>Ga0315292_10000432_pt1 | contig 19554 bp, 17 predicted proteins | sample YL17G13_0_MG_FD_204029 | JGI IMG/M metagenome (GOLD analysis project Ga0315292, IMG submission 204029) | Sediment microbial communities from Yellowstone Lake, YNP, Wyoming, USA - YL17G13_0 | ecosystem: Environmental > Aquatic > Freshwater > Lake > Sediment | place: USA: Wyoming | collected... | reverse complement strand
TAGTGTTTTGTCAAGCTTGAATTTACCGGTTAAAGAAAGATCCGCAAGTGGAGATTCTATAGAGAGATTTTTCTCATTTTTATCTTTCTGATCCAGTACGATAAAAATATTACCGGGTGTTACATCGTGATTTCGGAATGTAGAAGGGAAGAGTGATAGGTCAAGATTTGCATTCAGATTATCAATCGTGTGTCCCGATCCTGAAAACTTTCCTTGTAAATTGATATCGCTTTGATATTGTGGATCATTGAGAGGTATTGCAAGATCGAAAGAAGCCAATTCAAGGTTCCCATTTATCGATTTGATTGATGAATCGGAAAATTCTATCTGACTTTGTACCGATGCTTTCATCTCGTTTGAGTTCAAAGATGTTGTCATATCCAGATAATAAGAAGATGCAGTGGCTGTTATATTTGAATGGTTTAAGTAAATATTTTGAATAAACGATGAGTCGATAGTCACGTCAATTTTTGACGACAGGTCCTTTAATGAGAATCCTTTTCCATTAATTAATCCCTTAGCTGAAAGTGAGGATTGGAAATTTTTAGCATCAAATATTTTACCAAGTGCGAGGTTGTTTGTGTTGAAGATGAAATTATACGATGGTGGAATTTCTTCAAGGTTCAGCGCACCATCGATCTCGATTCTGCCCGATAATCCTTTTAATGATGCTTTAGATTTGAAATTAACCGGTTTACCTACAAACTCGGCGAAGAAAGATACATTTCCGAAATCTTCAAATTTTGGAAGGTCCAATCCGGTTAATAGTTTTGCTGCATCGGCGGCATTGAATTTACTATCTCCGATAAGAATATCAAGAAATAATTCACCGGGAGTATGGAGATTGCGAAGATTTCCGGAAAGATTGAACGTGCTCTCTAAGGTTCGTACGTTGAGATGGTTAATTGTTAGATTACCGAATTCACCGCCTGCATCTAAATCGATAAAAGCTGATCCATCTAAAAAAGCGATTTGCGGAATGAAGCTCTTCAACTCGTTTAGATCAATGTTCTTCGCACGGAATTGGATATGTGTTGAATCGTGCTGAAGATTCTCCAAGTTGATTCCTTTGAATATGTTTATATCACGAATGATTGCATCTATCTCGATGTATGACCGACCGGATTGGATTATCATATTTTTAGCCGTGATATTTTTTTCTGAAATCGCAAAATCACCTTTAAAATGTGATAGCTCGAATTGTGATTGGGGAGAATAGCAACTGATGTGATCCATCTTAATCTGAAAGTCGTTTTCTTTGATGGATGCGGTTAATTTGAGGTTTAAATCGTTTATCGAAAAATTGTGATACTCAAAATATGCTGCGGGCATGTTCCAATGGTCAGGTGCAAGAAGCGATGCAGAGTCAACAAGATTGATAGTTGCATTCTTCAGTTCAAAGTCGTCGAAGATCAACGTCCAATCAAATTTTCCACTGGCGGTATCTTCAGGTTGTTTAATAAGTTGAATGAGATTCCATTCTCCATTCGATGATCGAGCGAGGTGGATGGTGGGCTGCTCAATAATTAGATAATTCATTTGCAGCTTCTTCTTTAAAAGTGGAAACGGATCGTACTGACAGGTAATTTTTCTCGATGTTAGAAATACATCTTGTTCGTTATATATCGCAATCGAATCGATACTAAAACCGGCAAGAAAATTTCCCGTGATAGTGCCAAGATGAAGTGTACCGTTCAATCGTGTTGAGATGGATGAAGCGAGAATGACACGTAATCGTTCTTTGAAGAATCCTGTTTGGGTAAATAATGCAAAAAGAATTATTCCGAGAAGTAAACCGCCGATGGAATAACCGATTATCTTTAGGATTCGTCTAATGATTTTCTTCACTCTACACCTCAATCGGCGGCGAATCGCTCAATTATGAGATCGATTATCGAAGTGGTCGAACGATCCGGAATGAAATCTATTATCATCACCCTGCCGCCAGATTTTTCAACTACATCTTTGCCCACGATCTCGTTGATATGCCAATCGGCTCCTTTGACGAGGATGTCGGGTACGATTGTTGAGATGAGGTCGGATGGTGTATCCTCACCGAAAAGACAGACATAATCGACCGGAGAAAGATTTGCCACTATATACGCCCGATCTTCTTCACTAACAATCGGACGTTTATCTCCTTTGATGCGATGCACCGAAGAATCAGTATTAACACCAACAACCAAAACATCTCCTAATGATTTTGCTTTCGTTAGGTATTCGATATGTCCACGATGAATGATATCAAAAACACCATTTGTAAAAACAACTTTTTTATTTTGCCGGCGAAGGGTTTCTCGTACTGATTTCAGTTCATGAATGTTGAGAACTTTTCCCATGCTGATTACTTATTGTCTTGAGATTGATGATTGTTATCGTGAAGAACTGTTCGCATAAGTTCTTCGGGATCGATTGGTATGATACCGACATATCCGCATACAATTCCACCAGCAAAGTTTGCTAACGCCGATGCTTCTTTGATGGTAGCACCGCTTGCAAGTGCCATCGTCAGAGTGGATATAACTGTGTCGCCCGCACCGGATACGTCAGCAACATTAAGTGCTTTTGTTGGGACGTGAGAAATCGAACCATTAGATTCAAATAGTGACATACCATGCTCCCCTTGAGTTAAAAGTACATTCTTGGCTTGCAATTTTTCCAAGAGAATTATGCCTGCATTGATGATATCTTTCTCTGTTCGCAGTCGCGTACCCATAACTTCTTCGGTTTCTTTACAGTTCGGTTTAAAGACCGTAACATTTTTATATTCGAAGAAATTGTTAAACTTTGGATCAACTGTAATTATTTTGTTGGATTTATTTGAAAGTGCGATGAGTTGTTGGATCAATGATTTAACAACCACACCTTTGTTGTAATCTTCTATAATGATAGCATCGATGGAGCGTATGTTCTTGCGGACGGCATCGAGTAATTTTTTCTGGATAATGTCCGAGATATCAGCTTTCTGTTCACGATCTATACGGACAACGTGCTGACTATGTGCGATTACACGGGTTTTAACCGTTGTAGGTCTGGCATTGTCTGTGACGATTCCATCCGGTGTAAAATTACTCTCGCGAAGAATATCCAGCAACAGCTTTCCGCTGTTATCGTTGCCGATAACACCGATTAAGAGTGGTTCACCGCCAAGTGATTTGATATTCTTTGCAACATTGGCTGCGCCGCCTAACCGTGCTTGCTCTTGTTCCATATCCACCACAGGTACGGGCGCTTCGGGAGAAATTCGGCTTACGCTGCCCCAGATGTACCTGTCGAGCATAAGATCACCAACGACAGCGATGCGTTTGCCTTTCATACCGGCGAGAAGTTCATCCAAACGTTTTTCAGATATTGTAACCAACCGCAAACTCCTTGTTTTATATGCTGTTATCTTTGATAGAAATATAGCCAGATGCAGTGAGAGAAGCAAGAAAATGAAGAAGAATTAATATATGTTGCTGACCAATGTGGAATTTGTGAAAGCAAACTACAACTTTGTATCTCTAATCATCATTTTCTATATTATAAAACTATGAAATCATTTGAAAAAATATCACAATCCCGTTTGAAATCCTACTCCAAACTCACAGAGAAAAAATACCGACAGAGCGAGCGGAAATTTTTAGTTGAAGGGGTGCGTCTTGTCGAGGAAGCAATGAAGTCGGATTGGGAAGTGGAAGCAATAGTGATAAACAGTAATGGATTTGTCAAAGAGGTTGGGGAGTTAGGATCTTGGGAAATTGGCAAAGGGGTCCCCTTGTTCGAATGTCAGGGGAAGGATTTTATTAAGTTAACCGATACGGTTACCTCACAGGGGATCGTGGCGGTTGTTAAGATGAGAGATCATTCGCTGGAAAATTTTTTTGGGGCAATTCCAAGACAATCGATAATCGTTGCGCTTGATGATGTCGCTGATCCGGGTAACGTAGGCACAATCATTCGCACATGCGATTGGTTCGGTGTAGATGGAGTTATGCTAAACAAATACACCGTCGAACTGTATAATCCTAAAGTTGCACGGGCAACAATGGGAGGAATCTTTCATATCCCAATAATGCCTGAAGTGGATTTAGGATTGATGATGCAGGATGTAAAGAAGCTAGGTTTTAAAATTATTACAACCGTTCTTGACGGCGGAAAACCGTTGAACAAATTTTCATTTCCTGAAAGATCGCTTATTATTTTTGGGAATGAGGCACATGGTGTTTCGAAAGAGATTGAACCATTGGCAGACGAATCGATAACGATTAATAAATATGGAAAGGCAGAATCACTTAACGTTGCGATATCTTGTGGCATCATTCTCAACGCAGCCAGAGCATCTAATATCTGAAAGAGTTTTAGCGTCATTCGTCAGTTGTAACTTCTCAATCGTTCTTAGTTCTTGGTTGTTTGTACGTTGGTATTTGTTCTTTGTTCTTCATAGCTGTTAAAAGTCTCTATATTTTTCCTTACATCAACAATCTAGAAAATTGAAACATAAATCATGAATTATCCATCTTGAATCATGCATCTTTTTTCGGTTTGCATCTCATCCTCTTTTTTCCTAAATTTTCATTCAATATTAATAAATTTCCATTAATCATTTAATCCATGCTCATTGATTACATCCCAATCGGGATCATGATAGTATTTGGAGTTGCTTTCGGTGTTATCATGTCGAAAGCAAGCGAATGGTTAGGTCCGAAAAATCCAAACGATGTAAAGCAATCAATATACGAAAGCGGCATGGAACCGGTACGCTCTGCCCGCGAGCGGATGTCCATCAAATACTACATGGTTGCAATGCTCTTCATTATCTTCGATATCGAAGTTGTGTTTCTCTACCCATGGGCAGTAAACTTCCGTCAGCTTGGAATGTTTGGCTTCGTTGAGATGTTTATATTTATAGCGATATTGATGATTGGTTTTGTGTATTTGTTGAAGAAAGGTGCATTGAAATGGGATTGATGAAAACAGACGAAGCATTTATCACAACGAAGTTAGACGAGATGATTGGGTGGGCGCGGAAGAATTCACTTTGGCCCATGCCGATGGGAATTTCATGTTGTGCTATTGAAATGATGTCGTTTGCCGGGCCACGCTACGATTGTGCACGCTTCGGTTCCGAAGCATTTCGTTTTTCTCCTCGCCAAAGCGATTTGATGATTGTTGCCGGTACAGTAACTTATAAGATGTCGCACGTTGTGAGGAAGATTTACGACCAGATGCCCGATCCGAAGTGGGTCATTGCGATGGGTGCGTGCACTTCCTCGGGTGGTATCTATCGCACATATTCTGTAGTGCAAGGAATTGATCTATTTATACCTGTTGATGTATACATTGCAGGATGTCCACCGCGCCCGGATAATTTAATTAATGGATTGATCCAGATTCAAAAGAAGATTGCGCGCGGTGAAAAGCCCGGACAATCAGAAAAAGTTTATATACAAGAACCTTCTCGAATTCATGAAAGACAAACTGCTTAACAAACTTAACACACAATTCAAAGATTCTATCGAATCAGTTAGTGAGTTCCGGAACGAATTAACCTTGTACATCAAGAAAGATGACATAGTCAAAGTATGTCAATTTCTCCGCGATGATGCGGAATTGCGCTTTGATTCTCTGAGAGATGTTTGTGGGGCAGATCAGTTCACACCTAACAATCGATTTGAAGTCATCTACAATCTCTATTCATTGAAGAATAAATTCCGTCTCCGCCTCAAAATCCGAGTTGACGAAAACGATATCCATGTTCCGACGGTTACAAGTGTTTGGCAAACGGCAAACTTTGAAGAGCGTGAAGTGTACGATATGTTCGGTATTATCTTCGATGGTCATCCCGATCTTCGCCGTATTTACATGCCTGAGGAATTTGAGTATCATCCGCTTCGGAAAGATTTCCCGGTGATGGGTATTCCCGGTTCACTTCCATTACCACGCAAATAAAAGTATCCACCATGGCAATAGGATCAAAACAACAGGAAGCACGGCAAAAAATTCTCACCGCACTCGAGAACCAATACACGACGGTAACATTCGATGACCCGCTGGAGAACGATATGGTGCTCAACATGGGTCCTCAGCATCCTGCCACGCACGGTGTACTCCGACTTCTCGTGCGACTGGACGGCGAAACGATAGTAGCCGCAGTTCCCGATCTCGGTTACTTGCATCGTGGATACGAAAAGCTTGCCGAGAATATGAACTATCATGAATTCATCCCTCACACCGATCGGCTCGATTATCTTTCGCCGCTTGCAAACAATGTTGCGTACGTTCTCGCCGTAGAAAAGCTTGCAGGGATTGAAGTTCCTATAAGAGCACAGTACATTCGTGTGATTTGTTGTGAACTTGCCCGGCTTGCCTCTCATCTTGTTTGGCTCGGAACAATGGCAATGGACGTTGGTGCAGTAACGGTTCTTCTTTGGGGATTCCGTGAACGAGAGAAAATTCAAGATATATGGGATATTTTTACTGGTGTTCGCTTTACTACAAGCTTCACGCGTGTTGGTGGGTTGGCAAATGATATGTCACCGGAAGCGATTGCTGCCACAAAAATATTCATTGATGAGTTACCTGCTTCACTCGATGAGTGTGAGAATGTACTCGCTCGTAATAGAATCTTCATAGATCGCTGTGAAGGAATCGGATACGTCTCTAAAGAAGATTCAATTGCAATGGGATTGACAGGTCCGCTGCTTCGTGCAGTTGGTGTCGATCATGATCTGCGTCGTGATGAGCCGTATCTTGTTTACGATCAGCTTGATTTCCATATTCCGGTTTATACAGATGGTGATGTACTCGCACGATTTTATGTTCGAATGACAGAATTGAGAGAAAGTATAAAAATTATCCATCAGGCATTGGAAAAAATGCCTTCAGGACCGGTGAATGCACATGAGCCAAAAAAGGTACTCCCTAAAAAGGAACGAACATATGGAAAAATGGAAGAACTTATTCACGATTTTATGATAGTTAATTTTGGAATTAACCCGCCGGTTGGTGAAGTATATCACGCCATCGAAGCGTCTAAAGGCGAATTGGGATTTTATATTCAGAGTCGTGGAGATGGTTATCCATGGCGATTGAAAATTCGCTCACCGTCATTTGTGAACATCCAATCGCTGCCAATGATGCTGCGTGGCGGATTGATTTCGGATGTGGTTGCGGTGATAGGTAGCTTAGACCCGGTGATGGGGGAAGCAGATAAATAAATTTCGGATATCGGATTGCGGATTTCAGATAGGAATTCGCAATTCGAGATCCTCAAATCAAAATCAAAATGTTAACACAAGAAAATCTAAATAAAATTCAAGCATTGAAGAAACAATTTCCGGACGCGAAGTCATTAACGGTTCCAGCACTTCACATTGCACAGGAGCAGTATGGTTGGATTTCAGAAGGAACAATGAGAGAAGTTGCTCGGGTGCTCGATGTACCGGAGAATCATATTATAGGTGTAGCGACGTTCTACACAATGTTTAATAAAAAGCCGGTAGGGAAGTATCACATCCAGGTTTGTACGAATGTCTCTTGCCAATTGCTGGGTGCTGAAAAAATTTCTGATTACATCTGTAATAAACTGAACATCAAAGTTGGCGAAACCACACTCGATAACAAATTTACCCTATCGGAAGTTGAATGTCTCGGTTCATGCGGAACTGCACCTATAATGCAAGTGAATAACGATTACCATGAAAATCTCACTACTGAAAAAATCGACAAGCTCTTGACCGAATTAAAATAGTATATGACAGAATTTTCAGAAAAAATCCTTCTACCTTTTATCATAAACCTTCATCGGATTGATGTATATGAACAGAATGGAGGTTATCAGGCACTTCGTAAAGTTGTACAGATGAAACCTGAAAATGTAACAGAAGAGGTGAAGAAATCCAATCTCAAAGGTAGGGGTGGTGCGTGTTTTCCCACTGGACTAAAGTGGACGTTCATGCCTAAGGAATCCTCTAAACCGAAATATCTTTGTGCTAATGGTGATGAGGGTGAGCCGGGGACATTCAAAGATCGGCAGATATTCGAGTTCAATCCGCATCTCTTCATCGAGGGTAGTTTAATCGCTGCATATGCAATGGGTGTCCAAACGATTTATGTTTATATCCGCGGTGAGTATACCAAATGGATTAACCTTCTTCAGAACGCGATCGATGATGCTTATGCAAAGAATTATATTGGCAAGAATATTTTGGGCACGAATTTCTGTACTGAGATGTACATCTTCAAAGGTGCGGGTGCTTACATATGTGGTGAAGAATCTTCCCTGATGAATTCGATCGAGGGTGATCGTGGTTACCCTCGCGTGAAACCTCCATTCCCGGCGCAGAATGGTTTATGGGGATGCCCAACAACAATCAACAATATAGAAACACTCTCCAATGTTCCTATTATAATCAATAGAGGTTGGGAGTGGTACTCAAAGATTGGTGCACCGAAACATCCCGGAACACTTTTGTTTGGTGTAAGTGGTCATGTGAACAAACCCGGCGTATATGAATTGCCTACCGGTATGTTACTTACCGATTTGATTTATAAGTATGCTGGTGGTGTTTCGGGGAATAAAAAAATCAAAGCGGTCATACCAGGCGGTTCATCAACTATGTGGCTCCGCGGTGAAGAACTTGAAGGTGTTCGGATGGATGCCCACTCGTTGAAAGCTGTAGGAACTTCAATCGGAACCGGCGGCATTATTGTCATGGATGAAGACACAGATGTTTTGAAAGTTCTTACTCGCATAACTCACTTCTACCATCATGAATCATGTGGACAATGCACACCATGCCGAGAGGGCTGCGGATGGATGGAGAAAATTTTAAAACGATTTTTAGCTGACGATGGAACTACAGAAGATATCGATCTTCTATTAAGCGTTGCCAACAACATTGAAGGAAACACTATTTGCGCATTAGGTGATGCTGCGGCTTGGCCCGTTCAAAGTGTAATAAAAAAATTCAGAGATGAATTTGAGAAACGGGCGAGAAGAGCTCCCATCGAAAAGAAATATGTTCCACCTCCGCATCTTATTACAGTGAACGCCTAGTTGTCTTGCGCTCCTTCTTCAATCCATGTTGTAATACCATTGATTTGGTTTTCGTTAAGTGGGGGACGATTCAAAGGCATTTGCTCTACACGTGGTAACTTTCCTTTCAACGATGATACAAGATCACTATTCCCGGGAGAAGCGGTATTAATCAGATCCCATCTCTCTCTTAAATGATTGTACGTTTCTAAACTTAATTTTCCTTCCGGATTTTCACCTGCATGGCATCCACCGGGAATGGCGCAGACATGTAGGAATATCGGTTCAACATGATCATGGTAACTCACATTCTTGGCAGGAAAAATAATTTGTGATATATCGAAATTTGTGATATCATCTTTGCACTTCAGTGAGCCCAAGATAAAAAGAATAAAGCCGGCAAATAACAAGAATATTTTTAATCGACTATTCATATTTTTTATATCTTTTGTAAAGATATTGCAATTTGTCCGTAGAGATGGAACCTTACAAGAGAAACATAAAACGAAGTGAAAAGAATTCCCACAATGAAAAATATTATACCGATGCCGGCGAGTAGATCAATAGCGAAGCAGAGTGCAACTACAACAATAACATCTTGCCAGCATTGTTTAAATAAATTCACTACTCTACCGATTCGTAAACCATCGCCGATACTTTCTCGCTCCGCAAATTGAATTGAGATTATAGGCGTCATCAGAGCTATGATGAGTGAGTAAGGAAGTACCGCCAAGAAAATAATTATAATTAGGGCACTGCTATCTGCGAATTCCAGAAAAGTCATACCTTGAAAAAGATAGAGCAATATCATGAAAAATATTGGAATCAGGATAAGCATTAATGGGATATAATATATTAAAAGCGTTACGAGGTATTTTAATCCAAGAATAAATTTAACACCAACATCTTTCCAATCGGGGAGAGGGTATTTTTCACCGCGTTTCTGCCGCTGGATAAGCTCGATATAGTAACCGTAGACAACTGGAATTCCGATCAGGAAAATTGATAAAAATGTGAATAACGCTCCCATTAAAATTTTAATACTCCAATCAGGATCTTTGAAAATAAATGTGAATGCTTCACTGATGTTTTTCACCGTATTTCGCACCTTATTATCTTATTCTTATTATTGATGAAATTTACATAAATATTTTTAGTTGAGCAATATAGGTAAAACTAAGAATATATCGCATGATATTGTCGGATTGATACTCATCTCTTTTCTTCTTACATTTCAAATACAATGTTGATGATGCGAAACTTTTTTATTGGAATAAAAGTATTCTTTAAGTCGATGGGACTTGTAGAGCAAGCGCAGGTTGTTGCCTCTACTGCGGTAATTATTGCTATGGCTACGATTATCACTGTACGCTTGGTTGCGGGTGGGAGTCTTGGAACTTTGGATTTTATTACTGTGGTAACTATTGGTGTATTCGGTTATGTGAGTATTTTTTTCTCATTGAAATATGGAAGAACCCTCGAAGCTCAGCGCCGAGAGCTTCTCGAGTTGAACACAATTTCGGATGCTGTAAATTATTCTGTTGATCTGAATTATGTTCTCGATTCTGCACTTATCAGAGTTATGCAGCTTATGCACGCCGATTGTGGGTGGATATACATCCAGGAAAATCAAACAATCACACTCAAGCATTTATATGGAACAGCGGCGAAGATCTTCCCCGATGGCATCAATGCCAATAACGAACTGTTGTCGTGGGTACAACTACCCGGCGTTCATCAAGCCGACGATCAAATTATAAGTTATTGTACTACGGATGAATTCAAACAAGAAGGATTAAAAATTTTAGCATGGATTCCTCTGGTAAGGCAAGGTATATTTGCCGGTGTTTTAATTATCGGTGGAAGAGACGTAAGAAAGTTCGGTGCAAAAAAAATTGCTGTAATACAGGCGTTTGGAAATCAAATAAGTATGGCACTAAACAATGCATATCTCTTCGAGCAGGTGAAGGAATCGGAGCGACGGTATGCGGATCTCTACGAGAATTCACCCGATATGTATCACAGTGTCGACAGACGCGGCATCATTATTAGTTGTAATCAAACAGAAAGTCAATTATTAGGAATTCCGAAGGAAGCAATTATTGGTCACCCCCTGTTAAATCTGTATCCTCCTGCTCAGTATAAGCATGTTGAAATGAATTTAAAGAAAATATTTGAACACGGTCAGGAATCAAAAGGGATTGAGGAACAGATTCGAAATGCTGATGGAACACTAATCGATGTCAGTCTCAGCATATCACTTGTATATGATGCCGATGGAAAGCCAGCTATGGCTCGGATGGTTTTACGGGATATCACCGAAAAGAAAAAGATGGAAGCGAAAATTCTTCAGGCACAAAAGATCGATAGCATCGGAAATTTAGCAGGTGGAATTGCGCACGATTTTAATAACATTTTAACAGCTATCCTTGGTTCTGCATCGATTATGCGCAGGCGTATCTTAGATGATAAGCGATTGTTGAAGTATGTGGATCTCATCGAAACAACTTCACGACGTGGAGCTGCGATTACCCGGCAGTTACTCACTTTCTCACGCAAAAGTAATCCACATGTGGTTCCGATTGATGTGATTTCGATCGTCGATCAAACAATTAAATTATTTGAGGTAACTACTCCTAGAACAATCCATATCAAATATGATTTGTCACCTGAGCCGTTGATCGTTAATGGTGATGAAGGACAGCTTCAGCAAGCATTATTGAATTTATGTATCAATGCAAGGGATGCGATGACGAATGGTGGCATCCTCGTAATTAATTGTCGCAGTGTTTTGGTTGATGCTGAAGAATCGAAAAACATTACCGATGGACATCCCGGCGATTATGCTATGATTTCCGTTGCAGATTCGGGGGTGGGAATTCCTCCGGATATTATAAATCGGATTTATGAGCCGTTCTTCACAACAAAAGAGCAAGGAAAAGGAACAGGACTGGGGCTCTCAGTTGTCTATGGTGTTATAAAAAGCCATAATGGATATATCAATGTTAGCAGTGAGGTGAACAGCGGAACGCATTTCACAATTTATTTACCTCGCATAATCGATAATCAAGTTACGAGAGAACTTCAGAGCGGGCAATCTGGAATCGTTGGTGGCTCGGAAAGAATTTTATTGATCGAGGATGAGATTTCAGTAGGAGAGATCGGAGCCGAGATTCTAAGCGAATTGGGATATAAAATAGAAATTGCACACAACGGAAGGGAAGCGATGGATAAGTTAGAATTGGGCAATCAAAAGGTTGATTTAGTAATTTTAGATATGAATATGCCTCGTATGGGCGGACAAGCAACCTTTGATTATATCAAACAAAAATATCCGTCACTGAAAGTTCTTGTTTGCAGTGGTTACAGTGCTATTATGCTGGATGATGGAAAATTTACACAGCAAATCGATGGTTTTATCCAAAAACCGTACGAGTTGGATGATCTAGCGCATAAAGTTCGCTCGATCATCGATTCACCGACTAAATCAGTTTTGTCTGTCCATTAATTTACACCTTAGAGAGTTCAATGAAAACAATTGGTGAGAAATTACGCGTCGCTCGTGAAGCTTCTGGTCGGTCAATCGATGATATCGCTCTGGCAACACGAATTAACCGCCAATTCCTCATTGATATCGAACAAGGTACACCTCCGGCTCTTCCAAAGACGTACATCCGTGCTTTTATCGCAGATTACGCACGCGAGGTTGGGCTAAATCCTGTCGATTTACTCATTGAATCTGAATCTAGCGTCTTGTCAACTGATACTTCACACTCCAATGATAAAGCTGCGGTTAATGGTGAAGAATTAGCGCACTCAACATCCACCACACACCAATATGTCCCGATTAAAAAATTTCATAAACACCAACTCCGAGTTTTACTAATGGTCATCGTTTTTATAGTGACTGGTTTTATTATTACTATCTTTTGGATGCATCGAGAGAACACTCCGAGACCCATGCAAGAAATATCATTCTCTGAAGTTGTTAAAGAACAAGAACAGCGAATAAATCCGTTAATTAATAATATTGATTCCATGAAAGCAGGCGATTTGCCTTCCAAAACTGAAGTCCACAACGATAGTCTTTTTCTTGAAGGTATTGCGAGTGAGAGTGTTTGGGTTCGAATAGTGATAGACGGGAATCCTGCAATTGAATATACACTCCCACGATTTTATAAGAAGCAGTGGAAAGCAAAAAAATCGTTTATAGTCTCGATGGGAAACGCGGCAGGGATTTCCTTTACTTTAAACGGACAGAAAATGGGTTCCCTCAGCCCAACAAAACGTCCGATGAAGAATGTTGCTATAAATTGGGAGACACTGGGTAAAATCAAGAACAGATATCCATAGGAATCAAACGATGAAAGGTGTTGATCGTTCCATAATGCTAAGGGCTGAACAACTGCGGAAAGAACTCCATAAGCATGATTATTTGTATTATGTTCTTGCAGAACCGGAAATCTCGGATGAACAGTACGATAAACTCATGCGTGAGCTTCAAGACCTTGAAACAAAATATCTCCAGCTTATTACACCAGATTCTCCTACCCAGCGAGTAGGTGGGGAGCCAACCAAAGAATTTCCAACCGTTACTTATGAAATTCCCATGTTGAGTCTTTCGAACACCTACAGCGAAGAGGATATTCGTGATTTTGATCGCAGAGTAAAATCGCTTTTACCCCGGCAACCATTCAGATATGTATGTGAGTTAAAATATGATGGAGTATCGCTAAGTCTTAAGTATGTCGATGGTGTGCTTACATCGGGGGCAACCCGCGGCGATGGTATGCAAGGCGATGATATCACATCAAATGTACGGACTATTCGTTCGATTCCGCTTCGGTTGAATATTACTGATAAATCCGCTTTTAGCTGTGAAGTTCGTGGTGAAGTAATTATGCATCGGTCGGATTTCCAGCGCATGAATGAGGAGAAAGAGCTTGCAGGAGAAAAGCTTTTTGCCAACCCCCGGAATTCGGTAGCAGGAACTTTGAAATTGCAGGATCCAAAGATCGTTGCAACGCGTCCACTAAGATTTTATGGATATGCACTCCTTTCATCGGAACCGATATTCAAGACCCATTATGAAAATCTCCAATTCCTCAAAAAGATTGGATTCTTAGTTGATAGCCATGCAAAACGTGTTAATGATATTGAGGGAGTGATAAATCATTGGAAGGGATTGGAAATAAAAAGAGACACATTACCATTTGATATAGATGGCATAGTCGTGAAGATTGATTCACTTGAACAGCAAGATATTTTAGGCGCAATTGCTAAAAGTCCACGCTGGGCAATTGCATGTAAGTTTACCTCCAGAAAAGCAGAGACGATACTGAAAGATATTCGTTTACAGGTGGGTCGTACTGGAACTATCACACCTGTTGCAGACCTTAAACCGGTTCCGATTGGTGGAACGACTGTAAGTCGTGCTTCGCTTTACAACGAGGATTACATTCTAGAAAAAGATATTCGGATTGGTGATACAGTTATTGTTGAGCGCGGAGGAGATGTGATTCCAAAAGTGAATGCAGTTATAATGGAGAAGCGATCTAAAGGGAGTAAGTCATATTCATTCCCTGTCAAATGTCCGGAATGCGGCTCGATTCTTGTCCGCTTTGAAGGGGAGGCAAATTATTTTTGTGAAAATAGTGAGTGCCCGAGACAAATACGGGGTCGCATCGAACACTGGGCTGCACGCGGTGCGATGGATATTGAAGGTCTCGGGGAAGCAATTGTTGATCAGTTGGTGGCAAATAAATTCGTACACAATGTTTCTGATTTATATGATCTACCTAAATACAAAGAGAAGTTGATTGGTCTTGAACGATGGGGTGAAAAAAGCGTTCAGAATTTATTAAATGGCATTGAGAGAAGCAAAGAACGTCCATTTAATTGTGTTCTCTACTCGCTTGGTATTCGCCATGTCGGTACTACCGTTGCTCAAGTCCTTGCCGATCATTTTTCCTCAATTGATAAGTTGATGGATGCTTCACAGAAAGAATTGCAGACCGTTCATGAGATTGGACCGAAGATCGCAGAAAGTATCTGGCGCTTTTTAAAGGATACACATAACCGGAAAATAATTGAGCGATTAAAAATAGCAGGTTTGAAATTTAACGCTGATAAGAAAAAAATAAGTGGGGAACTGTCGGGGAAATCATTCGTTATTACCGGGACGCTTTCGGCTATGAAGCGGGATAGAGCGAAGGTGTTAATCGAAGAACAGGGCGGGAAGGTTGTCTCGACTGTTTCAAAAAATATTGATATATTGATAGTAAGCGAAGATGCCGGCTTGAAGCTTGAACAAGCTAAAAAGCTTGGTATCGAATTGTGGGACGAAAAAAAGTTCTTATCAGTCATAAAGTATAAAAAAGGATAAGATAATGTTTGAAGGTGCATTAGCATATTTAGGATTACAGTTTGCAAAGTTTCAATTTCGAAATGAATTCGATCAGGTGCAGCTGCTAACTGATTTTTTTCGAGGGGCGGATAACATCCTGATTACACTTCCGGTCGGTTACGAAGACGCAATTATTGCAGGAAACGCGTTGAGAAATTTTCGTGAAAGGATGTCTAATATCCACCTGACCGTTGTTCATAATAGCACACGGGAAACGGCTTTAGCAAATTTTCCAAGATGTGAAGTGGTTCGACTTGATCCGATGGATATAAATAAATTTTCTTTGCCAACAAAAGCCGTATTACAACGTACTTTCACAAAAGAATTCGATGTTGCTATCGATCTCAATCTTGATTTCGTCCTGCATACTGCGTATATTTGCAAAGCATCCCGTGCCAAGGTTCGTGTTGGTTTTGCGAGCCAAGTCTCGGATGTGTTTTTCAATGTTCATCTTAAATTCAATAAACAACGAACGCCGCAAGCGCTTTATGAGAAGTTTGCTGAGTGTCTGGCGATGTTCTAAAATAATCATATGGAGATTTAATGAAGTTTTCAACATCAAAAAATGGTAAATCAACTATCCTGAAACTTCACGGTAGAAAACTTGATGCTACAGCAGCGCCTGAGCTGAAGGCGGAATTTCTTATCCTCTGCAAACCGAAAGCCGCCGTGAAATTAATTATCGATATGACTGAAGTTCAGTTTTGCGACAGCAGTGGATTGAGTGCACTCCTCATAGCAGATAGAACAATGCGTGAGCATGGCGGTAATGTTCATCTCGTTCATGTGCACGATAAAGTTATGAATCTTCTGAGGATTTCCCAGCTTGACCGTGTCTTTACCATCAATAAAAAAATTGAGGAAGCAATTAAGGCATAAGAAGTTGATACCGGTTAGTCCTTCCTTATTCTTACCTCTATAAGGTTCCTGATGGGTTTTTCCACCATCGATTACCTGATAGTCGCTATTTATCTTCTCGGTGTAACGATCATCGGCTCATTTATTTCCCGTAGACAAAAGTCTTCGTATGATTATTTTCTTGGTGGAAGATCAATGTCGTGGTGGTCGGTTGGTTTTTCTATCGTTGCAAGCGAGACAAGCACTCTCACATTTATCAGTATTCCCGGGCTTGCTTATAAAAGCAACATGCATTTTCTTCAAATTGCCATCGGTTATTTTATTGGCAGACTGCTTGTCAGCATCATCTTCATCCCGGCATATTATAAAGGAGATTTAGAAACTGCATACGATTTTATCGGCAAGCGATTTGGTTTAGCCCTCAGGAAATTTACTTCAACAGTTTTTATCGTAACAAGGGTACTTGCCTCGGGTGTTAGATTGTTTGCAACAGCTATACCCGTTCACATCATCACGGGTTTCGATTACACGACAAGCATCCTCATCATTGGCAGCTTCACTCTGATTTACACTTATCTTGGTGGATTGAAAGCCGTTGTCGCAATGGATGTTGTTCAATTGTTCATTTATCTCAGCGGTGCTGTTGCATCGATGATTATTATGCTTAATCATCTGCCGAACGGGTGGAACGACGTTGTTGGGTTTGCAACTTCAAATGGTTTAAATAAGTTTGAAATTTTCAATCCTAATTTTGGAAATGGAATAATTGATTTTCTTTCTTCACCCTATACAATCCTGGGCGGCTTACTTGGCGGGACATTCCTAACGATGGCATCTCACGGTACAGATCAGCTCCTTGTACAACGGTTGCTCGGGTGCAAATCGAAGTGGGATAGCCAGCGCGCACTGATGCTGGATGCATCGGTAATTGTTCTTCAATTCGCTTTCTTCCTGATTCTCGGATTATGTCTCTATGCATTTTATGGCGGTGTACCGTTCGATCAGCTTGGCTTGAAATCGTCCGACGAAATATTTCTAAAGTTTATCGTTGAGAATCTACCAACAGGTATCGCTGGGCTTGTCATAGCAGGTGTGTTTGCCTCGGCGATGGGAAGTCTTTCTTCTTCCATCAGTGCGCTCGCTTCTTCTTCTTATCTTGACTTGTTTAAGATGACTTCAAAAGGGAAATCGCTCAGCCCGGATAAAGAAGTAAAATGGTCGAAAATATTCACGTTGGTTTGGGGTTTCGTGCTGATTGGTGGAGCTATGCTGTTCACCGACAACAAAAATCCTGTCGTGGAGATTGGTTTAAAGATCGCTTCGTTCACTTATGGTGGACTTCTCGGAACGTTTTTTCTTGGTTTATTATTTAAACGAACAAATCAGCGTGATGCCTTTGTAGGATTCATCGCCGGTCTTTTAACTATGATTGCGGTTCTTTACTACACCAAGATCGACTGGACATGGCATACATTGATCGGATGCATCGCGACAATATTAGTCGGTAACATAAGCTCGAAGATAATCACACACAAATCCAAGATCTAAAATGTCATTACTCGATTGGCTCATCATACTTTTTTATTTCATCATCAGCGCGGCAGTCGGTATTTACTATTCAAAACGGGCAAGCGGAAGCATGAAAGATTTCTTTTTATCCGGTCGCAATCTACCGTGGTGGCTTGCCGGTACTTCGATGGTTGCAACAACCTTTGCGGCCGATACACCTCTTGCAGTTACTGAACTTGTTGCAAAGAATGGTATAGCCGGAAATTGGTTGTGGTGGAATTTCGTCTTCGGCGGAATGCTCACCGTCTTCTTCTTCGCACGTCTATGGCGCCGTGCAGGTATCATGACCGACGTTGAGTTTGTCGAGCTTCGATACTCCGGTAAACCTGCAGCATTCCTTCGCGGCTTCCGTGCTCTCTATCTTGGTTTATTCATCAATGCAGTGATCATCGGTTGGGTTAATCTCGCGATGGCATCGATACTTGAAGGAATGTTCGGTATCCCGCACAATCAGGTAATGATCTATGTTACACTTGCCATGCTGCTGACAGCAGGATACTCGGCAATGTCGGGTTTGTGGGGCGTGGCGGTGACGGATGCATTCCAGTTTGTACTTGCTATGTTCGGATGCATTGTGCTTGCGTTTGTTGTTCTCGGATTACCACAGATCGGGGGAATGTCGGGATTGATTGAAAAACTTCCAGCTTGGACGCTCCGATTCACTCCGGTCATCGGTGATTCATCGATGAATATTGGTGGCGCACTTGCATTGAGTGTTTTGTCTTTTCTCGCTTTCATTGCAGTACAGTGGTGGGCGTGCTGGTATCCGGGCGCTGAACCGGGTGGCGGCGGCTACATTGCACAGCGAATGATGTCCGCAAAGGATGAGAAACATTCTCTCTTTGCCACACTCTGGTTTACGATTGCACATTACTGTATCCGCCCCTGGCCCTGGATTATCGTCGGTCTCGCATCTCTCGTCCTTTATCCTCAGCTTGGTCCTGAAGAGAAGCGCCTTGGTTACGTTTACGCTATGCGCGATCATCTTCCGATTGGATTGAAGGGCTTACTTGTTGCATCATTCTTCGCCGCCTACATGTCGACAATTGCAACACAGCTCAACTGGGGGACATCATATATTATGAATGATTTTTATCGTCGCTTTCTCGCAACCAATCGAGACGAAAAGCATTATGTCAAGATTTCTCGGTTAGCAACCGGATTAATGATGTTTGTTTCACTTGGCGTTACGTTAATACTTAACACAATATCAGGTGCGTGGGCATTTATCATTGAGGCAGGCGCAGGACTGGGATTGGTGTTGATACTGCGATGGTTCTGGTGGCGCATCAATGCCTGGTCTGAAATCTCTGCGATGATTGCACCATTCATCGCGTACGGTTATGTGAAGTTTGTGACCGATATTCAATTCCCTAATTCGCTCTTTATAATCGTTGGATTCACTACAATCGTTTGGGTTACGGTGACATACACAACGAAGCCAACCGAAATAGAAACGCTCAAGAGTTTTTTCACCCGCATACATCCGGGAGGATGGTGGAAGCCGGTTGCAACTCAAATCCCCGACGTGAAGCAAGATACCGGTTACGGCAAGCTGATTATTGATTGGCTGGCAGGTGTAGTGCTCGTTTATAATGTACTGTTTGGACTTGGAAAATTAATCCTTGGTGATGTGACTACAGCGTTAATGTTTTTTCTAATTGCAGCGGCGGCGGCGAGTATTCTCTACACCCATTTATCG
>Ga0315292_10000430_pt1 | contig 19562 bp, 19 predicted proteins | sample YL17G13_0_MG_FD_204029 | JGI IMG/M metagenome (GOLD analysis project Ga0315292, IMG submission 204029) | Sediment microbial communities from Yellowstone Lake, YNP, Wyoming, USA - YL17G13_0 | ecosystem: Environmental > Aquatic > Freshwater > Lake > Sediment | place: USA: Wyoming | collected... | reverse complement strand
TCTACATCACGTGGGGCGACCACCCCATGACGGAGAACATCGTTCACCTCGTGCTGGCGCGCCTGCCGGGCTCGCCGCCGGGAACGAAGGGCATCTCCCTGTTCCTCGTGCCGAAGTTCAAGCTGAACCTGGATGGCACGCCGGGCGCACGCAACGACGTGTTCCCGGTTTCCGTCGAGCACAAGCTCGGCATCCACGCGAGTCCCACCGCGGTGCTCGCGTTCGGCGACCAGGGCGGCGCCGAGGGTTACCTCGTCGGCAAGGTCAACGAAGGCCTCGCCGCAATGTTCACGATGATGAACTACATGCGACTTGGTGTCGGCGCGCAGGGCGTCGGCCTGTCGGAGCGCTCCTACCAGCAGTCGGTCGCTTACGCCCGCGAGCGCAAGCAGGGCCGTGCCCCGGGCGAAAAGGGCAGCGTCCCGATCATCCGTCACCCCGACATCCGCCGGACGCTGATGCTGATGCGCGCGCTGACGCAGGCATCGCGAGCCATCTGCTACTACACCGCGTCCTGCCTCGATCGCGGCAATCACGGCACCGATGCCGAAGCGGCCTCGGTCTGGCAGGCGCGTGCCGACCTGATGACACCGATCGCGAAGGCGTTCCCGACCGAGGTCGGCCAGGAAGTGACCTCGCTCGGCATCCAGGTGCACGGCGGCATGGGTTACGTCGAAGAGACGGGGATTGCGCAGCACTACCGCGACATTCGCATCGCATCGATCTACGAGGGCACGAACGCAATCCAGGCGATCGACCTCGTCGGCCGCAAGCTGATCCGCGACGGCGGCGCCACCGTCTCGGCGTTCGTCTCCGAAATGCGGGAGCAGGACGCGCCGCTGGCGAACGCGGGCGAGGATTTCGCGGCGGTGCGCCAGGCTCTCGCGCGCGGACTCGACGAAGTGGTGCTGTGCTCGACGTTCCTGCTGACCGGCGACAAGCGCGACCCCGAGCTGGTCAGTGCCGCGGCCTTCAATTACCTGATGCTGCTCGGCACGGTAATCGGCGGCTGGCAACTCGCCCGCGGCGCACTCGCCGCAGCAGCGCAAATCGGCACGCCGGGATCGGATCGCGTGTTCCTCGACACGCAGCTGCTGCTCGCAAAGTTCTATGCGGAGCAGGTCATGCCTCGTGCATTTGCCCATGGCGCTGCGGTGCGCGCGGGCAGCAGCGCGATCATGGCACTCAGTGCCGAGAACTTCTGAGGCGGCGACGCGATGACCCCCCCGGCTGCGAGCGTCGCCTTGCATCCCGCACGCGCAGCGGCCGACGTCGCCTGGTTGCCGCTCGAGGCTTGCACGGCGCGAGCGCCCTCGAGCCTGCTGCCATGGCTGTCCGAGCCGGGCCTGCTGACGGCGCGCGTGCGTGCCAGCTGTGGTGCAGCGACGCAGTTCCGGATGCTGCGCCTCGCGCCGGCACCGCTCGCATTGTCGCTGAAATCCCGGCTGGCCATTGGCGATGACGTCTGCCTGTTGCGGGAGATCGAGTTCGCCTGCGCTGGCGAGCGCTGGATTTTTGCCCAGTCGGTTTTTCCGGAGTCCACCGTGGCGCGGTATCCGTGGCTGCGCGGGCTCGGCGAATCGCCGCTCGGCGAGGCGCTGCGCCGCGTCGGCGACGTCGAGCGCGACGCCCTCGAATATGCCGAGTTGCCAGCCGATTGCGAACTCGCCTGTGCCGCGCAACCCGCGGGCGGCGATGTGTTGTGGGCGCGCCGTGCCGTGTACCGTCTCGCCGGATCGCCGATCATCGTGCAGGAAGTCTTCCTGCCTGCGCTCGGCCGCTGCTGCGGCCAGGAGGATTCATGAGATTCGTGATCAAGTCGCCTGCGCCGCCCATGGTCGAAGTGGCGGGTGCGGACGAGCACTTTCCCGTGCACCGTATCTATTGCGTGGGCCGCAACTACGAAGACCACGTGCGGGAAATGGGATCGGACCCGAAGCGCGACCCGCCTGTCTTCTTTTCCAAGCCTGCGGACGCCGTGGTTGCCAACGGTGCGGCCGTGCCCTATCCGCCGCGCACGTCCAACCTGCATCACGAGATCGAGCTGGTCGTGGCCATCGGGCTGGGTGGGCGTGACATTTCGCTCGAGCGGGCGCTTGATCACGTGTTCGGCTACGCCGTGGGCAACGACCTGACACGCCGTGACCTGCAGGCGGCGGCGAAGGGGAGCGGCGCGCCCTGGGATGTCGCCAAGGGGTTCGATCATTCCGCGCCCATCTCCGCGATCCGACGCGCGGACGAAGTCGGGCACCTCGCGACCGGTACGATCTGGCTCGAAGTGAACGGCGAGCCGCGGCAACGGGCCGAGCTGTCGGAGATGATCTGGAGCGTGCCGGAAATCGTGGCCGAGCTCTCGACGTACTTCGAGCTGCAACCCGGCGACCTCATCTTCACCGGCACGCCGGCGGGCGTCGGTGCGGTGGTGCAAGGCGACAGCCTCGTCGGCGGCATAGACGGCCTCGACACGCTGCGCACGACCATCGTCTGAGCCACCTTATGCCCCTCACGCTCTATACGTATTGGCGCAGTTCGGCTGCGTACCGGGTGCGTATCGCGCTCCACTGCAAGGGCCTGTCGTTCGAGTCGGTGCCCAAGCACCTGGTGCGCGATGGCGGCGAGCAGCGCAAGGCCGACTACCTTGCGTTGAATCCCCAGGGGTTGGTGCCCGCGCTGGGCGACGACGGATTCGTGATCCCGCAATCGCTCGCCATCTGCGAATACCTCGAGGAGACGCATCCCGAGCCGCGCTTGCTGCCGGGCAATGCGAACGATCGCGCCATCGTGCGCGGCATGGCGCTCGCGGTCGCGTGCGACATACACCCGCTCAACAACCTGTCGGTCACTGCTTACCTGCGGTCCGAGCTCGGGGCGGACGATGCCGCGGTCAACCGTTGGGTCGGTCACTGGATCCAGCGCGGCTTCGGCGCGCTCGAGGAGCGGGTGCGTCGCGCGCCGGGCGACGGCCGGCACTGCTATGGCTTATCAGTGACGCTCGCCGATGTGTTCCTGGTGCCGCAGATGTATAACGCGCGGCGCTTCAAGGTGGACGTCGCGGCCTATCCGAGGCTGGTGGCGATCTGCGCCCACCTCGAGGACTTACCGGCGTTTGCGGCGGCGCGGCCGGAAGCGCAACCTGACGCCGAGTAGCGCCTGACGCAGCGAGGAATGCCACTCATGGTGACCGCGGTCGTGTTGATCAAGGCCAAGACGGACAAGGTTCCGGATCTCGCGCAGAAGATGGCGGAGCTGGAGGGCGTGACGGAAGTGTTCTCGGTCGCTGGCCAGTACGATCTGGTGGCGCTGGTGAGGGTGCGCGAGAACGAGGACCTCGCGCGCGTCATCAGCGAGAGGATGCGCAAGCTCTCGGGCATCACGAGCTCGGAGACCCTGATCGCGTTCAAGGTCTATTCGAAGAAGGACATCGAGGCGGCGTTTTCGCTCGGACTCGACTGATTACGCGCGACGCGTTGCGCTTCAGACTTGCGGCTCCGGTCCGGGTTCTGTTGGCGGGGGCGCCGTAAACCCATCCATGGGGGCTCCGGCCGCGACGTCCGTGTCGCGGACGGCCCCGCCAGCAGAACCCGGACCGGAACCGCTGGCGCGTGCGGTCGCACGCAAGAGTCACGCGCCGACGGCGCGCAATCCGGCGCCGCGTTCGCGGCGCCCTCTGGCGTTGTCGCATCCGGGGTCTCTTCGTGGGGCCGTGCGAGGCATGGACGCCGAGCCCGGAGCCTCCAGGGACGGATTCACGGCGTCCCCACGAAGAGACCCTGAATGCGGCAACGCCGCTCTTCTGCTTGTGCAGTTCGCTAACGCGCCAGTTAGAGCGCGCCGCCGAGCCTGCGCAGAGCGTCCGTGCCGAAATCCGAGATCTTGGCCTTCGCGTTGAACTGGATCGGCTCCTTGATTTCGTTGTCGTAGCCGCCCGTCAGGTAGCTGCCGCTGTTGAGATCGTGGTAGATGCCGAACCGATACCACGGCACCAGCGCGTCGTAGCACTGCAGCAACCCGTGCAGCGACGCTCGCCAGAGCCCGCCGCGCGTGTCGTAGGCATCCTCGGCGAGCACGCTCCAGCTGTCCTCGTCCAGATAGAACGTGCGCCGCGAGTAGATGTGACGCTGACCAGGCTTGAGCGTCGCCTCGATCACCCACACTCGATGCAGTTCGTAGCGCACGAAGTCGGCATTGATCGTGTGCTTGCCGATGATGTCCTTGTACTTGAGCGACTTGTCCGACAGCCGGTAGGTGTTGTACGGCACGTAGACTTCTTGCTTGCCGAGCAGTTTCCAGTCGAAGCGGTCAGGAGCGCCGTTGTAGCCGTCGATCTGGTCGGTGACGACCATGCCTTCGGAGCCGTCGTTGACGCCGTCGTACGCGAGGTCGGGCGCCCGCCGGACGCGCCGCGCGCCGGAGTTGTAGATCCACGCCGAGCGTTGCTCCGCCACCTGGTCCACCGGTTCGTGCACCAGGAAGATCGTGCCGCGCAGTGTTGCGGGCTCCGTGAAATAGCCGAGCGCGTAGAAGAGCCGGTTAGGCTCTGCGTCTTCGACGTTCTGCGCGTAGATGCGCTTCGAGCGGAAGCCGATCTTGTAGTAGTCACCGTTGGCGCGCACCGGGAACGAATGGCCTGCTCGTTCCACGCCGCCGCCGAGGTAGCGCACGAGGTGATTCCAGATGGCCTCGAGGCCATTTTCCGGAATGGGGAAGGGCGTCGTGGAGTCACCGAGGTTCTTCAGGCCGAAGCCGTTCAGGCTGACCTTGCCCGCCTGCGCGGCGACGCGATCCGTCACGTCCTTCGGCAGCGCGGCCGTGCGGCGCGTCTGGTAGACGTTCATCTTGTATTCGGGGAACTTGCGCAGGAGAGCCGCCTGGCCCGCCGTCAGCTTCGATTCGTATTGCGCGACGTTGGCCGCCGTGATGGTGAACAGCGGCTTGTCGTTCGGGAACGGGTCGATGTATCCCTGCTGCGGCGTCCAGCCCGCGGGCGGCTTGGTGAGGCCGCCGTCCCACGCGGGGATCGTGCCGTCCGCGTTGCCGGCGCGCTCCGCGCCGATCGGCGTCAGGTCCTTGCCGAGGCGGGAGTAGTCCGGCGCCGCGGTTGCAGCCGCGGGCGCCAGGACAACCATCGCGAGCAACGCGAAGCCAAACGACCTTGTCTCGTGCATCAGGTTCTCCAGGAAACAACGCAACAGAACCCGTCCGTGACTCTAGATCTTGCCACCAAGGCCGAGATCTCTCACCAGCGCGGTGAACCGCGGATCGCTCCTGAGAGAATCGAGTGAAGGATCCACGAAGATGTTGCCGGACAGCCCCGGGTCGTGGACCCGTCGAGCGTTGAGCAGCCAGCGCATGGCTTCGTCGCGATCGCCGAGCATCGCGCATATTTGCGCGTACTGGTATGACGCCGCATCGCCGAATTTCTTCTGCATGGCCGACAGTTCGGTCTTGGCGAGGTCGGTCTTGCCCGTCCGGGCGAACACCAGGGATCGGCCAGTCATGCGCTGCCAGTCGACGCTTTCCTGGTCGAACTCGGTCAGCGCTTCGGCCGCGCGACCCTGCAGCAACAAGACGAACCCGAGCGTGGCATGAACGGCTGACCGGCTCGGCGCCAGTGCGAGGGCGCGCCGTGCGGCCGCCTCGGCCTTGTCGTACTGCCGCGCGGCGAAGAGGATGGCCGACAGATTTACGTAGGCCTGCGGAGCGATCGGATCGAGTTCGACCGCTCTTTCGGCCGCCGCAATCGCCTCGTCGTGCCGGCCGAGGCTCGATGCAAACCCCGAGTACGCGCGCTGGACTTCCAGGCTTCCCGGGTTGAGCTGCAGCGCGCGCCGCACGGCGTCGGCCGACCCGCGTGTATCTTCGTCGACTACGCCAAGGACATAACTCAACGTGAGGTAGCCGTCGGCAAGGTCCGGAGCGAGTTCGACCGCCCGCTTCGCGGCGAGCCGCGACTGCTCGAAGCCTTCGGACGTCGGCATGTAGGCGTTCGACGTCAGGACAGACAGCGCGTCCGCCTTGCCGGCGTACGCCCGGGCAAAACCAGCATCCAGCCGGATCGCCTCGTCGAAGGCTGCCAGCGCCGCCCGCAGGCTGCTTTCCGATTCTCCCTGGTTTCTCAGGAACCGGCCGTGCAGGTATGCCTCGTACGCCTGCGGTACGCGTGTGCCGCCGGCCTCGGTAGCCGTCTGCGAACTGCGCAGCAGACGCAGCTTGAGTGCATCGACCACTTGCCCGGAAATCTCGTCCTGCACGGCGAAAATGTCGTTCAGGTCGCGATCGTAGGTTTCCGACCAGAGGTGCGAGCTGTCGGAGGCGCGGATCAGCTGCGTCGTGATGCGCACGCGGTTGCCAGCCTTGCGGACGCTGCCTTCGAGCACGTTGTCCACGTTCAGGTCGCGGGCCACCTCTGAGATCTTTACTTCCTTGCCCTTGTACGAAAACGACGACGTGCGCGCGATCACGCGCAGGCCCTGCACGTTGGCGAGGACGTTCAGCAGTTCCTCCGTGAGGCCGTCGGAGAAATACTCGTTCGCCTTGTCCTCGCTCATGTTGACGAACGGCAGCACGGCGATCGACACGGCCGCGGCTGCAACCTGCGCGCCGACGCCCGGCGGCATGGTGGCGGCGCTGGTAGAGGCAGCGGTGGGGGTGCTCGTGGTGCCTTGGTGATTCAGGAATCGATCGGCAACCACGAGAACCATGGCCGCGACCAGCAGCACGATGACCAGCAGGTTGAGCTTGCGCGCGGTCTGCGCAGTGACCGAGGCGTTGGGTTCCACCTCGTGCTCGCGCTTGAGCCCTTCTGGCGTCAGCTCGTAAACCCACGCGAAGATCAGGGCCAGCGGGAAACCGAGCAGCAGCAGGCCGAGCAGCAGGCGGATGCCCCAGGTTGGGACGCCGAGGGCGCCGAACAGGAGATCACCTACCTGCAGCAGCACCCAGCTGGCGACGCCGTACAGCACGGCGACCCGGATGACGTTGCGGCGCTTGAGTTCGGATAAAAAGGACATGTACCGCCATCGCTGCCGTGACCAGCCGCAAGAATGAACCGGCAGGCGGGATTGTCAACGATGACGCAGCCGGAGTGTGAGCTGACAGCGGCCGGTCACTTTGTTTGCCGCTATTTCGGCTTGGCGTGCCGGGCGCCGACCCGGCGGTAGGCCTCGCGGAAGGGAATGCCTTCCTTCACGACCAGTTCATTGGCTTCGGCCGCGGCGTGAATGTCGTCGTCCAGGCGGACGCGCTCGGCCTTGAACCGCACCTGCGGGATCGCTGCGGCCATGATGTCGAGCGACTCGTGGCAGATGTCGATCGATCGGAACAGCGGGGCCTTGATCAGCTGCAGGTCACGCTGGTAACCGGACGGCAGCTTGGCCGTGATGCCGAGCACCTCCAGCAGGCACGCCTGCGCCGTGGCCGTGCGGCCGCGCACCAGCTCGAAGACGTCTGGGTTGCGCTTCTGCGGCATGATCGACGAGCCGGTCGTGAAGGCATCCGGCAACTCCACGAAGCCGAACTCGCGTGTGTAGAACAGCAGCAGGTCCGAGGCGAGACGGCCGAGATCCTGCATGAGCAGCGTGATCTGGAACAGCACTTCGGCCTCTGCCTTGCCGCGCGACAGCTGCACCGCGGTGACCGGTTCGTGGTTCTCCGGGAAGTCGAGTCGCGTCCGCGTGCCCTCCCGGCTGACGGGAAGATTCGGCGTGCCGTAGCCGGCGGCGGAGCCGAGGGGGTTCTTCGAAATGCGGCGATGGGCATGACGCAGCGCCTCGACGTCGTCGTGAATCTCGGCAGCGAAGCCGCGGGCCCACAGATCGACCGAGCTCGCCATGGCCTGCTGCATGTGCGTGTAACCGGGCAGCGCGATATTTCCCTGTGTCTGCGCCAGCGCTTCGAGCGCATCGGCGACGCGCCGCCCGTCGTCCGCGAGAGCCTCGACGACGTCACGCAGATAGAGGCGCAGGGCGGCCAGCACCTGGTCGTTGCGCGAGCGGCCCGCGTGCAGGCGGGCGCCGGCCGCGCCAACCTTCGCGGTGAGTAAGGCCTCGAGTGCCGTCTGGCCGTCCTCGAGGTCGAGCGTCACCGACCAGTCGCCGCGGGCGTGCGCATCGCCGATTTCGCGTAACCCGTTGCGAATGGCTTCCAGGTCCGAGGCCGTCAGCAGGTCGCACTCGTGCAGCATCTCCGCGTGGGCGATGGACGCGCGCACGTCGTAACCCACCAGCCGGTTGTCGAGCGCATGGTCCTCGCCAGCCGTGAAGCGCAGCACGCGCTCATCCAGCGGCAAACCCTTGTCCCAGAGACGTGACATCAGCCCGCTCCCTGCTCCGCAGCGCTCAACGCCTTGGTGTCCGCGACCACGAGGGTACCGGTGCCTTCGTTGGTGAAGATCTCGGCGAGCAGCGAATCGGGCGCGGCGTACGAGATGACGTGCACGCGGCGCACGCCGCCGCGAATGGCCGCTTCGATCGCGCTCGCCTTCGGCAGCATCCCGTCCGTGAGCGAGCCTTCCTCGCGCAGGCGGCGCAGGCCGGCGACGTCGGTGTAGGAGATGAGCGAGTGCGGGTCGTCGAGCCGTTCGAGGATACCGGGCGCTCCCGTGCACAGGATCAGCTTCTCGGCGACTATTGCGCCGCCGATCGCGGCGGCCACCGTGTCGGAGTTGATGTTGAGAAGTTGCCCCAGCCCATCGGACGAGAGCGGGCTCACGACGGGCAGGAAACCGGCGTCGAGCAGGCGCGTGATCACCGAGGCGTCCACGCCGTCGATGTCGCCCACCATCCCGTAGTCCACGACCTCGCCGTTCGCGAGCGTCACGGGCGGGCGGCGGTGCGCCTTGACGAGGCCCGCATCCACCCCGCTCAGGCCGACGGCCGAGATGCCGAACTCGCGGCACAGTGCCAGCAGCCGGGTGTTGATCAGGCCGTTCAGCACCATGCTGGTCGCGTCGATCGCGGCGGCATCCGTGACGCGTCGGCCCTGCACCATGCGGGTCTCCACGCCCAGTTGCTTCGTCACGTCGTCGAGCTGCGGGCCGCCGCCGTGCACCAGCACCACGCGGATGCCGAGGTGATGCAGGATGGCCACCTGTTCCATGAATGCGCGCATCGTCGCGGGATCGCGGAATGCGCCGCCACCGGTCTTGATGATGAAGACCTTGCCCTTGTACATGTGGATGTAGGGGGCCGCGCCGCGCAGTGCGCGCACCGTGACGGCCTGTTCGCCTCTTTGTCCGATCATCGTCTTCCTCACCCTTTGAGCATTCGGTAGAGCACGGCCATCTGGACGACCATGCGGTTGGCGGCCTCGCGGATTACGCGACTGCGCGGTCCGTCGAGCACTTCGTCGGCCACCGCCACATTGCGGCGGACCGGCAGGCAATGCATGAAATGGCAGTCGGGTCGCGCGTTGCGGAACCAGCTCTCCCGCACGCACCAGTCGCCGAGCGGCTGGCGCAGGCGCGACTCGGCCTCCGCATCGCCGTAGTGCAGCGGCGAGCCCCACTCCTTCGCGTAGACGACGTGCGCGCCCGCGAGCGCGGCGCTGCGTTGCGCCGTTTCGGTCACGGAGCCGCCCGAGGCGGCGGCTGCGGCGTGTGCCTTCGCCATCAGCGGTTCCGGCAGCGAATAGCCCTCCGGCCGCAGCACGACGACTTCCATGCCACGCTGCGCCGCCATGTGGACGGTGGCGGCGGGCACGGCGAGCGGCAGCGCGCGCGGGTGATACACCCAGCTCAGCACGAACTTGCCGCCGCGGGGCACCTCGAGATCGTCCATCGTCTTCCAGTCGGCGAGTGCCTGGCATGGATGGTTGACGGCCGATTCCATGTTGACGAACGGCTTGTCGCACATCTCGGCCATCATGCGGAACTGGCCGTCGGCGAGGTCCGCCGCGAGATCCTTGCCTTCCGCGAACGAACGGATGCCGAGCGCATCGCAGTACGACGCCAGCACCGGGATGGCTTCGCGCACGTGCTCGGCGGCACCGGCATTCATCACGGCACCGACGCGTGTCTCCACCTGCCAGGTGCCCTGGCCGGCGGTCGCGACGAAGGCCGAGCCGCCGAGCCGCATCATGCCGGCCTGGAAAGAAGAGAGCGTTCGCAGCGAAGGGTTCAGGAACAGCAGCCCGAGGATCCTGCCGGCAAGCGCCTGCGGCTCCGGATGAGTCTGCAGGCGCTGCGCCAGGTCGAGCAGGTCGGCCACCTGGTCGCGGGTGAAATCGGCGAGGTCGAGAAAGCGATTCATGACGGATGACGTGACTATTGGCTGGCGAATCGACTGGAACGAGGCTGCGCCGTTTCGTCAGGCGGGGAGGGCGGCGAGCGCGTCGCGCAGGGCGTCGACATGGCTTGCGTCGATGACGAAGGGCGCGAGGATGCGGACCACGTGCGGGTCGCCGCTGGTGCCGGTGAGGATGTCACGCCCGAGCAACTCGCGCTGCACGTCCCTGGCAGGACGGCGCGTGCGCAGGCCTGTCAGGAACCCGGCGCCCTGCACACCCGTCACCGGGCCGACGACGCACGTATCGCGGATGCGCTGCGCGAGCTTGCGCACGTTGGCGAGCAGCCCTTCCGTCTCGATGATGTCCACCACCGCCTCGATCAGCGCGCAGGCCATCGGGCCGCCGCCGAACGTCGTGCCGAGGTCGTCGGCCTGCAGGTGGCTTGCGACGTGATCCGCCATCAGCAGCGCCGCGCATGGGAAGCCCGCGCCGAGCGCCTTTGCGGTCGTGATCATGTCGGGCACAACGCCGTACATATTGGCGGCGAACGGGAACCCGGTGCGTCCCATGCCGCACTGCACTTCGTCGAAGATGAGTTGCGCGCAGACCTCGTTACAGCGCTCGCGCAGGGCGGCGAGGAACGGCTGTCCGAGATCTACCGCGCCCGCAACCCCCTGCACCGGCTCGACGATCACTGCGGCCGTATCCGTGCCGACGATGCGCACGACTGCGGCGAGATCACCCTGCGGCATGAACTCGACGTCGAACGGGGCCTGCGGAAAGCCGTACCACCTTTTCGCGGCGCCCCAGGTGACGGCGCCCGCCGCCGCGGTGCGTCCGTGAAAACTGCCTTCGATCGCCACGACCTTGCGGCGGCCGGTGATTTTCAAGGCGAGCTTGAGCGCGTTCTCGTTCGCTTCCGCGCCGGTGCTGATGAAGAACGCCGTGTCGAGGCCGAGCCCGGCAAAGCGCGTCAATCGCGTCGCGGCGCGGGCCCGCACCTCGAGCGGCACGGCGTTGCTCTGGAAAATGAGCGACCGCGCCTGCGTCTCGAGCGCCGCCAGCAGGCGCGGATGCGAATAGCCAAGCGCCGCCACCGCGTGACCGCCATACAGGTCGAGAATGCGGCGCCCATCGCGCGTGTGCAGGTGCACGCCCTCTGCAGCGACTACGTCGATCGGCCATTGGGCGTAGACGGGCGCAAGATGATCCGCGGGTGCGGTCCAGGCGACGGGTGAGGGCGCGGTGTTCATCGGTGCTCTCAGGTCCAGCCCGGCGCCGGAGCCATCAGGCCCGCGGTTTCTTCGTGGCCGAACATGCGGTTCATCCATTGCACCGCACCGCCGGCGGCGCCCTTGGTCAGGTTGTCAATCGCGCACATCACCGCGATGGTCTCTCCCCGCGCCACGCCGGAGAGTTCGGCAAAGTTGCTCGAGACCACGTCCTTGATGCGTGGCGTGTCGCCGCTCACGCGCACGAACACGGACTGGTCGTAGTAGTCGCGCAGCGCATTGATGAGTTCGTGCGTGCTGATCGGCTCGCATGCCACGGCCTGAACCGTCACGTGGATGCCGCGGGCGAACGGCCCGGAATGCGGCACGAAACAGCAGTCGGCCTCCACACCGGACGCGGCCATCGCCAACGCCACGATCTCGGGCGTGTGGCGGTGGGAGAGCGCGTTGTACGCATAGAGATCGCTGTGCCGCTGCGGGTGATGAGTGCCAGGCGTCGGCTGGCGACCGGAGCCCGTGCTGCCGGTGATGCCGGACACGAACAGGCGCGGCTCCACGAGGCCAAGCGAGAGCAGCGGCACGCTCGCGAGCAGCACGGCCGTAGCGAAGCAACCAGGATGGGCAACGTACGGCGTGTGCAGCGCGTTCAGGTGCTCCGGCACCGCACAGGTGAACTGCGGGATGCGGGACGGCGCGCCATGGCCGTGCTTGTACACCGCCTCGTACGCGGCGGCGGTCGGATAGCGGAAGTCTGCGGAGATGTCGACGACGCGCGGATTCGTGCCGGCCTGCTCAGCGGCCGTCAGCAGCCGGTCGATCAGACCGGCCGACACGCCATGCGGTGCCGCCGAGAACACCGCCGACGCGGGATTGGCGGTCACGTACTCGAGGATCTCCTCGTGACTCGCAAAGCGCAGGTGCGGCAGCACGGGTTGCAGGTGGCGGAAGAACTGCGCGATCGGCTCGTCCGGCTGGCTGTCGGAGGCGACGGCTGCCAGGTCGAAGTAAGGATGTGTGGCGAGCAGGCGCAGCAGTTCACCGGCTACGTAGCCGGTGCCGCCGAGCACGATGGCGGGAATGCGCGTGGTCATTCCGACACCGCACGCGCCAGCTTCGGGGCCAGTCCGAGGCTGTCGATGATGTGGTCGCCGAGCGCCGCGCCTGCCGTGATGGCGTTGAAGGCCTTCACGCCCATCTGGTCCTTGATGATGTCCACGCCGACCGCGTTGTCGGTGGCCGGGCCAGTGACCGCGCACGGCTCGATGTGGAAGCGTTCGCGCAGCAGCTTGACGCCGCCCCAGGCCGCGACCGGATCGTTCGCCGACAGGATGACCGCCGCAAGAGCCTGGGCAATGTCGGGCGACGACAGAATCGCTTCGACGCCGTACGCGCCGAGCAGCCCGTCGCCGAGCTCGAAGACGACGACGTCGGGCCGGCCTTGCGTCATCTCGGTGAGCATGGTGCGCGTGAGCGCCGGGCCGGAAGCCGCCGTCGTGGTCATGACGCCGAAATCGGTGAAGATCAGGCTGCGGCGCGCACCTGCATCCTCCATCGCGAGGATGTCGCGGCGCAGCGACACGCCCGTCGCCTTGAACGCGTGCACGACGAGGCCGCGGTGACGCATGCGGCTCACGATCGCGCACGCCGCAGCAGTCTTGCCGGCTTCCATGCACGTGCCAGCCAGTGCCACCACCGGCACGCCGTGTGTGTCGAGCGGTGCGGCGAGGTCGAGCCGCCGATGGCCCGCGCGAGCCGGCACACCGATGCGCTCGCCGAGGAACGGGAACTGCAGTACGCAGCCGAGCACGCGCGCGTCGAACGGCTTGCCCTTGTCCGGATTGATGGAGTCGCAGATGCCGAGCACGCCGCCGATGTTGAGCACCTGCAGGACGTCGCCGGCCTGCACCTTCTCGGGAATGTGGCCCGAGTAGCCGAACAGCGCCTGGCGATGCCCGAGGGCGCCGACGATCACGTCGCCCTTCGACACCTTCGCCATGCGGCCGCTGGTCAGTTCAAGCGTGTTGTACGTGGATTTGCTGGTCAGTACCTCGACGACCAGCACCACGCCTTCCTCGCACGGGATATCGGTCGTCGCGATGCGCACCTCGTGGCTCAGGCCGCAGGCCTGCGCGATCGAGGCAACCTTGTCCACGACGACGGTCTTCATCTGCATGGTTCTCTCTCCCTCTGCGCCGCTCAGGTCCGGCCGGCGCGCGTGTAGAAAATGCCCGGCAGCGCCAGCATCTTCGAGAACCCGTGGGCCTCGCCGGCCGTCCATTCGCCGACGGACTCGCCGTAGGCGCCCTTGGACGCTTTCATTAATGAGTACGTCGACGCGGTGCCCTCGACGAACAGGACGCCCGGGCGGAACAGCACGTGCACCTCGCCCGTCACGCGCTGCTGCGTCGAGACGAAGAACGCCTCCATGTCGCGGCACACCGGATCGAGGTGCTGGCCTTCGTGGACGAGATCGCCGTACGGGCCGGCGAGCGTGTCCTTCATGCGGGCCTGGCGCGCCGAGAGCACGAGCTTCTCGAGTTCGCGATGCGCCGTCAGCAGTACTTCGGCCGCCGGAGCCTCGAATGCCACGCGGCCCTTGAAGCCGATGATCGTGTCGCCGAGGTGGATGCCCCGGCCCACGCCGAACTTCGCGCCGAGCGTCTCGACCTGCTCGATGAGGCTGACCGGATCGAGCTTGCGGCCGTCGAGCGAGCAGGGAATGCCGGCGTCGAAGCCGATCGTGTGGCGCTCGGCCGGTTGCGGGTTCGTGAACGCGTCCTTGGTCAGCACCCAGGCGCTGTCCGGGATGCAGGTGTCCGACGTCAGCGTCTCCTTGCCGCCGATCGTCACGCCCCACAGGCCGCGGTTGACGGAGTAGGCCGCGCCGAATGGCGGTACGGGCAGCTTGCGCGCCTGCAGGTACTCGAGCTGCTCCGGCCGCTTGAAGGCGCGGTCGCGCACCGGCGCGAGGATCTCGATCTCGGGCGCAAGCGTGCGCAGCGCCACTTCGAAGCGCACCTGGTCGTTGCCGGCGGCTGTCGAGCCGTGCGCCACCGCGTCGGTGCCGAGCTTGCGCGCCCACTGCGCGGCAGTCTGTGCCTGCAGCACGCGCTCCGCGCCGACGCACAGCGGGTACAGGTTGCCGCGGCGCACGTTACCCATCACCAGGAACTTGAGCACCTGGTCGAAATAGGCCTGGCGCGCGTCCACGAGGTAATGCTCGACCGCGCCCAGCTGTTTCGAGCGCTCTGCGAGCACGCGAGCGGCATCCAGGTCGATTCCGCCCGTGTTCACCGTCATGGTGATGATGGGGCGGCCATACGTCTGCGCGAGCCAGGGAACGCAGAACGAAGTATCGAGTCCGCCGGAAAAGGCGAGGAGGATGGGCGTCGCGCCCGCAGCAGGAGTGGTCATGGGAGTCTCAGCATCCGAAAGTGGAATGGAGGTGCTCGTGCAGCCGGCGCTGCGTGCGGGCGTTCTCCGTCGCGATGAAAATCGTGTCGTCCCCGGCGATGGTGCCGACGACCTCGGGCCAGCGGGCCTTGTCGATGGCGAGCGCGACGCTCTGCGCGGCGCCCACGGTGGTGCGCAGCACGGTCAGGCTGGGCCCGGCCGCCCGATAACCTGTCGCGAACGCCCGCACGGCCTCGAAATGGCTCTGCGTCAGCCCGTCCTCGGCGGCCGGCAGCAGGTAACGGTCGGCGCCCTTCATGACGCCTAGCTCGCGCAGGTCGCGGCTCACGCTCGATTGCGTGGCGTCGACGCCTGCGCGGTGCAGGAGATCGACCAGCTCGGCCTGACGCGCGACCACGCTCTGCCGCAGGATGCGCACGATGGCGTCCCGGCGGAGGATCTGGGCGTTGAGGTCGGTGGACAAGGCCGTTGCGTCCCGGTTTTATGAATAAAAGGGGCGCAAATGTGCATAATTATGCAGACGATGTCAATAGGGAGGCGCTAGAAGAACTTGGTCACGCCAATGAAGGCGGTCGTGCCGATGCCGATCCAGTAGACATAGGCCAGGCCGCGCGCCAGGCGGATCTCGCGGGTCAGCCTGGCCTCGAGTTCCGCCCGTGGTCCGCCAGCCGCCAGGGCGCGGAACGTCTCTGTCCAGTGGCGCATGACGAAGCGCAGGATCAGGCCGATGATCAGCAGCAGGCCGTACAGGAAGACCTTGGCCGCATACCACTTCGCGGTGAACGGGTGGCCGGCCGTCAAGGACAGCAGCGACGTCACGAGCAGGACCGGGATCAGCACGTAGCGGATGCGCTCGTCCCAGAGGGTGAGCTTGATGCCGGCGTCGGTGCCGCGCTGCACGAATGCCGCCCAGCACAGGCCGAGCCAGCCGGCTGTGAGTGTCCACATCCCGACCAGCCAGTTGCCGCCGAGCGGCTGCACGCCGAAGTTGTGGCCCATGTGCAGGCCGATCGGCAGCAGCAGGATGATGCCGGTGCGCGCCAGGATGTCGATGCGGTACGCCGTTTCCATGTGCCGGCGGCGCTCGTCGAGCGAAAGATGCGGGTTGGTGACGTGATAGGACGTCTGGAACACTCCCCATTCGCCGCCGAGCCAATAGACCATGGCAAGAATGTGGGCCCACTTGAGGACGAGGTGGCTGGCGATCATGTCGGCTCTCCCGGGAAAAGCTTCGTCGTCTTGATCGGTCGTGTGCGGCTGCGCAGGCGGCCATGCGCGGTGGCACGTTCCACGCGCATGGTCAGGTCGGCGAGCGAGCCGGCGCGCTGGCGATCGACGTTGGGTTGAACCTCGACGAGGCCCTGCCAGCGCACGTTGTCCACCGTGCGCTGCACGCTCTGTCGCTGCAGTCCGAGGTGACGGGCGATCTGCGAGGCGGTCATCGGCTGCCGCGCGCAGGGCCGGTCATGGGCGCAGGGTCCGGGTCGAGGGGCAGGGCGCGGTTAAGCTGTCACCATGACAGGACACTGTCAAGATGCACCACGCCTCGATGCCAGCGGCGACAATGCGGCGGCGACAGCACTGCGCGGGAGCCTCACATGACCGACCGCCACCTCGACATCGTCCGCCGACTGCACGCATTGGCGCGCACCGGGCTGCATTTCTGTGCCGATGAATACGACCGGCAGCGCTATGCAGAGATCGAGGATCTTGCAGTGGAGCTGCTGGCGGGCCCGGCGACGTCGGCGCGGGAGAGTCTGCGGTCGCTCTGGGCGCATGAGACCGGCTACGTCACGCCCAAGGTCGAGGTGCGTGGCGCCACGTTCGACGTGCAGGGCAGGGTGCTGCTCGTGCGCGAGCGCGTGGACGGGCACTGGACGCTGCCCGGCGGCTGGGCGGACGTCAACGAATCACCGTCGCAGTCCGTCGTAAAGGAGGTCGAACAGGAATCCGGCTTCATCGCCCGCGCGGTGAAGCTCGCGGCGCTCTACGACCGCAATCGACATGGTCACGGCCCGTCGTTGTTCCAGACGTGGAAGGCGTTCTTCCTGTGCGAGATCCAGGGCGGTCACGCGCGCGGCAGTTACGAAACAGACGCAGTCGAGTTCTTCGCGCTGGACGACCTGCCGGCGATGTCCGTCGGCCGCAGCACGCCGCAGCAGGTGCGGCGCATGTACGAGCACTGGGTGATGCGCGAGCTGCCGACCGATTTCGATTAGCCCGACGGTCGTTGTTCGCCGGCCGTGATTGCACTAGTGTTGGCTGCGAAACAGGGGAGCGACCGCCGATATGCAGCAGAACAGTTTTGTCGCGCTCTCGCAGGCTGCGCAGGTCGACAGGCTTCAGCAACTGGCCCGGGTGGCGTTGGCTGAGTGGCGCCTGGAGACAGCGCCGCTTGTTCTCCTCAAGTACCGTGAGAATGCGGTCTTCAAGGCGACGCATCCCGCGACCGGCGAACGCTTCGTCCTGCGCGTGCACCGCGCAGGTTATCGCAGCGATGCCGAATTGCTCTCGGAACTGCAGTGGACGGCTGCCCTCATCGAGGCGGGTATCGAGGCGCCCGCTGCGGTGCCGACCGCGACCGGGGAGTTGTTCGTCACCGTGGGCCACGAGGCCGTGCCGGAGCCGCGCCAGTGCGACCTGCTGCGCTGGGTCGAGGGCACGATCATCGGCAACGTGGAAGGGGATCACGTCGCAAGCGCGGATGAAGTGCGCACCAGTCATTTCCAGGCCGGGCGACTCGCCGCCCGGATCCACAACCACGGTGAACACTGGCCGAGGCCGCCGGGATTCACGCGGCTGAGCATGGACTTCGACGGGCTGATCGGATCGCGCGGCTACCTGGGCCCGTACGGTGCCTGCCAGCTGCTCGCGCCCGACCAGGTCGCGCTGCTCGACCGGGCGAGAGACGCAATTCGCCTGGCGCTGGAGAATTTCGGCCAGGCGCCGGACCGCTACGGGCTCACCCACGGCGACTTCCTCCCGGAGAACCTGCTGCGCGAAGGCGATACCGTACGCATCATCGATTTCGACGATTGCGGCTTCGGCTGGCACGTCATGGACATCGCGACGTCGCTGATGTTCCTGCTCGGCCAGGCGCAGTACGAGGATGCATTCACCGGTTTCGTCGGCGGCTACCGCACGGCGCGTACCTTGCCTGACGAGCACCTGGAGATGCTGCCGGTATTCCTGCTGGCGCGCGCGATGACCTATGTCGGCTGGGTGGGCAGCCGGCCCGAAGCCGCGATCGCGCAGGAGAGGGGCCCGCTCATCGTCGGTGCGACGCTCGCGCTGGCCGAAGAATTTCTCAAGCAGGCACAGTGAGTACGGCCATGACGAAGCCCTGGGAAGCGCCTGCCTATTCCGAACGCAAGCGCCGTGTGCTCGCGCTCGCCCACGAATACCTCATGCCGGGGCGCGTCGAGGCGTTCCTCGGCATGGGCATCCCCCTGGTCATCGGCCGGCGCGAGGGCTACCGCATCTGGGACATCGATGGGCACGAGCTCATGGATTTCCACCTGAACGGCGGCACCTACAACGTCGGGCATCGCAACCCCGTCGTGCTGCAGGCTCTCGAGACGGCGCTGCAGACGCTCGACGTCGGCAATCACCATTTTCCGAGTCCGGCGCGCGCGGAACTCGCCGGGAAACTGGCGGCCTGCACGCCGGGCGACCTGCATTACACCGTCTACGCCGCCAGTGGCAGCGAGGCGGTGGATGTGGCGATCAAGTCGGCACGCAGGTTCACGGGCCGCCGCAAGATCGTCGCGATCGCCTCCGGCTATCACGGGCGCACCGGACTGTCCGGAGCCGCCGGCGACGACACCACGGCGCGCTATTTTTCGAGCGACTATCCCGACGAGTTCCTGAAGGTGCCCTTCGACGACCTCGATGCGATGCGCCATGCGCTGCAGTCGAACGAAGTGGCGGCGGTGATACTCGAGACCATACCGGCCACCTATGGCTTCCCCGTGCCATCGGACGACTATCTGCCAGGAGTCGTGAAGCTCTGCCGGGAGTTCGGTGCCCTGTATATCGCCGACGAGGTGCAGACCGGGCTCGGACGCACGGGTTATCTGTGGGGCGTGGAGGCCTGGGGCGTGGAGCCGGACATCCTGATCACAGGCAAGGGGCTTTCCGGCGGCCTGTATCCGGTCGCAGCCGCGGTGCTGCGCAAGGACGTCGGCAATTGGCTGTCGGACAACGGCTGGGGCCACGTCACGACGTTCGGTGGCGCGGAGCCGGGTTGCGTGGTCGGTTCAGTGGTGCTGGACATGTGCCGGGCGCCACAGGCGCTGGCTCATGCCGCCGAGATCTCGGACTACCTGCACGCCGGACTTGCCGACATCCGCTCGCGGCTCGGCTTCCTGAAGGACATTCGTCGCAAGGGGCTGGTGATGGGGCTCGTGTTCGACGCGCCGGCCGGCGGCATGCAGATGATGACGGCGCTGTACCAGCACGGCATCTGGGCGATCTTCGCCGGCTTCGACCACTCGGTGCTGCAGTTCAAGCCCGGGCTGTTCGTCGATCGTGCGTACTGCGACGAGGCGCTGACGCGCTTCGCCGCTGCGCTGCAGATGGCCAAGGGCAAGCGCTGACGTGTCCTGACCCGCATCCGTCCGCCCCTGCCGAGGATCATGCAATACCCGTCATTCGCGGAGTACTCCGACGCACTTCAGCTCAACCTGGGCA
>Ga0315292_10000428_pt1 | contig 19594 bp, 21 predicted proteins | sample YL17G13_0_MG_FD_204029 | JGI IMG/M metagenome (GOLD analysis project Ga0315292, IMG submission 204029) | Sediment microbial communities from Yellowstone Lake, YNP, Wyoming, USA - YL17G13_0 | ecosystem: Environmental > Aquatic > Freshwater > Lake > Sediment | place: USA: Wyoming | collected... | reverse complement strand
GATGCCCTCCAGCGCCATCGCGTTGTCCAGCAGCTTGGGTGACTCTGGATCGGCGGTGATCAGCGCCTGGACCGCCAACCGCTTGATCCCGTCGTCGTCGATGATGCCGAGGACGTTGCCTTCCGCATCAGCGAGAGCAAGCTGACCACCTTGGACTTGTACGAAGCTGAAGGGCATGTCACACGTCTCTCGTCATGGTCGCCGACGTGACTTGCTGTCCAGTGTAGCTGTAGCTCCAAGTCACCTGGGCCAGAATCGTCGTGCCGTTGGTGGCGAACACCTTGCGGACCTCGGTGGACACCTTCCCCGAGGCGTAGGTGTAGTCGATGCTCTTGATGAGAGTAGCGTCGCTGCGGAGCCACTCCTCCTTGGTGATCTTCCCCGTGGTGTAGGTCGGGGTGTAGGTGCAGTCGGTGGCCCCGGTCTCCCTGGTAGGCTCACTGTCCAGAAGGAACTCGGTGTAGGTGAAGCCGCCTTCTCCGGCCAGTAGCTCGGTGAGCGTGACCGGCGTAGGGTTGTTCGTGTCCTTGAAGGTCAGGTCGTCTTCATCACGAGTGATGACCGTGGATTCATCAGCTACGGTAGGCGTGTCGAAGACCAGACCCCGCAGCTCGATGAAGTCCTCGTGCGGGTCCATCGAGGTCGGGAACTCATCGTTCTCGTCCCCACCCGTATCGGTGGACTCTAGCTTGAGCGGCTTGACCTTATCCAGCGCCACGCAGTGCTCCTAAGAAGAAGGGGGCGGAGCAGGAATCCCGCCCCGCCCCCTTCGGTGTTTCACACCCCGTAGGGTTCAGCTCGGACTACGCCGCTGCTTTCTTGCCGTAGTCGATGATGCGGACGAACAGGTCCGTGGTGTTCATCGCGATGCCCACCTGGATGACGCGCCTGGCGTTCCCCGGGAGGCTGTGGGTGAGGCCACCACCGTCGGCTAGGTAGTACGGAGCGCCCGGAGTGGGAGTGGGGGAGACGGGCAGGACGGCGGTGCAGGGACCGGCCGTGACCACCTCGATGGAGCCCGCCGAGGGCACCAGCCGGGCCACACCGATGACCTTGGCCTTGGCGTCGGTCGTGTCGGCCTCGTCGATGATGTTGCCGGCTGCCGTGTAGTAGACCGGGTCGCCGACGGCGATGGTGCCGCTGGTGCCATCGAGGGTGTTCTCGATCTTCGGCGCCTCGGTGGCGGGGGAGCTGGCGTGGCTGTGCAGCGTGTCGGCGAAGCTGGCCGCGCCCGCCGTGAGGATGTCGAGGTTCGGGGCCGTGACCTGGCCCTTGCCGGCGCCCGTGCCCGGGTCGTCGAAGTGGGTGGCGGCGCCGTTGATCTGGAAGTCCTGGGGCAGACCCAGCACCCGGAGACCGGTCGTCGGGTTGGTGCCCTCGAACTCCAGGGAGGTTCCGGAGCCGACCTGGTTTGCCGCCACCAGGATGCCGAGACCGTTGGCGTTGCGCGAGAGACCCTTGACCGGATCGACCCGCACCTGGAGCTGGCCGGTGGCGGTGTTGACGTCGAACTCCAGACCGGAGCTGCCGCCACCCGCACCCGTCGTCTGCGCGTCGGCGTCGGTGTTGAGGTCCACCTGGATCGAGGAGACCACCTTCTTGAGGCCCTGGTCGAAGGTGTAGGTGGCCGCGCCCGAGAACTGGCTCCACTTCATCGGGGTGGTGTCCACCGTGATCGGGTCCGGCGTCACCATCGTCCAGCCGGTGTTCTCGTAGGTGCCGCCCGTGCCGGTGACGAAGACGTAGGTGCCGTTGTGCAGCTCGGTGGCCGCGCCGGTGTCGGCGTCGGTCACGCGGGTCAGCTTCAGCTTGGCGCCGCCAGCGCCCAGCGTGGTGACCTCGTAGATGCCGTTCTCCAGGTCGGCGGTGGCATCCGCGCCACCCTGGAAGCTCACCAGGACACGCTGTCCGGTGGCCGTCAGGGCGAAGGCGCCGATGGTGTTGTAGCCCGCGCCGTTGGCCGGGGCTTCGAGGGTCGAGCCGGTGCCCTCGGGGCCGACGTGGGTGAAGGTGAAGCCGACACCCGCCCAGGGCGAGCCGGTGGCCGTGATGCCGAGGTTGGTGGTGACCGTGGCGTGGACCGCCGACAGGGCGATCGAGGCCGTCTTGCCGGTGCGCTTGCTGGTGATGGTGACGTTGTTGGCCGGGGACTCGGTGGCCGTCACGTCGGGGAAGGCGGTGTTGATCTGCAGCAACACGTTCGCCATGTTGGTCGGGTCAGGCGCACCGGTGAACAGGAACGGGGTGGCCGTGCCGCCGTTGACGGCGAGGGTGAAGCCGACTCCGCCCAGGCCCGCCATGGCGCCGGAGCCGAGGGTCGTGGTGACGCTGGCCGCCGCGCTGCCGAGACCATTGGCGGTCTTGGTCACGCACGAGGCGTGGACGTCGAGACCGCTGGCCACGGCATCGACGTACGCCTTGGTCGCGGCATCCTGGGGGTTGAGCGGCTCGGCCAGATCGACGATGTTCTGGTCGTTCATGTCGATGCCGGTGCCACCGGCATTCATCACGAGTCCGCCCAGGACCAGGGCGTCGGACTCGTGCATCTGCTCGTGGTAGCCTTCGCCGGAAGCGGTGTTCATGAACAGGGGTCGACGGGTCGCCATGGTGCGCTCTCCTCTCTAGCGAGCAGTTGCCCCCTGTGAGGGGGACTAGCTCTGGTTCCCTTCACGCAGATCCCGGAGAACCCGGGTGTCTGGATCGATGGCCATCTTCACTGGGTCGAGCTGGTACTTCTGGGCCAGCTCGGTGACGAACTCCAGGTAGCCCTTCTTCTTGGTCTCGACGAGTTGCTTCAGGGCCTCGTGGTTGGCCCGCCGGCGGTCCTGCTCCAGCTTGGTGCGGGCCACTGCATCTGCCAGGGCGCGATCGGCCGCCGTGATCTCCAGCTCCAGGATCTTCATGCCCTGCTGCGCGTTCCGGATCTCCGCGTCACTGGCAGCGAAGCGGGCTGCTTCGAGCTCCGTCACCCGCATGACGTTGTCGATGGGGTAGACGTTGGTCGGCTCCACGTGGGCGGTGTGCTTGGCGCACAGACCATCCTTGAGAGCCTTCTTGCGGCAGCCGTTGAAGCTGCACTTCGTGAACTTTTTCGTTGCCATGGTGGATTCCTCTGCTGTGTGGGATGGTAGTGTTTTGTTCCTCAAGTATAGAACATTCGCGTCAACTTTCGAAGCAGGTCAGAAGATGCGTACACCGATCTGCAAACACGGCAGTAAATCGAAGACCGTAGGACTCAACGGTGTACCGATTTGCTGGATGTAGCGTTTCTCTCCGGGTGCCGTTGGTGTGGGGAGTGGCCAACTAGGACGACCATCGTCACCGACGGTATAGGTTCTCTGCGGCACCAGCCCGGTATAGACGCCCAACACTGGACCCGAGAGCTGTACGATGCAGTCAGTGGTGCCCCACTTCTTGATGATGATGCCGATGGCGGGCATCCGATTGCGGAGGGCCGGGTCGGCACGCCAGACACGGTACGCGCCGTTGGAGGTGCTTCGTACTGCGACGAGATCACCCACCTGATCGGTGAGCATGCAGAAGGCTCTGATTGCTGCGGACGCTGTGTTTGACTTGGAGGCCTGCAGCCGCATCGTCCGTCTCCGTCACAGCGTATCACTTCCCGCGCTTGAGCAGGCGGACGAGGTTCCGTTTCGTAGCGTCGTAGTCGGCGTACGTCGAGTTCATGTACTCGCGTTCGTACAGCTTCAGATTCTCCGCGTCGATTTCGAACTGGAGGCATAACTGGTGGCCGTTGAAGCGATGCCCGGCGAGCGGGATGCCTTTCACGACCTTGATGAAGGTGGCCAGGTTGATGTCCGTGATTTCTTGCATTGTGTGCCCATGTTGATGGTCATGCTTTACGGCGTAAAGAAAAGGGCGCGTGGAGCTCAATGGCCCGCACGCGCCCTCGGTGGAGACTGGCGACGAAGCTTCAGCGGGCGCGTCCACGTGGAACGCGGCCACCGCGTCCTCTCGTCGGTTCCTCACTGATTTCGGCGGATGACGTTGCGGCTTCAGACTCTGGCGCCGGTGCTTCGGATTCCAGTGTCGGTGTTTCCGGTTCCAGTGGCGGTACGGCGACCTCAGTCGGAGGAGCTGGGGGCGCGACTGGCAGTGGTTCCGGTGGGGATGGCAGTGGTGGCGGCGGTGGTGGCAGCGGTGACGGTTCTGGAGACAGTGGCGCGGTGGTCTTCAGGGATGTGGCCGCGGGTTCGATGATGGCGCCAAGACGTTCCGCCCGCAGTCCGCTACCGAGATAGCTCTGGACGAAGGGGTGCTGGAACGTCCCCGCGGTGATGATGACGCTGTCGCCGGGCCGGGTGAAGAGCACCGGCATGCCGGTCTCATCCGCGACCTGGGACAGGTCGAGGGCGCCAGTGCCATGCCACGTCAGGCGGTACTTGACCATGTCGGCCTCCGGTACACGACAACAGCCCTATGCCGAGGTGCAGGGCTGCGTCGGGTACGTGATGCTCGCGCCGGTCTACGCGCCGGGGAGCGCGCCGACCTGGAACGCGATCGTGTTGCCGATGCCGATGCCTGGGGCCGCGTACGACCAGAACTCGATGACGTCGGCTTCCTGCTTGATGTACAGCGTGGCGTCCTGCAGCAGGAAGAAGTTCCCCAGGAAGTTCTCCGGCGCGAAGACGTAGAACTTCTTCGGGTTGAGGATGTCCGACTTCATCGTCGAGACGACCGGCATGCCCCAGAGCTTCTCCTCGGCTTCGATGCCCTGGTCGTAGTGGCGCGACGCGATGTCGTCGCCGACCATGGTCGCCGGCAGGTCGAGGGACTCGTAGTAGAGCTGCTTGGTCATCAGGATCTTGCCGACCGGCTGCCGCCGCGCGAGCATCGCCTGGAAGCAGGTGCGGAAGGCGGTGCTGTTGAAGGCGGGGGCCGCGGTCAGCTGGACCGCCGCGTTCAGCGCGACCAGGGCGTCGATCGTCTCGACGAACTTCTTGTCCTCCTGGTCCGCCATGTCCTTCACCGAGTTGTCGGAGAGGATCTTGCGGATGTCGTTCTGGTACGTCATCAGCTCCCACTTGTTCTTGGTGAACCGCTGGCTCTCCGTCTTGCCGAACTTCACGGCGTAGCGGGGGCCGCGGAACCAGGTGCGGGGGCCGGCGCCCTGGAAGGTCACGAAGGTGGCCACGGAATCGGGCTCCTTCTCGACGATCTTCTTGGGCTGGTCCGTGTTCTCGTCACGGTCGATCTCGTCGTCCGCGAGGAGAATCGGGTTGATGATCTCGCGGGCGAAGGACTCCTGACGGACCTTCGTGCGGATGAAGGCCGACCCCTCATCCTGTGCTTCCTTGACCCGGCCCTCTTCGAGCTTCCGGACGAAGTTCGAATTGATGAGCTGGGCCGCGACCTCTTTGGTCTCGGTCATGTAAGCGGGCATGGTTTCCTCCGAAGCCTTAGCACCGGTTCCCCGGCGCCTTCTTGTGGTTCAGCGTACAACACGAATTGGGTCGCCCTCGCGTCCGCTAGGCGGACACCACTACGGTGCCCTTGGTCGCCGTGCGGTCCTCGAGCACGAAGCCGATGATCTGCTTCGTGGCGTCGGGGGTGGCCAGCGAGGCGATCTTGCCAGCGTTCATCGTGACCGGCACGCCGGGCGTGTAGGTGCCCGTGTCGTACTGATCGGTCTCGAAGATGATGCCGGTGCCCAGCTTGGCGGCGGCGCACTTCCCGACGAACTGGCCGGAGAAGTCGTCGTTGCCCTCGACCACCAGCCACGGCTCCTTCGGGTTCGCCGAGGTGATGTTCGGGCTGGTGGCCTTGTCGACCACCGTCTGCCCGGCTTGCAGCTCCTGGGTGACGATGGTGCCCCCGGGCAGGGCCACCGGAACGGGCGGCGAGCCGCCGGTCTTGATGGGGAACGGCCACGTCAGGGCACTGCCGTTCGGGTAGCCGCGGAGGATGTCGAACTTCGAGTTGAGCAGCGACATGTCGATCTTTCTCCTTGTCGAACGAGGGGGCGACCCTCCGTTTCAGCCTGTCAGCTGTTGCACCAGTCGAGGAAGCGTTCGTTAGCGTCCTCGACCGCGGCGCGCTTCTCTTGACCATCGCGGTACTTGCCGGCCGTGGGCGCCGGGGTGCTGCGGTCGTTGCGGTCACTGCGATCGCTCGGCGTGCCCATGTCGTCAGGGGCACCGCCGGAAGTGCTGGCCGTTTTGGCCGCGATCTTCTCGAAGATGGTGAGCAGGTCTTTGTCGGACGCAGCGAGCTTTTCGACGCTGCCTGGCGGCAGTTCTTCACCGGTGGCCGCGGCGTACTTCTCGCTCAGTGTCTGTGCCGCTTGACGCCGTTCGCTGCGGATCGTGTCTTGCTGACGATGATCCTCAGCATCGAGGTAATCGGCGGTCTTCTCGAGAATCGCGGCGGTCCGCCGCATCAGTTCGCTGGACATCAGCCATTCCTCCCGAGTTTCCGCTTCATCAGCGTCAACCCGACGATGCTCCGCACCCACAGCGCGCTTTTGACGAGCTTGGCTTGGTCGTGCTCATCCGCCTTCTGGCGCAGTTCTGCGGCCAGCTTGCGGAGGTCCGCTTGGGGGGTGGTCAGCTGTGGCATCGCGTCACGAAGGCGTGGAGATCGGCGTAGGTGATCTCCGGGTCATCGTCCACGTTCCGAAGTTCGGTCGCCAGTTTGCGGAGACCGTCGGTAACGTCACTGCTGGGCTGAATGGCGGCGTGCAACAGTTGCCGTTCAGCGTGCTTGATCATGCCCTCGGCTGCGACGGTGCGGAGGACTTCCGCCGCTGCGTCCTTGATCGAGGGGTATTCGATGCGTGCCATCCCGTTGGTCCTCTGTCAGTAGCCCTGTCCGGGAACGAGGGACGGGTACATGCCCGGCGTGAGTCCCTGGCCACCGCCGTACGCACTGTTGGCGATCTGCCCGAGTCCACGGATGACGAACGGCGCCGATAGACCCGCGGCAGCACCGGCACCGAAGGCGACGTTCCGGTTCTTGGTCTGCGCGGCGTGTAGTTCTTCTTCCGAAGGTCGTCCCAGCAAGTAGCCGCCGCCGGCCGCCGCGGGGACGCCGATGGCGGCGGCGGTACCGAGGGTGCGCAGGCGGCGTCCACCTTCACGTTCGGCCATGCCCCGACCGGCGGTGACACCGCGTTCGGCGGCGCGACGCTTGGCAGCACGTACCAGTTCGTTGGCCGCAGAACTTTCCATCGTTTCCACGGGTGGCGTGGCCGGTGGAGCGTAGCCCTTGCTACTGACGCGGGCGGCGGCCGACTCTGCTGCGGGTGTGGCTGAACTTGTCGGCACGGCGGACCAAGTACCGCGAGTTGCGGCGGCTGGCTTCGCGGCAGCTGCGGCCGCGGGAGCTGCGGCAGCTGCGCTGCGCCCCCCGGTCTGTTCCGCCGCTTGGGTCAGCGGGCTCTTCGTGAAGAAGTTCCCGACGGCGCGTGCGGCGCGGCCCATGAACGCCGGGAGTGCGCCTTGCTTTTCGAGCGTCGCTTGCGCGTCGCGGAAGAGGTCGCCGTAGAGGGCGAGTATGTCAGGGCGGTACGTCACGCGTTCCTAGCGTCGCCCCTGCGCAGCTTGCTGCCGCAGGACGTCGTTGATGGTCACTGCGCCGGCCTTGTAGCAGTCGGCAGCTAGCTTGTGGACCTCGGTCATGGTCTCGTTGTAGCCGCGCGCGAAGTCGTCCTGCGCTTGCTTCTCGAGCCCTTCCCACTGGCGCTGGTAGCCGAGGGAGTAGGCCTCCTTCACCAGCTCGGGGTGCGCCTCGGCGAACTTGACGAACGCTGGGTCTTCCGCGGCGGTCTTGATCTGCTCGACGGCCTGGTCGACGTACTGGGGCTGCGCAGCGGCGGCGGCGTGCGCGGCGGCGGTCTTCACCTGGGGCGGCGCGACCTGGAGCGCGGCGGCTTCGTACTCCGCGAACTTCGCCATGAAGCCGTCGCAGATGGCCGCGCCGTAGACCTCCGACAGCTTGATGAGGCGCTCGTGCTCGGCGTTGCTGAGGTCTTCGGCGATCTTCAGCAGGTCACCGACCGGCGCGTTGGCGGGCGCCACGGCGGACGCCGTCTTCTCTTGGGTCATGACCGTGCGCAACACGTCGCGCAGAGCTTCGGGTGCCGTGCCCGTACCGTTCGTGCCGGCGGCGGCGGTCTTCACGCCGGACGACGACGTCTGCGTGCTCTGGTCGAGACGGTGCATGATCTGTGCGAGTTCCATCGTGGCCCTCTCAGTTCGCGGCATCCCAATGATAGGACGCCTGTTCCCGTAAAACAAGCCGTGCTATGGCGTCGGCCACAGCAACGCTCCCATGAGCGCTGCGGCCTTGTCCAGATCGATTTTCTCTTCGGTGATGCCGTCCGACGCGAGCTTGTCTTGTGCCGCTAAGACGTCGGCCAACGTCAGATGGGTGTACTGCAGCCCGAGTTGCGCCTGCTTCTGTAGGAAGAGGTGCGCCGGATGTTCCATGCGCGTGTCGCGGAGGGCACGCCGCACGCGTTGTGACCCCTGCTTCGTGAGCTGATGTTCGATACCGAGGGTATCCACGAGCGCCATGACGCTGCTTTGCTTCTCGGCGAACTCGGTGATGACGGGAACGCGTCGCCCACTGGTGGTCGTGTAGCTCGCAGGTTCCTGTAGGCCAGTCTGTCCCAGGTACAAGCCGGCACCAGCGAGGGGCAACGCTAGGGCCTTGCTGGGACCGGGAACGGACGTGAGCACCTTGCCCGCACCGGCCATGAGGGCACCGGCCCCGAGTAGCCGTTTCAGATGCGCCTCATCAAGTGCGTTCTGCGCGTGGAACGCGGCACCACCGGTCGTCTGGTAGGTGACGCCAGTGGTAGGGTCCTCCACGTCGAGCAAGTCGGTCGTCGGTGGTGCGTCGTGGGGGATGAGTGCACGCGGCCGGATGCGCCGCCACAGGTAATCGCCGACCGTGGCGCGTTTCTCGAGGATGGGCGTGAGCTGGGCGCTGATCTTTGCGACTGCTTCGGGCTGGGCGTCCGTCAATGCCGGCGCCATGTCATCGACGAGCGAAGGATGCTGCCCCAGGAGCTCGAAGACTTCAGCTTGCAATGCAGCAGCGCGGTCGAGTACTCCTTCTGGGATCTGTACGCCGGGCGCTGCCTTGGCGAGGAACAGCCGTAGGAACTCGGGGGTCGTCAACATGACGCCGCTGCGCGACAATGCTGCAAGCACGTCCGGTAGACGGTGTTGTGCCAGCGTGTCGATGTCGGCCGCTCCCAGTTCGGGTGTACGATCGACGACGTCTGGCAGCGAGGTATCGCGGTACTGCTGGATCAGTGATGCTTCCGGCAGGGTACCCGTGCTGACGACGCTCGCCGGGTAGCCGCGCACGACCTTGTCGATGACGGCGAGCTTCTTCGCGGCAGCGCTCTTGGCTTCCAGCGCATCGACCAGCTCGCCAAGTTCGCTCGAGGATCGCAATTCATAGGCGCGTTCGGCAACCTTCTGCAACAGGTAGCCGGTGCGATCCGCGGGACGAACGACCCAGGAGCTGTCGAAGAAACGGGGGCTCGGATTGAGGGCGCCGTAACGTATGCCGGTCTTGGGATTGAGCCAGTTCAGCTGGAATTTGAGGTGGTCGCAGTAGTGCTTCCGCGTGGGTGCCATGTTGCCGCACTCAGTGCAGACGTCGAACTGGATGCGGCAGTTGTGGACAGCGTGGTTCTCGGCGACGTAGCTGTTATCGTCAGCAACTTCGAGGTTGTAAACCTTTCCATCGAAGGCCAGCACCGAGATCTCTTTGATCTTGGATACTACACAGTTTGACAGGAGGAGCGGCCCTGTGCTTGCGCTACGCAGTTCGCGTGGCATGACCTTGGTCGTGTGGAGTGACATGACGTTGCAGCCGCTACGTGCAAAGCTCACGCGATGTTCGACGGTGACTTTGTCCACGATGGTCGAGGGCTGATGTGTGATGCTGTGTACTTGACTGTAGAGGCCACAGCGGAAACCGAGGTGTTGGGCGGCGTGGGCGAGTTGCTGGTTACAAGTACTGAGGTAGAATTCACCGGTCCTGACGGTACCGCCGTCGCCGTTGACCCACGCACCCAGGAAAGCCAACTGCATTTCTTTGGGTTGGTGGCGTAGTTCCTCACTGAGGCGCTTCGTAGCTGCGTACTGTCCGCAGTGCTGTATGCACAGATGCGCCAGGGTGGTGTCATATACCACGGTACGCTGGGCCATTGCGCTGTTGGTGCGTTCTGCTTGGTGTACGGGGCGGTCGGGCACCAAGCGAGCTAGTAGTTCAGGCAGTTCGGTCGTGGCAGCGTCGTCCCGGTGATGATTGAATTCGACGCCGTAGGGCTGTCCCTTCCGAAAGATGATGTGGCCCTCTGCGACGTAGTAGCCCAGCAGGCGGCATTGGTCGCGGGTCAATGTCTCTTCGATGGCAGTGTCGAAGGGGGTAACCAGGTAGTCGCCAGGGGTGAGGCATTCCGCGTGTGACCACTCGCGCTGTAGCAACACGTCGTGTAGGTCAAGGCGGCGCCGGTGGTAGCCCTTGGCTGTGTTGTACTCTTCGATGTGGTCACGTGGGATGACCGCGTAAGGGTGTTCACCCGTTGCGTACGTCGTGCCCGTCGCCGTGTGGATGCCGTAGATGGTGCCCCGATAGGGCCGGGCATGTGTTTCGGTGATGCGACGCCAGTGGCCCTGATCGGACAGCACTTCGTCGTCGATCGCCAACGATTCGATGGGTCGGTAGCCGTCCCGCGCGAGTACCAGTGTGCCCGCACAGAAGCAGCCCATGCTCTTCGCCGGGAACTCGTTGTCGGCGATCTGTTCGACGAGGTCGGGGGCCTTGGCGTTGTCGATGTCTTCGAGGACTTCGACCCGGTGCATGAACGGGTTCCAGAAGGCCTTGAGGACGTTGCCGACGGCGCGGACCGGGTCACGGTTGACGTGGTGGCGAAAGACGTGGCCCTGCTCGTAGCTGTGGAAGTGGTGCTGGATGCACTCTGGTTCCATCACCCAGGAGTCACGACCGGGGCCGTTCGATCGACCGGGCTTGTAGGGAACTTCGTTGAAACCGTCGGCGTTACGGTTCAGGCCATAGAACTCGTAGCTGCCGAGTCCGATGACGAGCACCACGGTGCGCCCGGGCGTGGGTTTGATGCTCTTGATGTACTCCAGCGCAGGGCTGGCACAGGCTTCCTTGGTGAGCCGTTCCCAGGACGGTTTACCGCGTAAAGGGGACCATAGCAGGACCGTCTGGACCGTCGGTTCGCCGGTCTTTTCGAAGCGATCATCAAGGAGGATGATCTTGCTACGCGACACCGAGCAGCTCCCGCAGCAGTTGCGCGCCGTGTTCGGCGTTGAGCAGCCGGAGGGCGTGCATGTCCTGCCGCACGCTGGCCGTCTTCTCGTGTTGCTCGGTGCCTTCGAGCAGTACGTCGAGGTAGGCGACCGTGGCTAGCTTCTTCAGCGTCGAGCCGGCGTCGACGCTGCCCTGCTTGAAGAGCAGTTGCAGTTCTTCGGGCGAGAGCGACTGCAGCGCGTACATGTCCTCGGGGGTCAATCCGGTACCTTCGGGCATACCGGTAGATGGCTCCATGGACGGTGGTGCCGGAGGAGTTGCGGCCGGGGGCGTAGCCCCGGGGTTCGCTTGGCCACGGCTCCCCAAGGCGTGGTGCAGACCCATCAGCCCGGCGCCGATGCCCCCGACGCCCAACGCGACCTGCAGGGCCTTGTTGCGGATGTCTTCGACGGTCTGCTCGCGTTCCTGGTGGGCCTTGTGGAGCAGGTAGCTGCCCCCGGCGACTGCCGGGATCGTGGCGGCGCCGCCGAACATGAGGCCGCGCTTCGCGGCGCCCATGAGCGGAGCGACATCGACGGCTTCCTTGAGTCGGCCCAGCAGGTCGAGATCGTGCACTGCCTTGGTTTGCAATGCTGTCAGGTCACCGGCCGCCGCGCGCTTCTCGAACTGCGCGGAACGATGCAGGGCGCCGACGATGTCGCGGTAGAACGCCTCGTCGTGCATGGATCACCCGACCCTCTTGGTGACGAGTCGCCGCAGGCTCAAGGCGCCGTCGAGCATGGCGCGCTTCTCGAGCCAGTTGCGCCAGAAGTTGACGCCGACAAGGTAGGCCGCGTCCTTGATGGTGAGCGCGTCGTTGGCCAGGGCGTGACCTTCCTGGCGAGCCATGACGGTGGCGACCTTGTGAAGGTTGCTGCGCAGGTTCGTGCGCGCCTGCTCCGACATGTTGCGGATGATGTTCATCGTGATCTCCTCATCTCTTCGGCGGCGGCGGGTTCACGGCGGTCTCGGCTTCCGCCAGCTGCTTGATGGCCATGGGGTTTGGCCCGGTGCCGTAGAGCACGCTCTCACGCAGGAAGGCCTTCACCGCGTTCTTGTCGGTGGCCAACGTCGGGGCGAAGCGCGCCATCGTGTGGTACGCCTCGGTCAGTTGTTCGGGGTTGGCGCGCGACAGGACGTCGTCTTCGGCTTTCAGCAGATCGAAGACGTTCTGGCGCTGCTTTCCGGCCACCAGTGCAGCGGGTGTCGCTACCGCTTTGGAGAGCATGTCGCCGAGCAGTCCGACCATGCCGATGCCGGTCTGCTTGCCGACGGACTTGGCGAACTCTTCGGCGGCCAGTTCGTCCATGCGGAGACGTTCCGGCATGCCCTTGACGCCAGGAAACGCTGATTCACGCGCCTTGTAGCCGATGCGTTCGATGAGTGGTTTGCCGAGCAAGTCGAGGCCGATGAGACCGCCACCGATGAGCGCCGCTTTTCCGGGGTTGGTTTCGATGCTCTTGAAGAGGCGCAGCGGCAGCCCTTTCAAGACGCCCATGATGGATGACGTAACCGGTGCTTGTGCGGTCTTCTGCATCGCCGCGCCGGGCATCGGGGTGCGTTGCAACGCTGCGCGCTTCTCGAGGAAGTTGGTGACTCCATCGTAGGCGCTGGCAGTGGCGATCATGGCGGCTCCTGGCTGCTTGTAGCGGGCGCCCTGGACGGCGGCGTGGTAGCGATCGAAGCGCGCCTTTTCGACGCGGTCCATCATCGGCAGGTAGGGGTACGGTTTGCCGGCGGCGAGTGAACCCAGGAACACGAGATCTCGCACCGGGGGTATCAACCCCAGCGGGTTCATCGTTGGCACCGGGTATTGGCGGACGTCGGTCATCGCAGCGTGGCCTCGGCGCACTTGAGGTACTCTTGGGTCTTGGCTTCGCCGGCCTGGGCTTGCTTGATGTCATCGTAGCGCTCCAGCATCCGGCTGAAGGCTTGCAGCTCCGGCATGCGGGAGTCGATCACCCGAGCTATCTTGGTGCCGATGTCGACGTCGTACTCCGCTGGGGGCTTGCGCAGTGCCTGGCGCAAAGCACCGAGATGGGGCGCGGCGGCGCGGCCCCACTTGTAGAGGGCGTCGGCTTCGAAGTCCTCGAAGCGCGGACCGCTGACATGCGTGAACACCGTGGCCAGCTTCTGGAATTCGTCGGTGAACGCGCTGCGGGCTTGGTAGCCCAGGTCCCGCAGCCGTTCGGCGGTCTTGCGCAGCCGCATGACGGTGACGGCGCTGCTCACCTTCGGTTCCATCATCTGCTCGGGCGCCGCCGGTGGCAACGGGGCTGGTGCGCCGGGATGCGTGGCGGGCAGGGGTGCCGTGAGATCCTCGTTGAGGCTCTGGGCAATGGCGTCACCGCCGGCAGTTCCGCCGACGGGTTCCATGGTGTCCATGACGTCTTGCGCCGCGGCGACGAGGCGTTGCAGGGCGGCGTTGGCGTCGGCGGGTTCGAACTCGGAAGCGGCTACGCGATCCGGCGCGCCTTCGAAGCGCTGCTGGAAGGCCATGTTGTTGGTCGTTTCGACCAGTCGCCGGATCTGTTCGGGGCTCAGGTTGTTCTGCTGGGCCGCATCGGTCACACCATCCGTGAGTGCGATCTTTTCGCGCTGGAAACGCGTGACGACGTCAGCGGCCAACTTCTGCAGCAGGTTCTCGTCCATGAGTGGCATGATCATCCCTCACGCAGCAGAGGTCAATGCACGATGTCTTCCGGCAGCGGCGCACCGGCCATCTGCGGCGTCGTGACGTGGTTCTTGTGCATCAGGGCGATGCGCAGATGCTCCAGGGCGTCTTCGTCATCGTGCGGGTCGAGCCGTAGCAGCGTGGTGGCGGCTTGAGTACCACTCTGCAGCCAGTGTTGTGCTTGCTTGGAACGCTCTGACGTGGGGTCAGTACCGCGGTGCGCGAGGCCCATGTAGAGACCCTCGGTCATGGCGGCTTCGAGCACTTTACGCGGCGGGACCGTCGACTGACGGTTGATCAGCCAGTTGATGTACTCCGTACCCTGCACCAGTGCGGCTTCGAGGTAGGCCTGCTGGTCGCGCGGCAGCAGGGCGCGGCAGCGGGCAACGTAGCTGATGCGTTCGAGTCGGTCACGGAAGACGCCGATGTCGAAGATGTGGTCCCGGTAAGCGGCGAGGGCGGCGGTGCTGACGCCGGTGGCGCGACTCATCTCTTCGACGGTCGTGTCGGCGATCAGGTAGCTCTCGATGACGTTGCGTTCGAAGTGCACCTGGTACTTGTCCCAGGCGTACTTGAGTGCGTCGTTCTTCGAGACACCTTGGATCACTTCGGCGAGGGCGCGGGTGGCTAGATCGATTGGCACCGCCCCGGCAGTGACGGCCTGCTGGGCTACGGTGACGCGATGGTGTGGGTCTTGCCGGGCCATGACGGCTACGCGTTCGCTGACGTCGGCATTACCGTGGCGTTGCGGTTCAGCTGCAGCACCAGTTCACCCAGACCTTCGTGCACGGCGCGGAGGTTGTCCTCGATCTTCGAGAACTCCTCCTCGCCGAATTGCTGCTTGAGCTCACCCTCCTGCAACCACAACGTCAGCATGGTGCGGCCGAGGTTGTCGAGTGCGCGCTCCATCGTGGGCACGTAGTCCACGACCGTGTCGCGGAAGCTGGGCGACTGGCCGATGGAGGCGATGGCCGCGGCATCGAAGACGCCTTGGTCCTGCAGCTGACCCGCCTGCTCGAGGAACTGCGGGTTGACCTGCTGTTGGATTTCCGTGGCCGAGGGACTCTCGGTCTGCATCACGGCGCCCATGCCCCCCGCTGGCAACTGCGGGGCGGGCTGGGGCATACCGCCCGTAGGTGCCGGGGCAGCGGCCGGCGGCGCGGTGGGGGGTGCCGCGGAGGCGCCGGCCGCGCCCGGCATGATCGGTGGAGCGCCTTGTTGGACGGCCTGGGCGCCGCCACTGGCGATTTCTTGCGCGCGCTGCTGCACCTGTTGCAACACCGCGGTGGTATCCGTGATCTGCTGCTGGGCTTGCTGCAGCCCCGCTGACTGTTGTTGCAGCTGCGACTGGGCTTCGCCCATGGCGATGTCGAGTGGCGACGGGGGCGGGGGCGGAGGTGCTTGCTGGCCCTCCATGCCGGGCTGTGGTGGTGCACCCGACTGCGGTGCGGACGACGACGGGTCCATCATCGGCAACTGCGCCAGCTTGACCAGCTGCGGGGCGGTGACGACCCAGGCCGTCGCCTGGCCGTTCGGCAGAGCCGCGGCCTGCTTCACCAGGTTCTCGGCGGCTTCGAAGGGGATGCGGTACTTGCGGGCCAGGCGTTCCATCGCCGCCAACTTCGGCAGCGCGGGTTCACCATCGATGGAGAACTGACCCGCCGCGGCGTTCTTCACACTGGCACGAGCGGCACCGGTGGCTTCGACCTGCTGCGTGAACCACTTGAGGACGTCCTTGGGGTTGCTGAGGAGGCGGATGCCGTAGTTCGCGTCGTCATCTTTCTTCTCTGGGTCACCAGCGTCGCTCTTCGATAGCAGGAACGGTCCCAGACGATCCTGATCTTCGCTGCGCAGCTTGAGGTAGCGCGCATCCACCGGGATGTAGACGAGCGGCTGGCCCTTGGGTTGATGGAGTCCGGCCTTGGCGGCCTTCGGGTCGGTCACCAGCACCGTCTGGTCGTAGTCGTCGCAGGTGATGCGACGAATCCCCTGGGCGTCCGTGGCGACACGGCGCACGTGGAACGGTTCAGTGGCGACGAACGTCTGTCCGGTGCGCTTGATGAACACACCCATGTCGCCGGCCTTCGGCTGGGCGTCACCATCCTGTCCGAGGACTTGCTTGAAGCGCGCGGCGTCGTCTTCACCGGGATCGTAGTGGGCGTAGCCCCAGGCCGGTTCGGCGATGAGCTGCTTGGTGCGCAGCCAACGCCCGTCCTTGAGCACGACCAGGAACTCGTCATACAGGCCGCACTCGCAGCCGGCGTGGTGTTTGCCCCGCGGCGGTCGTCCGCCATGACGCACACCCTTGGGGCCTTCCGGCGTGTCGGGATGCTCGTTCTTCGCGTTGAGGATGCCGCGGGGATCGACGGCGATGAACGCCGGCAGCGTCTTGCCGTCGGTCGTGAAGACCCGGTAGAAGCCGCTCTTGTCGGGACGGATGAGGTCCTTCGGTTCCTGCAACTGGACAGCGTGGCTGAGTCCGCGGCGCGTGTCGCTGGCAGCGTAACCCTTCGTCAGCATGCCCTGGAAGGCTTCCGGGGCGCTGGCGCCGAACACCTGCTTGAACTTGCTGCTGGTCGTCGAACGATCGGCGACGTTGAGTTCACCCTCTTCAGTGACGGTAGTCTCGCCCTCGGTGGCAGCGCGCTTTGCGAGCGCGGTGCAGAGCGGATCGAGGCCGTAGAGCTGGGTCACCGCGGCGGCGAGCTTCGGGCGCGCCGTGAGGACGTTGGCGAACGCTAGCTTGGCCGCGGTGGGCATGCGGCCGAGGAATTCCAGGAGGGCGGCGGCGCGCTGATCGGCGCTCTTCTCGAAGCTGCGTGGTTCCAGCTTGAGTAGCATCTGGCGCAGATCTTCGTTGATGACGTCGGTCGTCAGTGGTTGCCGGGCGGCGGCGTAGGCGTAGCGGCCGGTGGTCGGCGGGATGAGGATGTTGCGCGTGTCGACGTCACGGCGCAGCGACTGCGGTTGCTTGACGGCTTCGCCCATCTCGTCGATGGTGAGCTTGTCGACTTCGTCGAGCCAATCGCTGGTGAGCGGCAAGAAGACGTTGAGGCCCTTGTGGTAGAACAGGTCTAGCGGCTTGATCTGGTTGTCGGCCATGACGACGGGGATGTAGATGGCCTCGCCGCCACGCTGCACGACGAACGTGCCGATGCCGGCGCCGTCCTCGATGTTCGTGTCGAGGATGCGGAAGGTCACGACGTCCTGGATCAAGTCCGGGAACTTGCTCACCAGGATGTTGTAGGCCATCTGGCTCAGCCCCTCTTCGAAGAGGTGCTGTTCTTCATCGCCCGAGGGTGCGGCCGACTGGAAGGCCTGCGTCCGGGGGGACATGGGCTGGGCGGTCTTGTTCATCTGCGGGTGCATCGTCGGGCTCCTCACGGGCTAGGGCCTCCCGGCCTGATAGATCGCGCTGGGCATCATGCTGGTCGCCATGTGTGCCATGAAAGCTGGACCCAGGGTGCCCACGGCGCGCAGTTTGTTGGGGGCGTGCTGGAATGCCGTGGTGCTGGCACTGAGTTCTTCGAGTAGCCCCGGGGCGGCAATGGCAGCTGAGACCGCCGACAGTGACTTGAGAATGTCGTCGCGGCGTTCCGGGTCCTGTACGAACATGCGCAACGCCAGCATGGCCGGCAACGCGACCACGTTGTTGATGCGCGCGACCCCGTTGGCGGCGTTGAGGATCTTGCGGTACAGCCCCTCTTGCCGCAGGTTGTTCGCGTGACCGAGTTCATGGGCGAGCGCATCGGGGTTCACCACCCCTAGGATTATCTCACCTCGGTCGTAGTTGTAGAAGGCGTTCGGCAAGTTCGGCATGAGCCGCACCTTGACGTGCGCCAGGTTGGGGTTGGCGGTGATGGCCTGTTGCACGACGGTAGCGATGCCGTCGGCGCGCTCCGGGTGGTTGTAGTAGCTCTGCGTGCCGCCGGTGACCTGCACCAGTTTTTCGATACCGGTAGGCGTTGTGAGGTCCGCCAGGATCATGACCCAGTCCACGCTTCTTGGCGGGGATGCGTGAGTACGCGGGAGGACTGTTCCGTGGCCGTGGCGCGATCGTCAGCGCCGTGGCTCTCCAGTAGACTCAACACGGAGCGCTGGAGAGGTTGACGCGCGGGAAGATCGGCGGGTTCAGCCGATGGACCTTGGGTGGGCTGGCCGAGCTGCTGCTCGATCAGCTGGGCGGCGATCTTGAATGCGTCGATGGGGAATCTCACGGCGCCTTTCCCTTCCTGGCCGAGCCTGTGTCCGGCGCAGGCCGCGTACGGGGGGCTGCCGTGCCGGGCAGGATCCGTTCGCGGCTACGCCGTGTGCCGGATGGCGCGGATGCGGGAGAGCAGATCGGAGCCTTCCTTCTTCTCCTCTTCCTTCTCCTTCTTCTCGTCCTTCTTGTCGCCGTTGTCGCCGTTCTTCTTGGCGTCGATCACGGCTTGAAGGGCGGGGGGCAGTTCGCCGGCCTGCTTCTGGTTGGACCGGGTACGGTCCTGGCGGCCGGAGTTGCCCTGGTAGCGGCGCCGGCTGGAGACCGACGCGTGCTTCTCGGCGATTGCGAAGGCCTGGTCGTTCGTGGCTCCGGCGTCCTTGGCGATCATGCCGAGGTACTCGGTGCGCTCCACATCGTTCATGCCCATCATGCGGCGCACGTGGGCGATCTTGTCCTCGTCGACGAGGGTCTTGGGCAGGAAGGCGGCGACCTCCTCCGCAGTCTTCTTGAAGAGCGCCAGGAAGGGGTCGATCTCGCTGGTCTTGGAATTCTCGACGATCGAGTTGGCGCTGCTGGGCGGCAGGGCGCCGGGCGGCGACTCGGCGGGCGCATTCGGATGGGCCTGCTCGACGCCGACGTTGGCGCCGGCTGGCACCGTTACGTCGGTCTCACCCATGCCGGGACGGCCGAGGTGCGCGTAACCTTCGGGGCGGTTGCGCGCTTCCATCTGCGTTTCGGCGGCCGGCGCTTCGGCCAGCGTGTTGCCCTTGTCGCCGCCTTCGATGGTCGAGCCTTCGGCCTGCTTCTGCAGGGCGACGCGCTGGATGATGTCGCGCAGGCTGCCCATCTTCGACTGCTGCACGACGCTGTTGGAGCCGCTCGGGCTCTCCTTCGGGGCGGCCGGCTGGGGTTGTTCGTTGCCGATGACGCCCGTGCCGCGCCCAGCACCCGAAGCGGTGCCACCGACGCCGGAGACGCCCATGTTGGCGTACTGCTCGGGCCGGTTCTTGTTCTCCATCTGGGCTTCGGCCTGGGCCGTGCCCGTCGGCGAGTTGCCCTTGTCGCCGCCTTCGATGGTCGAGCCTTCGGCTTGCTTGACCTCTTCCGCGGCCTTCATCATGCAGGCGTAGGCCTGCGCGCCGGCGCGCGTGTCGAGGTCCTGGGCGGCGGAGGTCTTGAGGGCAGCTTCCTCGGGCATCGGTGGGGCGCCTTCGGGAGCCAGACCCTCACCCTGCGTCTCGGACACCAGCTTGGTGGCTGCGTCGACGAGCGTGGCGGCGACGTCGGCGGCGGTCTCCGGGGACACCGGTTCGCCAGCGGGTTCGGCGGGCAGCTGGTCGCCAACCGCATCGGCGATCTCGTCAGCGGCCTCCTTGACGGGGTAGCGGATGAGTCCCAGACGCACGAGCTCGTCG
>Ga0315292_10000427_pt1 | contig 19601 bp, 25 predicted proteins | sample YL17G13_0_MG_FD_204029 | JGI IMG/M metagenome (GOLD analysis project Ga0315292, IMG submission 204029) | Sediment microbial communities from Yellowstone Lake, YNP, Wyoming, USA - YL17G13_0 | ecosystem: Environmental > Aquatic > Freshwater > Lake > Sediment | place: USA: Wyoming | collected... | reverse complement strand
ATTGCCGTTCTAAAAGTCCGCCCTCCACAATCCTATAAAGTACCATTTAAAGGAAAGATCGAGTCGCATGTTCATTATCGCGTCTGCGGTGACGCGGGATGGATGGGTAGCATTCAAAGCGCATTTATTAATCACGATGGCCCTGAAGGATTTGAAGGCCATCCCTATCGTGTGACACAGTTGGCGGATAGGGCTGCCAGCATTTTTTAGGCACATTTTTTGAAAAAGAAAATATAATTGGTCGCCGAAAATTCGGGGTTGGCTAATGGACGGGCACGTTCATCATCGAATCCCCACCACTGCTGTGTCATCGGATGCTTAAATTGCGCCGTGTAATGTCCGCCCATGTGCGTCCCATGATGATCGGATACACCACGAATCTCATACTTCCACAATTGATTGGCCTCTTCGGATTCCTCTGCAAAGAAGGGTTGAAAGGATATCGCATCTCCACGATAAGGGCATGTCGTTGTGTTTTTATGACCGTTGTAGTTGAATCGATGAAGGGTCACAAATAGATTATCGGGAAGTTTCCACAGATGGGAGGATTTCTTCGCCAAATGACGACCCTTACAATGATCGCACTGATAGCCCTCAATCTCAGACTGCTCGTTGACTTCGCGTTGAATCCACTCCTCCAGGGTCGCGCCCTCACAGGGAACTTTCAGTGAATTGAAGACCTCCCACTGATAGGTCTTATTCGCACAATTCGTACACTGCACCGTCTTTCGCATCATTCCAAAAAAGAGCTGAACGACAGGGCTCGAATGATGCGACAAGAAACGATTCCATCCATTTTCAGCTAGGATACGCATTCGATCAACGGGTGTGGCGTTTGCAGGAATCTCTTTCTCCACATGATTCGTGGTCGTTTTAAGGGCTTCATGAAAATGGTCCAGGAGATAAACTAGATATTCATGGCTGTCATTGGGAACGGGCATACCAAATGCTTCATACACCGTTCCTTTGACCGCCTTACATACTTCAGAAATGAATCCGAGAGGGCGAACATAGGCGGGTGCATAAGCCGACCAGAGCGATCGCAAAATGTCCTGATAGGCGAGCAAAATGCGGCGATTGGCATTGGATTCAGGGAGATGCGACAGTTTCTCTACGAAGTTTTGACTGAGGCAAAAGGCATCCCATTCGGAACAGGCGCGCAAGAGTTGTAGAGTGGAATTGGCATAGCAAGTGTTACCCATGTTTTGAATTCCAACAACGCCTTTTACTTCGGGATTAGCTTCATGAGGCTCCATATAAATTTGATCGCGATCGGGGCTTAAGTTATGATTACAGAACTATTATCATCAGCAATGTCTACCCCCTATTCGATTTCCTTGCTAAACGATCTGCATAACCACTTCCCTGATCTTCTCTATCAACCTCAGCGGTTTCGTTCCGTTCCTGATGTACTGAATTATGTCATCTCAGTGGCAAATCAAAATCCGTATGAAAGAGCACAAGCAACGCGTACATTACAAACATCTGCATCTGCTGTTCCATCCGCATCCGCATCCGCATCCACATCCGCATCCGCATCCGCATCCGCCTCCGCAGTTCCATCCGCATCCGCTACAAGAGTACATCGCATTCCCATTCGCTCTGCAGATGATACGGGAAGCACACTGTACCAATATCTTCACGGCTCCCGTCTTCCTGAAACAGAAGTAGTCTTCACATCACAATCCACTCGCCCTCAAAGCGCGCTTTTTAACCGTAATTGGCTAGGAAGCTCCTCAACCGACACTCTTCTTACCAATCTTATCGGGCAAATCTTCGAAGCTCCCTCTCTTCATAACTTTCTTGATCAATCGGTTACCGTCCATCCTACCGCAGAACAAATTCATCAATATACCATTACTACAACTGCCCCGCGTGCCATGGATGATAATTGCGCGATCTGTCAAGATCCAATCGAACAAGGTCAGAATATGCGCATTCTGAATTATTGCACCCACTCCTTTCATACCACCTGTATTGATACCTGGTTTACAACCCATGTTACATGTCCCACTTGTCGCCATGATATTCGTAATCATTCACAGTAAAATAAAAATAGATCCTATTTTATTTTTATTATGATACACTGATGGAGCTCAAATCCTCTGGAAGCTCATGAACTACCGTAGAATAATGTGCCTCGATCTCATTCATCACTTTCAATTCATCCCCACAAATCAGATTGATGGCATTTCCTTTCTTTCCATAGCGACCCGAGCGACCAATGCGATGCACATAGTTCTCGCGCTGAATCGGTAGCTCATAATTAATCACCAGTGATACTTGCTGAACATCAATTCCGCGCGCCAGCAGATCCGTGCTAATCAGAACGCGCGTTTGACCCGACCGAAAATCATCCATTCTCTTCTTTCGCTCGGCCACATCCATCTCCCCATGAATGTACTCCAGCGTGAACCCATGAGAAGATAGCTGTTTGGCGAGCCACTCTGCTTTTTGGCGCTTATTCACATAAATGAGCGCTTGATTCACCGTAATTTGCTGATAGAGATCGAGGAGAACAGGAAGCTTCCAATCCTCGCGATCCAATAGAACGTAATATTGCTTGATGCCCTCCAGTGTTACCTCATCTTGTGGAAGAAGGATACGAACCGGCTGATTGAGATAATTCTCTGCCACCTCGAGCACATTTTGAGGCATGGTCGCACTGAAAAGCGCCAGTGAGGTGGTCGTCGGAAATTTGCTATTGAGAATGGCCTTGATCTGATCCGCAAAGAGATCCTCCAACATCTGGTCGGCCTCATCCAAAATCACATACTTCATATGCTCCACATTGAGCTCGCCGCGGCAAATGAGATCGAAGATTCGTCCAGGTGTGCCGACAATAAACTGGGCCCCTGATTTCAAAGACTGAATATCACTGCGAAGCTGATTACCACCCGTTGCAGATAGGACTTTCAGATTCATGTAGAATCCAATGGATTGCGCTACCTTTTCCGTTTGCTGAGCGAGTTCTCGCGTCGGACAGATGACAAGCACCTGGGGAGCCTTTAGCGAAGTATCCAAGGATGAAAGTGCGCCAATGGTAAAAGCACCTGTCTTTCCCGTACCCGATTGCGACTGAGCGAGAATATCCTTCTTTTGACTCATCGGCACAATCGCCCATTGCTGGATTCGGGACGGCTGCTCGAAACCGTAGGTGTAAATTCCACGGGTAAGCTCATCGCGAAGACCCATTTCATCAAAGGTCTCATATAGTTTCTCTGGAATAGAAGAATCGGTCATCTCTGGTTGGATACGACGAATATGCTTTATACCGATCTTCCGCATCGTTTGATTCATCAATTTTTAAGGAATGGCATTTGATATAAAATTTGATTGCCAAAAATAAAAAGATAGAGGTAGACATGGCAGAGGAACTTGATGATAATCTTGACTACGAGCAAGAAGAGTGGGCGGAGGAGTATGCAGAGGGTCTTCCCGAAGAGGAAGTAACGGCAGAGGTGAAGCCCGAACTCAAGCGCCTCTACCAGCAGCATCCAGAGTGCCTGTTGGACTATGTAGGTCAAGTCCTTCCTAAACTTCAACCCAGCATCTTACCTCCAGGAGGTGTATCGGCGGATCCTGAAAAGCCTACTACCGACCCGAATCACCGGACCTATCCCTTCTTAACGAACTTCGAGCGAACCAAGATCATTGGTCTCCGTGCCAATCAAATTAGCAAAGGATCCGCACCCTTTATTGCCGTTCCATCCCACATTACGGATGTACGCGACATTGCTCGAATGGAACTCGAACAAAAACGATTGCCTTATATTATTAAGCGTCCACTTCCTGACGGAACATTTGAGTATTGGCGACTTGCTGACCTTTTGATTCTGTAGTGGTCTTTCGGTTCATACCCTGTTTCTCAGTAAAGGCCCGTCTTCCCGATCGATGCAATAATCGACAAAGTTGATATTCCAGGTCATGTAAGACAGAAATTGTAATAGGAATATTTGTTCGTTCTTTGGAGCAAGAGCGCATCCCTATAACTTAATCCGAAAAATAAAAATTGATTTATTTTATTGGCTGGAGTACATAGCAGAAATGGATCATCAAGACTGGACTACTGTTACATTGCGCCGTCGCCCTTCTACGAAAGACGCTCATGCCAAGGCAGAGACACGCGATGCCGATCGAAGTGAGAAATCTCGTATGGCAAAGATTGATGCCATGGATGGTACAGAGATTCCGAGGAAGCGCGTTCAACCCGAGTCCATTCAGGCGTTGATTCGAAAGCGTATTGAACTGGGTCTCACGCAAGAGAAGGCCGATCAAAAATGTTCCTTTCCGCGACATACCTTTAAAACCATTGAATCCAATCATCATCTGCCGACTTCCGCACAACAATCTGCCATTCAGAAACATTTCAGCGTTCAACTTAAAGTGGAGACCTATCAATAATCTTAGTGTATCTTAGGTAGAATATGGTATTGAGTTTGATTCCATACCATGTTCAACAGACAAGTCATCTTTGCCTCTATCGGTTGTGTAAAAAGCCCGTTCCGCCTACTCTCTTTTTTCCTAAGGTAAAAACGGTTGCGCTGATTCACTGTAGTAGTGCGGGAATTTCTAATATTCTCCGGCCCTCGATTTTTCCAAATCTAAGCGAAGTGCACTACTTGTCCGCTCATCCAGGCCGCTTTGATCTTCATACACAATTTCAACCATCCGTCTCATGGGTCTTTCCCAATCTTCGTTATGCCTTTTATGAGTGTATGATCCAGGCAGGCCAAGGACGCGTTGAAAATCAGCTAATCAGCACCTATATTCACCAGTTTGTTAAATTTCCGAGGGGGGCTGAAATGATGATTCATCTTCCAGGATATGATGTGGTAAAGGGGTCGGAATATACGAGACATCTTCGGCAATACCTATATCAATCGAATCGTCATCGATATCAATCGTATTCAAATGAGATCTCTCAGTATTATTCGTACCGATATCATCCACATCCGCAATTATTTAATCATTCGTATTCCAATGGTGAAGGGTCGGAAGATTCTCTATCCGCGTTCTTTCGACAACAACTCGAAAAGGAATTCATGGACTATATTCTTAGCGAATGCGAGGAGGAAATGAAAAATAAGTACAGCTTATTCTAACTAACCACCCTGGCGCCACTCCTTGCCGCAATTCAAGCAAGTAATGAAGATCGTCATCGGCTCATCTGCCGAACGCGTTTGAAGCTCGTAATAGGTACATTCCTGCTTCTTACAACGGCGACACTGGAATTGATCCGTTGCACGACTCTTGTTACCCTCCAGAATCTTTTGCTCGCGTTGTAGCAATTTGTCCTTCAGAGCAAACCATCGCTCAGGATACATTTCATAGGCAGACATAAATGGAATGGCATTCAAAGGGAACTCGCCCTCTTTGACACGAAGAAGTAGACGTGAATTCTTGATAGGACTGTCTGGATGAATGTTACTAAAGACCGCGCGCATGGTTTGTCGATAGGCTTCCACAAAGGTGGGAACTTTCCAATTGCGTGTGATATATTGTTTTTGGGAATTCTGACAGGTTGCCTCGAAGATGGCTTTCTCCAATGAGCGAATGTCATCCGTTGTGTAGTCTGATTCCAGAAAGGAGAGTTGCTGTAGACATTGTAGCCGAAGGGGTGTGGCTTCGGGTGGAGAATCCATGGAGATTTCCTCTTTCAGAGCATTGGGATCAATCTTGATACAGGCAGGGGCGCGGCGGCGTTTGATGACAACAGGTACCTCTTCGATTTCTTCTTCCAATTCCTCTTTCTCAAGAAGATCATCTGAATCACTGTTCTCAAAATCATCCTTGATTGACTTTCCATCTTCGGATAGGGCTTCCTCTTCTTCTTCTTCCTCCTCTTCCTCCTCTTCTTCTTTTTGTGCGAATGCATTCCAATGATCGATGGTATAGGGGATGGGTTGATTCCATTCATGCGTGAGTGCGGCAATCACCAGAATGTCTCCAAAGAGAGTCAACTCGGAATAGGGAGGAGGGATCTCCGTTTTGTTCTCTTTTCCTTTCTTTCCTGTTTGATATCCAAAGAGGAAGATGACTTTATGATCGTATTTGTAATGGCACACCATTTCGGGCATTTCCTTCTTTTTAAAGTATTTCTGGATGTTTTCCATGGTTAGCTCACGCTCCGCAGTAAGCTGGATATTCGCCTTACGACAGTCTCCGCTGGTAGAAAGTAATACAGTGGATAGCGTTGTCATATCTAATCAAGATAGTGCAGACAATGCTTAAATAGCGTGTTCTATCTTAGAATAGTATAAATCATGCCATCAATTTTTGTGTGGAAAGCAACCACTTCTATTTCATCCTCTTCCATCCGATATTATTCTGGATCAAACTGGTTTTTGGAAGAGCATTCATCTCATTCGGTAAGTTATCTCTATTGTCAGCAACAAACACTCTCTCAAGGAATGGTATTTGATGCAATGTGTATGCCGCAAAACTGGGTTGGTTCAGAGGTCATGGAAATCATGGAGGTTCCTTATCAACGGATCAGGGAGGATGCAGATGGGATACTAGAGCAACTTGGTGGATGGATGCGCTATCGCACAAAGAGAGAGATTCCCTTTGAATTAGATACACTTGAAAGAGAATTTCAGATGATTCTGAATCCTTCTGCAACGCTATCCGCGACGCCATCCGCAACGCTATCCGCAACGCCATCCGCAAAACATTCAGAAGAGCCCTTTATGATTCGTATTCCTACTACATTTGTAGCACCTCCACTTACTTTTCCCCGTAAACAACATCACAATCATCATCCGTCAAATAGAAAATCAGCACCACTACGAATTACCATTCCATCACGCTGATGAATTTCATCTTGGATTTTCACGAGATCAAAAAGAATGAACTCATACATCGCTCTGTTTGGTATTATCATCGTTGGATTTGTAGTTTATTTGTCGCTTCGAGATAAATTATTTGGTGAAGAGATCCCTGTTCCAGTGGAACACTTTGAAATTCCAGCCCCCGCTTCGATCGAGATCCGTCAAGCCCCCATCTATCCCAAGCGAGTCGTTGCGCCTTCCGGTCCCAACCCACCAAGTCAGGCCAGCCCCAATCAGGAGATTGTCTATCAAGAACCTCGTGCAACGGATCCTCTCTATGAACCTCAGGAAAGCTCCGATATCCCCGAAAACCTTCGTTATCCTGAGAATTCTTTCCGGCCAGCACCTAACAATGATAACACCGCCATTGCCGTTCAAGCAGGTATTGCAAGTGACCGTCTCCAAGTGTCATCCGATAATTCTCAGAAGATGCAGCCTGAATTCATTCAAGGTGGTGGTGAATTTATGCCTGGTATCTTTGCCAACGACACCTACAATGACAATAGCTTTTCCGCATTTTAATGTCAAAATGAGTCTAAAGGCGGGTTACTATAAATGGATAGGATGAATCGATCTATTCATAGCACTACGCCTCATTTTGAAAAGAAGAAGGTAGCACGATTCCATCGCCTAGATAATGATCATATCTCGGCCATTGAATCTCTGTTTCAATCCTTTCCATTTCTAAAAGACCGCGTAGAAATCCATATGCCGTTTACGCGTGCCAAGCCGACCTTTTCCACAGGCACCGTGTGGATGTGGCCGAAGTTTGACAAGCGTCCTGTTGGATATCTCATTTTTATGGACGGATTCGCCCCATGCATTTGGTATCCTGAGCGTCAAGAAGGTATGACCTTTCGCTGGCTTCTACCTCCCGCATTTTGCCAGGCGGGCCCCATTGTCTTTTTGGCGAACATTCTGGCAGGCGAGTCGCTACTTCAAATCGAGGATCTTATCATTCACCAAGGGGTGGATCTGTGGTCTACGCGTGTTTTTTCGGATCGATGGTCGCTTCTGCAGGAAGTTTGGGCCTCTCTTCCACCCGATCAGCCTCTTCTTGCCTTCACGCCGCGTTTGGTAAAGCCTATTTCACTGGCAGACTGGCAGGAGCATTACAATCCTTCCATTTACTGGATCATTCAGCCCGATCATGCACGACAGCCTCGATGGTACTGGAAAGATACGGTGACAATGTCGGACCATAAGCCCGTTGAATATATCGCACCTGTACTGAAACGCAGCAATGAGATTACAACGACACTGTGTGCGTATTGTACGCCCTATACCAAGGCCGTTCTGCCCGATATCTACTCGCTTTTTTCACAGGAAGGCATGGATCTTGGTGTTGCATCCATTGCTACGATGGCACTCTCTGTGGATCTGCGAAAGATTTTTGCAGAGAAAGTTACAGAGAAAGTTGCAGGTGTCCCTGTGGAGGTGGTGTGGAATGAGAACTTTCATAAGTATCAGATTGTACGCATGTTGCCTGCCGATCGCACCATTACACCGTCTTCTTTTTTCTATCACATCTAACTTTATTTTTATACAACATAAGAATAGAGATATGGCACGACGACATACCAAACGAGCTAAAAAGCCACATCGGCGCACTCATCATAAGCGCACTCACCGTGTATCCAGAGGCGGTGGCTGGTCCGAAGGCCCCAATTCCGTGTCTCCTGGTTATTTGATTCACAATCAGTATACTGGACCAGGTAAAGATTGTACGGGTAATGCTGCCTCCCTGCGTCCAGGATACATTGCATACTATACGCCTGAAGGCCTACCCGGCCATGGGCCAGGCTGGTCGCGTGGTGGTCGCAGACGGCGTGCAAAGGGTGGTGCATTGAGCGTGGCTGCGAATCAATCGTTTGGCCCGGTTACTGATCCAAATACGGGACCTGTAAGTGGATGCCTTACCCCTAAGCCTGGCTATTTTCCCGCGACACAGGGTGTTAGTGGCACGGTAGCAAATCCGGCAGCACTCCCTGTTGTCATGAGCATGCCAGGTGTCCCTGTAGCTGGTGCGGCACTGATGCCAAAGGTTCAGCTGGATGCGTCAGCAGATGGTAATAATCTGAAGGGTGCGGGTCAGAACGGTGGCCGTTATGGATTCTTTCCAGGAATGGGTCCCTTGAATGGTATGAATGGTGTAGGTACCTCGCCCGCGCAATTTGGTCGCATCCCATGCGAGCGCGGAACCTTTGATGCGCTTAACGCTAACCCTGGCAATGTGCAGGGTCTTACTACTGCACCACCTCTGCCACCCTATGTGACGGGTAATATGCAACGTATGCAAGGTGGCGCGGAACTGATGGGTTCCCCGACCTCTGTGGGATCCTCTGGATTCTCTGCCGCGAACTTCCCCGTGGTCCGCGTTGGCGACGCTGATTCGATGCGCTACTATGCTCCCACCGCGGGATATCGCAATGATTTTATGACCTTCCGCGCGCCGAGCGCAGTCCCTGGTCTCACCATTCAGACTCCGTATGATGCTCGTGCCTTTAACCAGGCGTGCATTAAGACGGGTGGAAAGAGAAACACTCGTCGCAAGCACAGCACTCGTCGCAAGCATCGCAAGCATCGCAAGCATCGCAAGCATTGCAGCACTCATCGTAGAGGCGGAGCGGCAGGTCACTCCATCGGCCAGAGCGGTCACCCCGTTGCCGAGGATGCAGGTAAGTTTTCGAAAATTACCATCGATCAAGTTCAGGATCGTTTTGATTTTGATAATTCGCATCAGGGACTCCCCGTTAAGTTTGGCGGTCGCCGAAAGAAGTCGGCAAAGAGATCACACCGAAAATGAAGATATCCTTTATTCAGAGAATATTAAAAATGTGATATATTTCCATTTTTAATATTTTATAGATAATATGTATTTGTCTAAGATCTGGACATATCCGTAAATAGATTGACATAATCCAGTAAAAATAAGAGAGAATAAACGGGATAATTTGGATCATTTCCGCGGCGTACTTCGGAACGGCAACTCTGTGCCCTTTCTTTAATCACTTGTGTGTGATACACAGTAAAGAATGAAAAGAGAATGATGCCAAATAGTGCCGAATAGGACTGTGACTGTTTGTATTGTTCGGGGGTTGAAATGAAGAACCATACCACTTCAGCAACAATGAGGCCAAGAAGTGCAACTAGTAAATAAGGACCAAATCCAAGTATATGCTGATTATCATAAAAACCAATTGCCATCATTCCTACAAATAATCCCGTAACAAGGGTCAAAATGTGTACTAGCTGACGATTCTTCTCGACACGCTGTACCATTGGTTTAATGGTTTGACCCAACGAGAATGCAAATGCAGTAAATAAAAGATAAATGAGGATTCCACCGGGCGGCGCGCGGTTCATTCCAAAAATAAGAGCGATAGTAATGCCAAATAATACAAAAGCACTTGCGATCGGAGAACCTGGTATCAGTTTGGAACCAAGATTCGAATATTCCGCACTCAGCGCAGTAATCCCCATCCCTCCCGCCAAATGAGCGAAGATCTTTCCATAATAATGATCACACACGGACATTTCTTCTTTATAGAATTAAATTAATTTTGATCCATTCCTTGATTGCCTTGTTGTATTTCATAAACATTTGATTCAACCCATCCAAATGATGACCTTGATTCGAGGGGTCATTTTCCTCTTGCATCATGAGAAGGGTGTGTTGTGTAATTTGTAAAATGTGTGGATCATAAATGTCAATAATCCGTTCAAATACTTCGTCGATGTTCACCTTATTTTTTTCCACATCGACGATGTATTCATCTACAAGAATTTTATCATTGTTGTATTCCAATAAATTTTTATACATTTGAATGACATGAATGACCGTGTTAGAATCCGATGAACTATAGGTCTTAAATAAATTATCAAATCCCTCCTTTGCCATCTTTGTAATCAGTTGGTACAGATCTGCAGATAGCGGGCTCTTCTTATTTATTGCAGGATTATACCACTTCATATACCGCTTGACAACGGAGTACAAAAAATATAAATCATCTTTCTTATCCGAGTTATACCATCTGGAAATGGATTGTGTAATGGTCGGCGTCTGAAGATACAAAATGTTTTCCTGAATCCGCAACTTGGTTCCAATCGGACAAATGCTAAGGAGGGCGAGTTGAATCATGGCTTGTAGTGGCTCTAAAATCATATCAATCTTATCCTTTTGTCGATTACTCAGCATTTGATACAATAAATGAAATGAACTTGTGGAGGGTGAACTCATTACTCATCCATCATAAATTTATTTTAGATCCCTGAATAATGATCCATGCTCATTTGGCTGTACATTTCCAACCGGCTTTTTGGGTTTATTAAGATGTTGAATGGTATATTCACATTCTTTATAGAATCGTTGGCGGATATACCATCGTCGCACATGACATTCATGTGAATCAATGACATCAATAATATGGGGTGCAACCTTTCGCTCTTCGATTCTCTGTCGAAAAATGCGGCCCGTTGACTGCTGCACATTTTTACGAGGCGTTGCCAAAATAACTGTATTTAACTTTTTCACCGAAAAAGCCTCTGAAGCCATTTGATATGTGGCAAGTAGAATTTGACATTTCTCTGCATTTTCATCAAGTACCTTTTGTTTCATTCCACCAATATAGTATCCATGAACAATGGAAGTACTATTTAATGCATTTGTGATCCAATCCAGCTGAGAAATGCGATCACTCAAAATTAAAATGAATCGCTGCGGGTCGTTGGCATATTCGAGGATATTTTGCAAAATGAGTTGATTGCGCGCCTCAAAATCTGCCACTTGATTCAAGAGCTTTGCAGTAACTGGTTCCCCTCGCCAATTGACGGGAATCTCGGCATAGGCAGGGTCTTCTGAGCGAAACCAGATGGCTTTGACAACTGCCTCTTTATCAGGCGCGCGCTGGGTCTTTTTATAGACGGCCTCTCCCAAATAATACTCAAAGACACATGTCAGGCCATCTTCGCGATCCGGTGTAGCGGACAGTCCAAGCATCCATTTGGTTTGAATCTTGAGGAGCGCTTTGGAGAAATAAGAGGCGCCCAAATGATGACATTCATCGAAAATGGTAAATCCATATTGATCGAAAAATCCATCAGGAAATTCACGGCGACAAATGGTTTGAATCATACAAATGGTGACATCATATTTATCGGCATCGGTCTGAACGGTTTGCGCTTGGAGAATCCCCACGCGCGCCCCCTCAATGAAGTTCTCGATCTCCGCTTTCCATTGATTCATCAAAAACTCCTTATCAACGATGATTAAAAAACGACGCTTGAGCTGAACGGCCAGATTCAATGCCATAAAGGTTTTACCATATCCACAAGGAACACAGATTAATCCGTTCGCCCCCTTTTCCAAAAAGGTCTCCATGATTTCCTTTTGAAAGTCATGAGGAGGAAAGGTGGTACGAAAGGTAATGGCATCTGAAAAGGGAAGACCCTCTGAAACAATGGTCGCTTCCGGTTCTCCAAAATGCTGTTTGCCCCAGTTGCGTGGTACATAGAATCGAGTTTTCGATTCATAATAAATGGGAAAATGAGGCGCCATCTTTTGGAATTTATCCAGCACCTTTGGCGACATCGTTAAATCAGAGCGCAGTTTCTGAATTTGTAACTCTGTCAAAAAGGACTTTTTAATGGCATACCCCTTAGATGTCAATACAAGATTTTTATCGTTTATGGACATCTTCTATCATAGATACACAATATATGTTTAGGCTTCATCACGATATATGTGAGTTCAATTTATTGCTAATATACAGAGGAATGGATCGAACGGAACTCATTTACTTTGTCGTTCTGACTTTCATCATTTTATTTGCACCCTTTTTCCCAACCGGTACACTATTGCTATTGGATCATATTTTGTTTCGCCTGGCAGCGGTTGTCCTTCTACTCTATTTGATTAGCATCGGACCTACGGCGGGCATCTTTGGATTGATGGTGGTCTGTGTACTCTATTTAGAGCGCAATCGTCGCAAGGTGGCCGTGGCCGTCAAGAAGTTGGATCGCATGGATGTGTATCGTCCCGCACAGGCCACCGTAAAAGAGGCGGGAACTCCACAGAAGACTGTTCCTGTTAATGAATTTGCAAGACCGAATCATGAGGAATCATCCTATGTACCCGAAGATGGTACCTGTGCGGATACCAATTTTGAACCAGTTGCTCCGACGATTAATCAAAAGGAGGTTCTTTCCACCATTTATCCCCTTTCAGCGGATGCCCCTGAATCTGGTACCGCCGCCACCGAATTATATGAAAAACTGGGATTCGGCCATGTAAACATGATGGGAGATTCATAAGAGGATTAACTAGAAAATAATGGACTATTCGATATCGTAATGTCACGATTTTGATAATAGGCAATGGCGACATCATCAATGGAGATATTTGTAGTAGGATCGGGTATCTGCATGTTTCTTGCATCAAAATAGGCAAGAACAGATTTGCGAGAATAAACGGTAATTGGCGCAAGCGTGGGTATACCACTTGATGCATTTCGATAATTATCAATAAGGGTCTCAATTTTAAGAAGAGGCGGCGCATCAGGAACCAAGGAGACAAGCGATTTTTTACACCCCCTTCCAAAACATACATAGTCTTCCAGTTGCTTTTGATTAAAACAACTGTTGATCTTATTTTTATTATCATTTGGATCGGAATAAATCGTACAGGTGGGAGATAGTACTGGATCAATCACTCTCGGACCGGATAGCTTATCATTGAGTACACCTTTGGTACATCCCTTCTTATTTGTTACTGAATCCTCATAGTAATTCCATCCACGGGGGCATTTCTGACTTCCCTGTTCTTTGTAATCTTTCAAAATGAGACGGGCACAATTTTCAGGACCCTCTCCTAATTTACATTGTCGTTGTCCAAAGCATTTTGAATATTTGACCTCTCCATCGCAACAACTGGCCACATCATTTTCGTCATAAAATAATGTGCTATACCCAGACGGACATGCCTGCAAATAAAAATCCTCAAATGGTTCAACCTTCTTGGATTGATAATGAATAATGAGTAGTATAATCAATGCAGTAACAATAAGAAATGTTATTTCCAACATATCTTCCTATTAGATAGACAATAATTAAAATGATTTAATCGTCAAGCGCCTTTTTAGCAATAAATCCAAATATAACGACGACGGCAACTGTTATGGCGATGGCAGGCAATGTAGTTTTTACAAAGTCATCTGAAAACATTCCCACGGTTGCCGTATTATTCTGATCGGTAAGAATCGCATTTTTATTATTAATGATATCTGCTAAGCATCCTTCTCCTATTTTTACATTTCTACCGGATTTATCCAGGTCTGTCATTTGATTAAAAGGGGCACATTTATATTGTGTGGTGGGGATCGAATTGGGACAATCGGACAATGTAGAGGAAGTTGTTATTGATTTCATAGGAGGGTTTACACATTTGTCAATTGAATATTGCATGGTATTCGAACATCCTGTAAATGGCGTGGAAGAATTGATCACACCCTCCGTGGATAGAATCGTGCGAGTTCCTTCCTTAGTAATGGTATATAATTCAACAGTTCGCATACTCTTACGCATGTCATCTGGCATACGATAATCAATCAATGTATTATTCATTTTTGCATAGAGAAGAGACCACACTTTGGCTGGTAAATGAATTCCATTTGGAAAGACAGACACATATATTGTATTGGAGGATGTAATATTATCATCGCCTGTACCATATAAATCAATACACATCATATAATTATAGGAAGACTGAATGGAACTACCCTCCGTCTGAAAAAGTGACTCGATTGTTGTAAACTGAGCGGTATTTGTCCCCTGAGTCTGTATCCCTCCACAAGATGGAAGTGTATTGCGATTAATCGAGCCGGATTGAATAGATTGGCTTCCAGTTGCCTGTTTGGGTGGAGGATTCAAATAGGAAAGCGCACACATTTTTGAGGATGAATTGTAATTATAGGCATGACATTGCATATCATTGCAGCATTGTGAAAGACAATCGATATAATTTGGCTGTATTTGCGGTTGTGGCTGTGATGGCACGGATGGATCAATTGTATAGTAGGTTCCTGGATCATTATTTGTAAAATTACAGGCCGCCAAGGAGGAATAATCCGAAATAAGTTGAGATAGATAGGCATCATGTTTCGGAGTGCCCGTATTATAAATCAACATACACAGTAAAATGGTAGATGGGGCATTGGAATCATTTTCATTTGCACCAATCGAAAAAGAGAGTACAAGCTCTGCAATCGGTGTTTCATTTATGGATTCAAGTAGCTGATATCCATAATGAATCACTTTGCAGATCTGAATATCTTTTAAATAATATTGATGACCGCCATATTGGCATGAATCATTTAAACTTTGGATAATACGATTTTGATAGAGGGATAACTGTGAAGATAACGGTCCAAATGAGGTAGTAATTGGGTTATTCGTTACCTCTTTGACGGAACCGGGCTTACCGTCGGGTAATTTAATAAACCCTTTATTTGATCTTGATGGACATGTCGACATCCTCTGACATTTAATAGAAAAAAGATTACCCTTCTTTTTGCTATCAAATAGTTGGTGCCAGTTATTTGCTACCGGGCATTAATGCCAAGTATGATGTTGTAATATACCGTGCATTACGATAACCTATTTGATATAGAGCATGTGCCGCCATTTTTGCTCTGGAGTCTCCATTGGAATAGACCAAGATGGAAACAGCACGATTCGAATTTAAAAAGGGGACTTCGCTGGAGAGTCGGTCGATGGAGACAGGGATGGAATTAGGGTAGTATCCTAATTCTTCTCGCTCACGCGCATTTCTCATATCCAAAATGAGCCCGAATCGTCTGGCACGAGCTTCACCTGTTGAGATTTGAAGAGAGACCTCTGGCGCGCGACTAGATGGTTGATTAACCGCGTGGACGGCAATGACAATCACAAGAGCAACAAGAAGGATGATCCCAAAGGATACGCGTTTTGCCATTTCTATAGGAGTCCTGGAATATATTTAGGGCCGTCAAAGCGATAGATATTGGTTTTTCCCTCTTTATGAAGAGCATCTATCTTTACTGTTTCGCCTGATAGGATCTCCTGACAGCCAACATCGTCCATACAATCGCGCCGCTGAAAATGAACGGGGAGGGGAACAGGATTATAGGTATCTGTTCGTGTATAGTAATTCCAACGATCACTGCCGCGTAAGGTTCGGCGGCCATACAAGGGTAGAATCTGATCGCCTGCCTGAATCACACCCACGGATTGAAAGGATTCAGGGAGGCCTTGTGTCGGAATGTTGATGGGAAGTGCACCGATGGGTGGCATTTCGGGGCGACCGATCCAATCACGCAAGGGCTGTGGGGCACGATCGTAACGCGAATCTCCACCTTGTTGAATCATGGTGATAGGCGCTGGTATAGCCGCAGGCATTTGCATCATTTGTGGCATCATCTGCGTTGGTTTGAATACATGGTAAAGAATTGCAAGTAAAATGATTGCGCCGATAAGAAGTGTTGCAATAAGACCTCCTGACATACACCATACACCAGGAGGACAAGAACGACGCGGCATCTATCATATCAGCATATTATGCGGTATTCTCTTTGGGTGTCTCTTTATCACAAGGGTTGACACATCCTGTTCTTCCCCATCCTGGTCCATAACGACCGGGTTCATATCCAAACCAGGGGACCATTTTATAATCCTGAAAAGTCTCCATACAATTTTTACAACTGGAGAAAAAGACAATTGCTCCAATTGCAATTAACATACCTAATAGAAAGTAGGTCATAGTCTACTTATAAATAGTTAAAATAATACTGAGGAAACATGATGTTTTTAGAAAAGGACGATCCATCGAGACAAGAGCAATTGCGGTAGGAGTCACAAGAACACCGCTGAAATCCGCGGGACAATCCTGGGCCCTCCGCCCACCACGGGCCGATTCCAATACCCGTATCGGTATTGACAAAGCGTTCCAAAGAAGGGGTCCCTGCTCCGCTGTAAGCGGGGCAGCATATATTGTTCTCCGAACAATAGGTCAAATAATGAGATATTATCGCCAGTATGGCGATAATAATAGATAAATAAAGGAAGGATTTCATTAATCTATTAAGATAGGGACAAATTAGTGTCGCGTTCCCTAAGGGTGAGGTTCTACTGAACCCTTACCGCTTAGAGCCGCTTAGAGCCGCTTAGAACTTCAGTCCTGGTCCATTATTGGGCGCACCGCCAAACATACCCGAGAAGGTATTAAGAAGTTCACGGCCTTCTGCTAACACGGGCGTCATGGTCTTCAACATACCCATCAGATTCTTCTGGGTTTCAAGCAATTGTTTGGTACCACTTGTCATCTCGCTCACCGTGCTCGGATCAAGTGATTTCATGGCCGCAACAAGCGTCTGGCCGGCGTCCAGGTGAGGACCATCCTTATTTTCAGAGGGCATCTCGCCCAATTTAAAGAGACCACCCGTGGCGGATTTAAACTCGTCTACCTGCTTTGCAATCACAGGCTTTACTTCCTCTTTCTTCGCATCAGGCTTTTTTTCACTAAGTTTGGCTACTACACTGGCTGCATCTACTGCATTTACAGGCTTATTGGGTGCAGGTCCTGACTGGGATGGTTCACCTTTCTCATCGGTCGACGTTCCATCACCCGCAGACGCAAATCCCTCCACCGACGGATTAAACACACCTGCTGGGGCGCGGCACGGGCCCGCAGGCGATTGCTGAACCTGGTCGTAATTTTTCTCCATCTTTGCCAAGCGCGTGACAATGTCGCGTGCCTCCTCTTGCTGATTCTGAAATGGCTCAAACCGACGAAGAAGGCCCTTTAGAAAATAAGTATAGAAGAGAACAAACAACACCGTCGTCACCGTGATGAGCTCGAAAGAATCAAGCATGGAGGCCGCGATCAAGGCAACGGATGCGGCTAATAGAAGTCCCGTTAGACCGGAATAGATCAGGGTATAGAGCCCAACAACGGCCATCAATCCCAATGAAATATTAAATGTCAATTCGTTGAACTTCATTCTCTACATGCTTCTCAGGAAAGTTTTTCATATTAGACTGTCATCAAAGGAACAAGAACTTTTTGAATAAACCAAAAGAGAAACCCACCTAACAACGACTTCACAACCATGCCTACCGTAGTAAGATCACCACCCATTCGTAGGAGAGATGGGAGATAATGACCGATGAGTACATTGATGATAGGGAGACTAATTAGAAAGATGATGATAGCAACCAATAGAGGCTGTTTGGCCTGTGATACGATATCTGCATAAAGATTGCCCTTTGTCGTATCAACGAGTGGAGGGGCGTATTGCTGGGGTGGAGGGGCAACATTGGCATAAGCTGATCCGCCGTGGGAGAAGCTGGGAGAATGTGCCAGGTTTGCAAAATCAGCCATAGATGGATATTCTTTTCCAATCATATGGGCGGTAGCTGTTGCCGGATCGGTCGCCATCGGATAGGTTGTATTAGGATTGGGAGCATTGATCATTCGATTTCCATTACCGGAAGGAGGAGGAGGGGCATTCATAATAGGATTGGATGAACTGGGAATGTTCATATCAGCCAAGATCTTATTAACAAGATCATCATCTTTGCTCATAACCGGAGCCTTCGAATCGAGATCACTTAACAGTGTACCTGCACTTGCCATTTCTTATGAAAATGCCAGAAATCCTATACGCTCATTGAATCGCACGTCGGCATGTAGGAATGGGAGAACGCCGTGTTGCAAATTGACCTTTCACATTGTCATCTCGGAACGCCTCAATCGCTCCCGATGCAGGACACTTTACAATGTCTGTTTTAAACTCATAGCATGCACCTGTACCCATTCGATACACATATTGATCGAAGTCCTTCTCGGCAGGTGCTTTCATAACATTGCAATCTGAACCGGAACACATCGGCCGAAAAATACAAATGATACCGACACCGACCACAAAACTGAAAAATGCATTAAATTTTTTATCTTGTAAAAAATCTAATACGCCCATTGATTCCTGTTTTATCATCATTATATTTTCTGAGTTTCTAATAAGATGATTAAGCACATTTCGATTGTTCCATTATTGGTAGGTTTGGCTGTAGGTGTAATTGCGATTTTAATGATTAAACCCGAGCAGACAGTGGTGTATAAATATCCGAATCCTGGCGGTAAAGAGAAAAATACATATAAGGACAAAAATGGAGTATGTTACCAATATGTGGCAAAGAAGGTCGATTGTGACAAGAATGAATCAAAGATGAAGGATTTTCCTCTTAGCAAGTAATCATTGAGGCTTGGCGACGGATGTTGCTATTCCAGGCCTTTTCAGTTTTGGGACGGATGCCGAGGCGGCTGATAGAATACTTGTAGGGGCTGCGACTGGCACTGGTGCTGCGACTGATACTGGCACGGATACTGGCACTGATACTGGCACTGATGCTGCGACTGGTACAGATGCGTTGACTGGTACTGATGCTGGTACAGATGCGTTGACTGGTACAGATGCGTTGACTGGTACGGATGCTACTGGTGCGGCTGGTGCTACGATTGAGGCTGCTGTTGAGGCCGCGTTTGAGGCTGCTGATTGCACGGCTGCGACGGATGATGCAATTGCTGATTGCACGGCTGCGACAGATGATGCGATTGCTGATTCTATGGCTGGTGCAGCTGATGCAGTTGTAACGGATGTAGTTGGTGCGATACTAGGACGTTTCAGTTTTGGAACAGGTGCAGCCACAGGCACAGCAGCAGGCACAGCAGAAGCC
>Ga0315292_10000426_pt1 | contig 19617 bp, 28 predicted proteins | sample YL17G13_0_MG_FD_204029 | JGI IMG/M metagenome (GOLD analysis project Ga0315292, IMG submission 204029) | Sediment microbial communities from Yellowstone Lake, YNP, Wyoming, USA - YL17G13_0 | ecosystem: Environmental > Aquatic > Freshwater > Lake > Sediment | place: USA: Wyoming | collected... | reverse complement strand
GTCAGTAATCTCATACGTTTCACCCGCTCTCATTCTAATACTCCTAAATCAAGGTCCAGAACATTGTAATACTTATTAAGTGTTTTGATAGCTTCTTCTTGGGTAGTGAACAGTGACTCGCCACGACTATATATGTCTTGATGCCAAAAGCCATTTTTCAACATGAAACTTACTTCGTACTTACTATCGTAGTAGTATAAATAGAACCCCATCTTTTCAGTTAGCAGTGACGTGCCATCCATATAGTCCAAATATACCATGAAAGGCTTAGAGTCAATTACGTAGTGATTCAAGTAAATTGGTTCGTATGCAAACCCGCTCATAGTTATTCCTCTGCCGTTGTATTATATCGACCGTTGTCGCCCGTGTCAATAGGTGAATCGCTAAAATTTTTGCGAATTGAGCGGAAATCATTTCCAGTATTAACTTCATGGTAATATATTCGTTTGGAAAACGATTGAATCAATAGCTCATTACGGATGATACCGGAGCAGTAGTTGAATCAAACCTGATTAGGTATAGAGAGGTTTTTAGTCGTTTAGACACCTATATGTGGTAGTAAACTGTCACAGGAGAACAACATGTGGTAGAAGGTATAGGTTATCTTAGATAGATATGAGATATTTGCCTATAGAATAAGGAATTATATCAATAATAGAAAGAGAACAGATAGAAATAGTAGTAGAGCGGAGGCTAAGAGGGATTTTTCGTCGTCTGAGCCTCTTTTTTACGATTTTTTACTACCAAAAACTCCCTTTTTTGAGAATTTTTGTCTCTTCCGACACTTTTTATACACTTTTTAGAAAAATTTTCTGTCGCTAGAGGATTTTTTCTTAGATTTTTCCTCTTTTTGTCTCCAACTTCATGGTTCGGGGGTCACTTTTGACACTTGAAGTGTTTTCACTGGGTAAAAAACCTGCCTTTTGGTCTCTTCCTAGAGTTTCTGGCTAGCACTCTGTAAGAAAATGGCAGGAAAAGGTATTACTCTTACATAAACCAGTAATATACACTACGATATACTTCATATCCAATGATAGATACTACGAAGAGAAAGCATAAAACCAAGTCTAAATACAGCACAGTAATCCCTTTCTTGAAAATTCAACATTATGTTCCAATCGCCAGCCACATTTTTCAACCACAAAATCCGCCCACTATTTATATTTTATATAACATATTAATATTTAAATAACGCGACACAATCCTCATTCTTTTTCTATCGCGGTCTCCCAGAAGCCTTCATTATTTTCGACAAAAGACCGTCGATTCCCATAAATTAGTCGATTCTGTGGGTAATTGGCACATGGAACCCCACCCATAGCACCGTCACATGCCTTTTCAGCACCTGTATATCCCATACATTGACCACACATCAATGCAGCACACGCCCTTGAGTTACCTAGAATAGCTAACGCGGCCATTCTCTTATACCGGTCGGGAACTACACCTGTGTTAACCTCCTTAGTCAACCGGTCAGAATACTCAGTCATACCCTTAATCTGAGCGAGCTTATCTTGTCGCGGCACCTTATTAATTGGCCCGCCAGCTATACGACCTTTTCTTCCTGCTTTTGTCAACAGGCCGATTTTGAACTCTTTCACCTTTACATATACCATCTGCGGGCTAATACCCCTAACTCGCATCTTGGTATTCTTGATACCTTTAGCCCACTCGGTCTGAGATACAGCTTCACATAGTTCGCCAATAGTAGGGAACGTAGTAGAAGCCTCAAGCTTTCTGATGACACCTTCCAACTCGTCACTCTTAACCAAAAGCGATGCACGTCCCATTTCAATCTCCTAAAGTGCGGGTTTGTTTCACACGAGCATTGTACCATAAGTATCGGCCATGTCAACCCCTCTTCATAAGAAAATCTGTGGAAAAAAACTTCCGGTTTTCTTTGGGAAAAATAAATTTGGCCACGAACATTGTCTATTCTCGGTGGGTTCTCTTCATGTTACTAGTAACTAAACAAGAGTAAGAAAGAGCAAAGAAAAAAGTAAATGAGGGTTTTAACCATAGACAGTTTACAAACTTACTCGGGGATTCCTACAGATAGGTAATTGTTAATCGGTATAGTTGCCCACTAATACTTTATTTTCTCTGCCATTTTATTCTGTTAGAATTACTGCGGTTTTCAATGGGAAAATATTTTGACGGTTTCCCTATTGACACAGGCTTAAAATGACGATACAATATAGGCGTAACGAATTCACCCCGGACAAAGGATAAGATTATGCCGATTGGATACTATGACAGTTAAATCACTTATAGCCCGCCTCATGAAAATGAATCAAGATTCTCAGGTTATGGTACACGAAGGTAACTCTATGAGAGCAGCTTTCGTACCGGCAACAGCTAAGATAACTAACGAAGACGCATATATTAGCGGCGATTGTGAAGATAGGGTTGGCGAAGAAGTTGTAGTCCTCTAAGGGTATCTAATGACACATAGACAACAGTTTAGTGAAATGGTCCGTCAAGAGATGGAAAGACATAGATTATTCGATATGGGCTGGGACTACGATTATGACCGGGCTAAGAGACGGTTGGGTTGTTGTAAGTATGGACCCAAACTGTTAACTTTTTCTCTACCCTTTATCGACATTAATCCGTTAGATGTTATGGTCAATACCATTAGGCATGAAATCGCTCATGCTCTAGCTGGACATACTGCTGGTCACGGTATTGTATGGCAGAGGAAAGCTATTGAGATTGGTGCCCGGCCAGAACGATGTTCTAGTGACCCAAATATCAAGAGTCCAGTTGGACCATATGTGTTCCTTTGTAAGTGCGGACCAATATACTTCTATAGAAACGATAGGCTAAATCGAAAATGTGAATGTTCTGTATGTCATGTAATCACCACTGTTATCCCAACACCTAAAGACACGATTGGATTCAAATAGCTGACTACCAGTGGGCTATAGGCATCTTGTTTAATGAGGAGAGACAAAATGAAATCAAATGGCTGACTGTGGTAGGCGTATAGGTATCTTGTAAGATGAGCTGTGACGCAAGTCCTTATGCGGTAAGAGTTTACGTCGCGGACGGGCTTTCTTCGACGTAAAGTCATACAAGCCAACGACTTACAGATTATCAGTTATTTGACCTAAAGTCATACACTATATGGACTTAGGTGTTTTCACCCCGGCCCGCAGGCCGTAAGTCCTTACGGGGCAAGAGGTTACGTCAATTCGTTGAACCATTCGCGACTCATACCAAAGCACACCGAGCCATCTGGAAATTGAACATTTATATTCATTGTATCTTCCGCTCCATCAAACCTAGTTGGCGGGTCCAATATATCGAATTCGATTATATCGCCCGGATTGAATATTTCAGTTGACGATTCGGCATCGTCCAAGGCTTCATCGAAGGAATTTATCACTTCAACCTCACATGATTCAACGAATATAACTCTCATTTAGATTCGACCTCACAATATAGAACTTGCCAACCAACCATTGATAACCCGACCTCATGTTCGGCGTCTATCGTATTTCCCGCCGATATAACTCTGGATATAGATGATGTTATAGACCCATTATTTAATACTCTTATCATTTTCACGAGATACTTTTGCATCATAATCCTTTCTTATATAACCAATGGCAGACAATATAAACGCACCGACAATCATATACGCGTATACATATTTCAAGCCTTCACCCTTTTATATGAGCCTTCACCCTTCAACGCAACCAAAGCTTTGGAAGCAACGCTTCCGGCTGGCTGGATTCCGTGAATCAACAACGCGAACGACTTCCCGGCCAACTCTGGCAACGCGGCGTGTGAATCGTCGTGGTCGATTTCATAATTCAACGCAGTAGCTTCCGCTACACTATTGACAACGACAGCTTCCCGCAACCCATGTTCGGAGATAAGCTTGTCTTGAGTTCCGCCACGGCTTGCGGTCAGAATGAAGTTGGAAGGAATAGCTTCCCTTGCCTTAATCCACATGCTGAGGGATTTCGTATAAGCGTAAAAGATTTTCGATGGGTTTAATCGGGCGACATCGCACCACGCCTTGAAGTAATTCAACGTGAAGAAATCGCCACCGACATGAATCCGAACGCACTTCGCCTTAACCGGCAGAGATTCGAGAATCATATCGGTCAGACCGTGAAGATTATTCCCGGCAGTTTTCAGCAGTTCGAGGTTATATTCTCGAGCATTATACACTGCAGGGAATATAACTTCCTGACTGGCAGAGAAGCAACGGAAGATAGTATTCGGCCCGTCAACAATTTTTCTCTTGCCCGATTCTTCCGCGACAACCCGCGACAGGCAATCGCTTGCCATTGGACAAGTGTGACCGGACAGAATCGAGAACGTCCAAACTTGCCCGCCGACGACAGCTTCCAAGGCATCCAATTTGGCATTTCCACGCGACCACTTCAACATGTTCAGTTCCTCTTGCGTTTGGTTATCATCACAGGGGAGAGTATAACAAACCGGCCCCAAAATGTCAAGCCACTGGTCAAAGATATTTCAACAACGTTTTATATTTTTCCCCATGCTCAACCCCTTCAAGGTGCCCGATATCAATGCAGACAATTCGACCGCGTTTTGTAATACCATAGTTGTATGCGTGACCATCACAGTTTGAAAAGCTACTATATTTCGACAGCCTTTTTTCCATTCTATTATCAATGCGGCGCATCACCTTATATAACTTACTAGAACCATCACCATATTTTTTGTCCAATACCACTCCAAGAACCGCGCACTTTTCAACCATGAAACACCAAACACGAATAGATGGCTCTAGAATATTTTTGGCGTTTTCAAGCGTTATTTCTGTCAAACCCCACGCCTTTGGAGTGTATCCAATATGCGAAAGAATAGCTGTGAGATGGTACGATATTTTTGCGACATCATCCGACAGAAAGAACTTCATTCCGCAATCATCATTCACAGGAACAAAAAGAGCGTCAACACCCGACACCCGCTCGCTTTGCCTATCACTTCTGAACTGTCTATCCGTATGCCAGTTGTAAACATACTGTTTAATTTTATCGGTCAGACATTCTTGAATCGTCAGCATTGCATTTTCCCGCAAGAGTAGTTTCATCCCCACGCATATTGTATCGACACTTCATAGAGAAAGCAAGAGCCAGACTAGAATAATTCTCACGGAATTAAGGTTGATGTAAGTCGTTGACTTGTAAGGACTTAGGGCAAAAAAATCGCGGCCCGCAGACGCAACCCCTTACACTGTAAGGAGTTACGTTGCGTTGCGTCTGCCAAACTGGCAGCTTAGACCGATGGCGTCTCAGCAATAACCGTGCCAGCCAACCGGAGAGCGTCGATAACGGACGCTTTCACAGCATCATTGCCACCAGCCGAGCGGCCCGAATTGCCAGTCCGACCATCGGCCAACGCGGGAACTTTCACGCCGGACTCAGCGGCCAGCTTGCGAAGCTGTACAAGTCGCTGATTGAAGGAGGGAATTGCCATCCCCAATCCAGCCGCGACTTGGGCGGGAGTCTGCTTCTCAGCGGCTCCCTTGATGACAGCATTCGAGAAATCGGCCAAGGAAACCGATGGCTTCCGTGGCTTTGCCGTTGCAACAACAGCGGCCAAATCGGCAACACCACCAACAACAACATCGCTCATAATCTCAACCTTTCAAAATTTGACAAATTCGACCTTGGTTCCACATTGGTTCCCGGTCATCACACCCACGTTGTACCAATTCCAATTCCGATTGTCAACCTTAAACCTACAAAGTTTTCAGAATCGACCTAACAGCTTTCAACGTCTTGAGATGTGCAATCCGGTCAGTCTTCAAATTGCGGACGCGAATCTTCGTGCTTCCTCCAACCAGAACAACAGCCGCGACCACGTTGCCAGAAATCTTGCAGCAAACAACTTCACCCTTAACCAAATCTCGCTTGACCATTTTCACAATTCCTTGTCTGGGGTTTACAACCTTGTCACTTTGACTCAGTTGCGTTGATGGGTACATTGTACACACTTAATATCGACATTGCAAGCCCAGAAGCATGAGTTTTCTTGGAATAATATTAATTGTCGTAAGGTGTTAGTTTATAAGGGGTTATGGCAAAAAAAGTGCGGCCCGCGAACGTAAGTCCTTACAGCGTAAGGCTTTACGTCGCGTAGCATTTAGCTCCTATACTTAAACGCCGCGAAGATAAAAGCTGCAACAATCACCACAGCGAAGAGCAACTTCATACAGCCACCCCGAAAGCTTTCTGAACTTCCTTCTCGGTGAGTGTATTGGAACGAGCGTTCAACGTGTCCCACCGTGCGGCACCGTTCAGAATCAAGCCACCAATCTCGTCGCATTTCATCCATGTGTCAGCGTCGAAACGCTGTCCGGCACGAGTGATAGCATCAATCACGCCGAATGCACTCTTTTCGTTACTGTACTTCATCCACTCTTCGCCGATAGCGTTCACAGTCTCAGAGTCAAGACCATGAGCCTGAGAAATGCAGGCGAAAATGTTGATGATAGGGGCGGTCGCCTTCAACTTGTGAGTTTCAAGCAAGTCCCCAATCTTCGTGGTCAAGAGCGGAATTTGACGTTCAATGTTCAAGCGAATCTCTTCGCGGAAACCCTCAAGCTCAATCCCACGATGACGGCGGCGAAGTTCGATACCCTTCTTCTCGCCCCAGACGCATCCATTCATACAGATGGCTCGGAAGATGCTAGGCGTTTGCCATACCATCGACCGGCCAATTTCGCTATTCCCACAGTTCAGCATTCCACCATAATCGGAATCAGCTTCTGAGCGGATGTTATCGGGAATCAAAACGTTCCCGTAAAAATTGTCCGCGTCCGAGAATTGGAAGTGAGACAACCGACCACCCGGAATGAAATCTTGCAAGGTGCGAAGATACCATTCGTTGTCGATGATGCTATAGCTGTCAGACATACAAGCCCGAAGAGTGTTATCGCCATAAGTGCGAAGAATAACATCTTTCGGCTTCGCAAGCTTCGACTGTCCATTGCGAAACGCTTGAACCAGCAAGCCAGTATCGCCAGCATCACCCGAGCTATAGAATCCCCACATAGTAGAGGGAACATTCATCCACCGGCACAACTGACGACCAGCCCAATCGGTAGGCGTAAAGGATTGCCCGTCAATATCCACCGTCACCGGTCCATTCACGTTATTGAACTTCAGATTCTGAAGCCCGAACGTCTTGTCAACCCGTGTTAACTTTTGTTCTGCCATTTTCTCAAGACCCTGCTCAAAGGTCAAAGTTTTCGGCAACCAATGTTGTGAAACCGAACTGAAACCATCGGCAACCCCTTGGTCCTTGCGAACCCAAGAACCTTGTGCCAGCATGGTTGCATCGCCTGTCAAAACTACTTCGTTGGTCATTTGCAAAATCCTAAACTGAGGAAACTATCGGAACGGTCACATTGTACCAATACTATCGTCATTTGTCAACCGTAACCTTGAGAAAATCTTTGGCATGTAAGTTGCAATAGCGAATCGACGTAAAGCCTTACTACGTAAGGACTTAGGACTCGCGGGCGGGCCGAAAATGACGCAACCCCCTACACAGTAACGACTTACAGCGATTCAAAGTCGCTGGCGTTAGTATAGGGGGCTGGGGTAGACACGAGAGGACTCGGGTTACTCTACCAAATTGGTGATATCAATCTGCATTTTCAATAGCCTTCTTGAGTTGAGTTCCGCGAGTGCGACAACGTTTGCCAGCTTTATTCGCGTGAGGACCGGCACCGGACTTACGTGCCCGGTATTCGTAACGGATTTTACCACAACCACGAACGGTTGTCAAGTCCGATGAGTGGACAATAACTGGACGCCCGCCACTTGCTTTGGCGTAAGCTTTGAATGAACTAATCATTCTTAACCTCTCGCATAAAATCTGGCCTATTCAAGAAACACCACTTCGCCATCGCTTCGCCATTAGCAAAACGATGTTCAACCTGAGACCCATTCGGCATAGTCACGACAAGAAAATACATCTTTCAGTTCCTTCGAGTTTGAAACACATCACACACGCTACGTCCACACTATATCAACTTCGCAGAACGCTGTCAACCCCTAATGTACTTATTTTTATCCAGCGTCCGATGTTTATCGGTCTTCAAATTGAACCAAACAGTTTTCACGAATACGACCCGACGAAAGCGAGGGCAAAGAACATAGATGATGTCGCGGGCATTATCATAATGGCACCGCACAACATACTTCAAGAGCTTACCGTTTTCAACCTCGGCTTCGATTAGCTTAGCTGACTTGAGGTCGATTTGAATTGCTAACACCGCTTCGCCATATCTATCGTCGGCTGCTGCCTTAATGGCGTGCCCACTATAGAACGGCTCAACAACATCCGTTGGAATCAAGACAATCACATCTCGTGGCATGAACACTTCCGCGTGGTACAATCCCATTATCTCGTCCTCCGTGTGCCTATTATATCGACTATCCCGGTGGAAAGCAATAGGCTATCTTGAGAAAAATTCGTAGATTGTTCTAAGTCGTTGGCCTGTAAGGACTTACGCTAAAAAAAGTCGGCCCTAGCTATAACCTCTTACAGCATCGGGACTTACATCAGTTATCCGCAAACCAGCGTATCATATTCCTGCTTCACAATCCTACACTTTGCATCGGCAGGAAGTACCTTTTCGTAGCATACGGAAACGTTGATATCAGCCAACGCGGGGCATTCGAGGTAAACGTCTACCGTTCTCAGAATAGAACTTCTGAGCGAATACGCGCCAGCATCACTGATAGCAGCCTCAGCACCCTTATACCCACACGACATGATGGCACGCTTCAACACAGGAAGTTGAGCGACCGTGATTTCCACGAGCCGACCATACTTGATGAAGCCTTCAACCTGATAATCTTCAATCAGGCCCAACTCACGAAACGCAGCCGCCAAAGGGATACGCTTCTTGACATTCTTAACACGCTTGGTCGAAGCCTTGCGGGCATCGGCGAGAGCGGTCTTCTTGAGTTCACACGCAAAGGCAACCAAATCAAAAGTCGTGGTCATAGTCAATTCCTAAAAACATGGGGTTCAAACACTGAGGAGATTATACCAACTTCATCGCGGGTTGTCAAGCCCTCTTTTCAACAATCGTACAATAAAACTTCTTGAAACCTTTCTCAAGTTTCACAACGTCGATGTCGCCGCCGTGGTTCTTGGTTGTCTTGATAAGTTGCCCACGCTTTGGGATTGCGAAACCAACAACTTGATAGCTGGCCAGAAATTCGTCATTCGTCATCTTGCGTTCCTTTGAGTGATTGCTGTTGTTCTACATATTATATCGACATCTCAAAGCAATTGCAATAGCAAAGGTAGAAGAATAATGAGAATAGTTCTAAGTCGTTACGGTGTAAGGAGTTACGCTAAAAAAAGTCCGCAAAAAAAACGTAAACCCCTATATACTAAGGACTTACGTCGAATCGGTAGGCAAAAGCCATACCTAAGAAAAGATAAGTTTCAATAACGTGTAATAAAACATGAACTGGCCAATTCTCATTTTTGTCCCTTGTTGAACTTGTCCGCGAGCTTAACACCGGGAGCCGAACGCTTTTCCTCTGCGAGTTTGTCGCGTAGAGCTTGAAGCTGTTCAGCCGCCTCTTCCGATGTTTTCGGAGCGTTTGGAAACAGTTTTTCATGTTTGTAGTACGTGTGTTGTTTCATGATTTTTCCTTTGCGTTGTTATGTCCGTTGTGCATGTATTATATCGGCACTTCGATAACAAAGCAATAGCAGAACCAACCAAATTGAAAGAATTTTAGGCCCGTAAACCCGACCGCTGTTAAGCTCAACCACGTTCCCGTTTAATCAGAACGATTCTATCCGTGGTCAAACGCCCTTTGGGGTCCACTTCTTCACCGCAGATGATTAGTCTGAAGCTTGTGGCGGGAGGGTTTACGGGTCCAAACCTTGAACCCTCGAACTATTCGATAACGCGAAGACTTTCACCGTATCCGGTTTCAGAATTGATTGAGGTCACAATCGTCTCAATCAAGGCACCCTTATGGAAGGCGATGCTGTTTTCGCGGCTGATTGATTGCATGAGTTCGTGAACGCGGTTCAAGTTCTCTTCGCTCATAACGGCGTCGAGTTGTTCGGCATTCATGTCGGCGAGTCTAACCATTTTCGTCATCCTGTTTGAGTTGCTGGTTGTCTGATGGGTGTATTATACCAAGTTCGCCGCAGGTGTCAAGCTCAGTACCAACATTTTTCGGTCGCTGAACATAAAGTTTGCTGTGACTGGTAGTATGTTGTTCATGCACATATTATATCGTCGCTTCGCGGACAAAGCAATAGCGTAACATAAGAAAACGCAAAGAAAAATAAAATTATCGGGCACGAGTATTGCTATAGCGAATTGATGTAAGTCTATATCATGTAAGGACTTAGGACAAAAATCACCCGCCCGCTTGACGTAAAGTCATACAGGCTAACGACTTGCGTCGTGTGTTAGGCAATTATCATGCCGAACGGTTCATTCTACGAATATAGTAACATTGATTGTGGTCACTAATTTCGTCCGCTGGCATACAAAACGCCGAATCCTCATGGGTCATTCCGTTCTTGAATCGTTTCATCATAGCCCGCAATCTTGGCACATGAATATCAATTTGCGGTCCATTATATCGCAGAATAAAAGCAAACTGAAAGAACCCCATTGTTCACCTACCTTGCGAGACTGAAGCTAGACTCTGTGACATTGCACTTGACAACGCTCATCCCAACGATTTGCGTGCGGATGAATGAGCGGAACATGCGAGCTTTCTCGGTCTCACCCTTGATTCGCAGCGTAACATGCGTGAGGCTCGACTTTTCAATCGTGCCAATGTATTGCTTGACGGCAGTTTTCTTACCCTTGCAGTAATCAATGACCACAGATTGGACGTTCGTGATGGTCGTGGATGGCTGGTTCATAGTAGCTTCTTTCGTTTCTGGTTTCGTTTTCAACGCTGACACATTGTAATAACTTTTTTAACTCTTGTCAACTCATCTCACCGAATTTATTTCTAATCGGTGAAGTTCCAACATACGTCGCACTGATTCCAAGTTCTACTGCTCGCATGGCTGTCTCCTTGTTGGGTGTCAAGTCCAATGTCATCATCTTTTCCTTCTTTTAGTCCCACGTCTCTTGTACACATATTATATCGACAGTTCATTCACATTGCAAGAGCTAGACTCAGCAAAATCGCAGAGAAAATAATAATAATTATGTGGCACGAAAACTGCTATGGGCTAATGATGTAAGTCTATATAGTGTAAGGGTTTACGTAAAAAAACGGGCGTTTTTCATGCCAAAAATAAAACCACAACACCTAGTGGCTGGAACTAAGCCACCCACTAGGCATTGCGTCTCACGGACTATCCGTCCATTCCGAAATCGTAGTCTGTTCCCTCATAGATGAAGGCGTCGTCGCCACCGTACAAATCCTGATATTCGTCGTAGGTCGATGGCTGGCCGTCATCTTCCGCGTAATCGAACTCGGGGTCGATGTCATCCTCATCGTCATCAATGCCGAAATCATCAAAATCGTCTTCAGCGTTGTCGCGATACTCGTCGGCCAACTCAGCGTTGATTCTAGCACAGTCGGCACAGTACACACCATCACCAATGCGAACGCAAAGGGAAAGATTACTACAACCGTCACACACACAATTTACGTAGCACATAATCGCGTTCCTTGAAGAGTGTTGCTGTCAGATACGGGTATTATACCAAGCGTCCCGCTTGTGTCAATCCACAGTGCGGATGAAAAGCGACATTTTCTTACCGGGGGCGAAATCATTGTCCGCGACCATCACGATTGTCAAGTTGAAATTGTGGCTTCCGCCATCTTCCTTCTCAACAGCTAGAACATGGAACGTATTCCCATTCCACGTCAAGACGTTGGCTGGCGAATCACCGGGGGCGAACAACGCGGTCATCAGTTGGAATTTCGTCATTTTTCGTTACCACCTAGAGGATGTTATTGTCTCCACATATTATATCGACATACTGCCCGCGTGTCTATAGCAGAAGCCCACATAATTACTTTTCTCTGCAATTTTCCCCCGCATGGGTGTGGCCACTACCCTGTTTGATGTGGCGTTACACATACACACACACCTATAGCATGATACATGTGTATGTGATAGACGTAAGTCCTTAGTATGTATAGGGTTAGGGCTATTGGGCGGGCCGATGTAGACGTAAGTCCTTACACCATAAGAGGTTACATCAATACTGTGACACCACATGTAGTAGGCATGATAGACCAATGACCACTAGCCCTAGTATGGATAGCATACCTAGTAGAGATAAGGCTAGATACATACTACCCCTAGTATGCTTATCACATTCCTGTAATACGAGCAGCGTACCTAATACAGTAGAGCAGACGATAAACATTTCATACATCGTATTGGCCCCTCTTGATACGTTGCTTGACCTTAGCTCGCTCGCTCTTATGTAGTACACGCCTAGACGTATGCCTGTTCTTTGATGTAAGCTTGTGATGCTTAGACGTAGGTCCGCCCTCTTCATCACGATACATACCAAAGTGAAATCCATAAGAGAACATTGATTCACCTATCGAAAATGAGTAAAAGAACTAAGGCAATCGCACCGCCGAGAATCACGTAGAACATAATCGCATTCCCTTATCACATGAAGGCAAGAGCATTGACAGTCTTGAGCGTACCAAGAGCGGTTTTCATAGTCGTTCGGCGTGGTGTCACAACGTCGAACGTCCCATTCTTATTCGCAACGATATACGTCCCCTGTTTAGCAAGGCGGGCGAACTTAGCCTCATTAGCCTTGAGAGCGGTTGCGATACCTTGAGCGGCGACAGTGTTGATGATAGTGTGTGTCATTGTAGTCCCTTGCTTGTGTGTCGTATCTGATGGGTATATTGTACTCGCTGCCGCGTAGCCTGTCAAGCCCTATCGTGTGTACTTACTTGTGACAGCGTGAAGATATCCGACATCCTTGCTTGTGTGAACATTGCATCGGACACCATTGATGATTTGATAGAAGACATAGTACTGAGTCTTATGTCCAGCATTACGTGTTTCAAAGTGTGTCTCTGTGAGCGGGTACATGTAAGCGGACATTTCATTTTCCTTATTGAGTGTGTCGTATCGTATGCGAGGTATTATAGTGAGTTCGCTTAGTATGTCAAGCGTCAAGGTAGTGTGTCAGATAATTATCCGCACAGTAATCATTTTGCTCATCTGTCATCTCATACTCAGAAAGAATATCATCACGAACGTTTGGGTAGTCATCATCCAACGTATCGGAAAGAACCATTGCAAGCCTATACATCGCATCAAACATCGCTGGTGTAACGTTCATCATCGTATTCCTTGTTCGTGTGTCCCGTTCGTTATGCACATATTATATCGACCATCTAGCGATGATGCAATAGCAGAACCATGAAGATTGACAAGATTCTCAAAGGTGAGAATAATTCGTATGGCACGGGGATTGCTATAGAATGACGACGTAAACCTATATGGTGTAAGGGTTTATAGAAAAAAACCCCATCAGGGGAGGCTTGAAGGGGGTGGTATTATTTGATTTGAGACCTATACGTGTAGTCGTGCTAGAAAACGCCGGTGCTACAAAAAATGGGATAGCCAAAAAATCAATAAGTGTAACACCTAATGTTGCCCAATACACACGCGACTATCGTGTATGATGCGTTCGCACCAATTCAAACGTTCTACTTTCAGTATCATATACCATATACTCGTACCGAGGATGGTTTTCAGCCATACTGTAACTAGCATTAACATGTGTCACGCCGTCCCTACGTGTGTATCCGAAATCCGAGTGACAGTGGCCAAACATGTGACAATGTTTAGGGCGAACTCTTTCGACGAAATGTCGTATTGGCATCGAACCCCAATCTGGAACCATAGACAAGATGTCATACGCGGGCGTATGTGTTACGACAAAATCCACTTGACGTGTTTTAAATTGGTCCAATCGCTTACGTGTTTCACTATCGTTGAGATAATAGCTATATTCTTCCAACCGGTTGTAGCAGAAGAAATACCATGAATATCCAAGGATATTTCTATATCCCCGCGTTACAAATACATCAAAAAAACTAGCCACATGTTGAAACGCCGACTTTGATGATTGCGGGTAGAAGTCGTGATTACCGGGGCATCCTACAACCTTTATACCGCGAGAACGAATCTCCTGCATGTAGGGGCCATATAGAAGCGTCCATATTTCCGCTTCGCGTTTAACCCACTTCTCTTCCGCCGAAGGCGTACAACAGAAGTCCCCGTTGAAAACGACCATATCGACATCATCCTGTATAAATGGAAAGTGTTCGTGTAGGTCGGGTAGCATTGCTATTTTCATTTTACTAATCTCATTATATCATTGAAACTATGGAAATTAACGGTTATCGGGAAGCAGTGTTTATAATCAGTCGTTAGGAAAACGTGCCACCTATTAGGAAACTTCGGCAATACATTACTACCAATCCCATCCGTAAGAACAAAGACCGCACTAGGATATACACGTTGTTTAAGTAGATGCTCTTCTAATTGATGAAACGATGTTCCGCCGCCATTTGGTAAAGTGTCGCTTTGTAAGTCAACCTTGATTACTTCCGTATTAAATGCGTAAGCATCAATGATAAACTTATCGCGGGGTATAGTCTTAGCCGAGGCGAAGAATTTCTCAGAGTCCTCACAGCACGAACCGGATACATCCATGAAAAAGGTTAAGTCTATTTTTCTTGCCATTTTCTCATCTACTTCGTAATCAGACGGTATTAGTAGGTCCGTATACTGTTCGATGATAGAAAACCTACGATTAGTAATTCTCCACTGATTCATCATTTTTTCACGGTACGCCTTAACCGTCCATTCTCGTATTATTTTTTCCCACGTCTTAGTAGGTTTAAATGCTAGAGATGATTTTATCATTTCGTACCCCGAGCTATCACCGGCTTTCATAACGGTTTCTAGCTTTTCAATTTCTTCCTTTGAGAACTTACCGATTTCATCAGCTATCTCTTGCATTATATCACATGGGATATTTCCATGCTCATCTATAACCTTACCACTACCGCCACCTTCGCCGCTTTGCAATAGTAAATTGTAGTAGTATTCAAACTCTCTAAATGGCTGTACCTCTCCGGGCTTAGCATTTGGAAACACATTACTAATAAGACATATAGGCAAAGATGTAACAATTGGCATACTACGACTAAAGCCGAAATATCTAAGTAGTAGCTCATTTATGGAAACGTCTGCCGCTTTATTAGCGATGTTCATATCCAGTCCCTGTAATCTCACACCGTGATTCAATATAACGTGTAAGCACTCATGAGCGCATACAAATCCTAACTCCTCAAGGTTCAGAGTATCTAAAAACTTCTGATTGAAAAGAAACTCAATATAACCGCCCTTCTTATTAAAGGATACAGCCGCTGTCGAAACGGTATCTGTTATTCTAGGCATACCCATCTGCCAAATTTTACTAAAGATACCGTGATATTTTTCTAAAGTGCGAGATACTTTTAGAAAGGTTTCGTCCATATAAACTCCTCCAATCCAGATGTAATCAATTTGTTAATCACTATCTTAGACTCTAAGCCCAAACTCTCTTTACAAGTAATATCAATTCCAGATTTTTGAAGAGCGTAGTTTAGCGGGCCAAATATCTGAACATAACTCTTCTTCAATTCCTCTGCCCTACTATGCCTGAGACATCCTATCAATGCTTCTATCACAGACTTACAGTCTTTACTAGATGCGTTATGTGGTATTGATTGCGACTCTAAGATAATACGGTCTCTTAAAGCGTTTCCTCTCGCCCAATCCTTAGTTTTTACAGACATGTCAAAGAACTGACTAAAGGCTGTATTATCATTACAAGTTGGAGTAAAGCTTACTGGATTTATGCCAATTTTACTAGACTTTAAAGCGGGTATAGATTCAATGATGCCAATCTTAATTTTAGAATCCGAACATGTACTAGTATAAGACATGACGGTTCCAGAAATCTTAGTAGATGTGTGGTAGTGTGACATCATTCTATTTACTACACTTCTATTAACATGAATATTACTAAGGAACTTAGCTATTCTTTCCGATGGTAAGAACGGGAAGATATAATCATTATTGTTAGTTCCAGATGTAATCCACGATTCCACCTCTGTGTAGATATCATCATTGTTCAACATCGTTTCTATTTCGGTATGATTACCATTGTTGTACAACGAGGCTATTTTTTCAGTAGCTAATCCGTTTTCCAACATGGAGATTAATTTTGTCACGTTAACATTATTTGGTAGAATATCTCTGAGGTCTCCACCCATTTGATACATATCAAGAGCGTAATCTAGCCTTCTAGGCGTTACACTATCTTTATGCTCTTTCGGAATTTTGTTCCACCATTCGATAGCAACAGCACCTTTATCAGAACCAAATTTACCGAAGAAATACTTCTTGTCGGGCTTGTAGTCGATACTTATTTGAACTGGAAACCTATCCTTTTGTGCTGGGTCCAACCTTTCAACGTCGTATGTGTTATCTTCATCTTCGGGATTAATAGCGGCCCAAATGAATTTTAGATTCTTAAACATCTTACCGTTAATAGAACGGAACTGGATTAGTTCCATAACAGCGTTTCTTACCTTAGCCGGTGCGCGATTTAATTCGTCGAAGAATAAAGCTTGAACCTCGTCAAACGCGAACATCCTCGGTCTAACCAAGTCAAGGAACTTGTTACCGTCTGCATCTATGGATTCTTTCGGCACACCAATTAGGTCAACCCAAGGGTCCATAGTTGGGGCACTAAAATACTGAAACGAAATGTTGTTTCTATCAAATGTGTTTTTGATAATAGCTGTTTTACCAACACCCGGTTTACCAGTAAACAATACATTTAAGTTATTTTTTACCCAAAAGTCAAGTTTTTGTTCTGAAATCATTCTTTTTTCAATTTAAAGTATCATTTCTGTGTACTATGAATAGTGTACCTTTTGCATCACTGCACGTATTTTACCGACATTTTCAAGCGAGGTCAAGAATGAAAAGCCAAATTTTAGCAAAAGCAACGGCGGAATTAACGCAAGATGTTACTGACAAAGACCTTAAAACTTCTGACAAAAATATGGAGGAGATTCTCAATGGACAGTATGCCGACAAACGTGGACGAGACGGAGTTTACGGAAGCTCTAGTAAAGATAATGGAAAGAATAAAAAGGAAGTATAAGTATTCAATCCACGATGGAGACGACTTAGCTCAGGAAGCTTACTTCATAGCTATTAAGATTTGTGATTCTTATAACCCCGAAACCGGCCCATTATACAACTTCTTATCTGTAGCCGTTGGTAATAGAATCAAAAACTTCATTAGAAATAAGAAGATTAGAGAAATTAGCTCTACGTCATTATTTGGTATTGAAGAAGAACGTATGAGTAAGATTGTAACTATTAAAACAACCAATAGGGAATTTTGGGATATAATAGATGACAACCTTATAGGTTCTCTTAGAGTAGATTATCTAAAGCTTAGACAGGGTATTGATATTCCTAAGCTGAGAAAAGTCAAGCTTCTAGAAGAGCTAAGGAGGATAGTAGATGAGTACATTTAAATCCGGTAGATGGTCAAATGAAGATGTCCTAAAGGTAAAGGAATTCATAGAAGAGGGATTATCATACGAACAAATCTCCACAAGAGTAAATAGACCTCCCGATACGATAAAGTCATTAGTAGAGAATAAACTCCTAATGAACCTATCAGAAGATGCTGAGAATAGCAAAAAAGCAGAAATAGATATTAAGAAGAGTTCTGAGTGGACCGAGATAGAAAAGCAACTATCCAAGGATGAGCAAGATACCTTCTTACATCACTGGCGTGAGATTCTGGCCCAATTCAAAAACGACGTTACTCACACCGAAAAGCTACAAATAACCGACATCATTAGAAACGAAATTCTACTAAATAGAGTTATGATTAAGATTCACAACGCTAATAATGATATAGGTAAATTGAATAAAGAGTTCGACGACGAAATGCTTTTAGACACTACGATGAGAGACACATCTAAAATTGTCGATACTCAACAAAGGATGACAGCTATCGGCTCCGCTATAGGTGCGTATAATAGAGAGTATAAGGAGCTTATGGAACGTAAGCAGAATATACTACGCGATATAAAGGGAACGAGAGAGCAGAGAATAAAAAGAATAGAAGATAGTAAGGAGACTATTACCGGTTGGATTGCAGCACTAATAGCATCGCCGGAAATTAGACAGAAGTTAGGTATTCAAATGGAGAAAATAAGAATAGCTCAAATTGTTGAATATGAAAGACTATCAGATTACCATACGTACCACGACGGTCAGATGGAACAGCCTATTTTAAATAGTGAGACATTAAAGGACGATAATTATTAAGGAACATGATATGAAAGTTGCAATTATAACGGGCGCGGCTGGACAAGACGGCTCATACCTTGCGGAGCTTTTACTTAAAAAGGGCTATAAGGTAATAGGAATTAAAAGAAGGTCGGCAACGTCATCGTTATCAAACCTAGACACCGTGATAGACCACGAGAACTTCGAGTTAATATCTGGCGACATCACAGACGCCCCATTTATTTTTTCTTGCATTCAAAAATACAAACCAGATGAGGTCTACAACCTAGCGGCTCAGTCATTTGTACACTCATCTTTCGACCAACCAATACATACGTTTCACGTAGATACCGAAGGTGTTGTGAATATACTAGAGGCTGTTCGCCATCTCTTACCCACCTGTAAGGTGTATCAAGCTTCAACTAGTGAGATGTTTGGAAGTAGTTATTCTACAAAAATTACTAGTCCAACTATGAAACAGTATATGGAAGACCCTCACACGTCTTTCTACTCAAGAAAGTTTCAAGATGAAAACACGCCATTTATTCCACAGTCTCCATACGCAATAGCGAAGCTTGCTTCGCATCACATGTGTCGCCTATACAGAGAGTCATACGGGCTTAAAGTGTCATGCGGAATTCTATTTAACCACGAGTCGCCACGAAGAGGAAAAGAGTTCGTAACTAGGAAGGTGACTGACTACGTTGCTAAGCTCCATATTAAGAGCAGAATACTTCATACTGGATATGGTATACATTCTGCTTATCAAGATGGATTTGTTGATAATGGTGTCCACAATGGATACTCGTATATTCCAAAAGAGTTAGCGGATTTTCCAAAGTTACAACTGGGTAATCTATCATCTTGTAGAGACTGGGGTCACGCAGAAGACTACGTTATGGCTATGTGGATGATGCTACAGAGCGAAACTTCAGGCGACTACGTAGTATCAACAGGTGAGACAAATTCAATAGAGAAACTGTGTGAAGTAGCGTTTAATCAAGTTGGCTTAAACTGGAAAGATTACGTTACTACAAACGATAAATTCAAGAGACCGGCAGAGGTAGATTATCTCTTAGGCTCCTCTAAGAAGATTCGCGATGAGTTAGGTTGGAAGCCGAGTATTAATTTTAATGACCTTATAGAAAATATGGTTACAGAAGATATTAGGAGGAATTCATGATAAATAATCGTCCTTGGGGATATTACGAAGATATTATCAGAGAGCGTACATATGTTACGAAACGG
>Ga0315292_10000425_pt1 | contig 19623 bp, 18 predicted proteins | sample YL17G13_0_MG_FD_204029 | JGI IMG/M metagenome (GOLD analysis project Ga0315292, IMG submission 204029) | Sediment microbial communities from Yellowstone Lake, YNP, Wyoming, USA - YL17G13_0 | ecosystem: Environmental > Aquatic > Freshwater > Lake > Sediment | place: USA: Wyoming | collected... | reverse complement strand
GACCATCATGGACACGGCATCCAAAAAACAGCCCAGGACAAAATAAATGCTCACCACAATGGTCAGGACCATGTACTTGGAAACCCCCAGAGCGCCAATCCAGGCGGAGAAGGCGGCGGGGATAGTGGACAGGGCCAGGAAATAGCTGAACATGTTGGCCCCGGCCACCAGGAAGAGCACCATGGCCGAAACGCGGCCGGTTTCAAAGAGGCTGGCCACAAAATCCTTCCATCCCAGTTCCCGCTTGGCCACGGCCAGGATCAAAAGGGCCACGGCCCCGATGCCGCCGGCCTCGGTGGGGTTCACATAGCCGAGATACAACCCGCCGATGGTGATCAGAAATACCAGCAGGGTCTCCCAGATGCCTTTCAAGGCCAGGATTCGCTCCCTCCAGGTTACGGACCCCGGCGGCGTGGGGGCCACGGCCGGATTGATTTTGACCCAGGCGACGATAATGATCATAAACACCAGGGACAGCAAGACCCCCGGAAGCATGCCGGCGATCAGCAGTTTCCCGATGGATTGTTCGGTGAGCATGCCGTACACCACAAAACCGATGCTGGGCGGGATCAGGAAGTCGATGGTGGCCCCGGCGGCCACGATGCCTCCGGCAAACCGGGGGGCATAGTGGAACCGTCTCATTTCGGGAACGACGGTCTTGGCAAAAGCGGCCGAGGTGGCCACCGAGGAACCGCTGATGGCCGAAAATCCGGCAATGGCCACAATGGTGGCTATCCCCAGTCCTCCGGGAAGCTTTCGAAACCATTTGTCAAAGGTGTCATACAGCCGGTTGGTGATGCCGGAATAATCGGCAAAGCTGCCCATAATGACGAATAAAGGGATGATGGTGAAGGGATAATAAGAAACGGTTTCGTAAAGCGTGCGGGCCACCATGGGCAGGGCCGCCTCCAGGGAGCTCATTTTCCACACCCCCAGGAAGCCGACCAGCATCATGACCAGGGCTACGGGCATTCGCAGAAAAAGGAAAAAAAGCAGGAGGAGGCACCCCAGGATACCCGTGGTTATGGGGTCCATGGTTTCTCCCCTTTTCGAATTTGAACGGCGTCCACCAGGTCGAAGAACAATTGCAGCCAGAGCAGCAGGCCGGACAGGCCGACCAGGATTTTAAAGGGGCCTTTGGGGATGCGCAACTGGTCGGTAACCGCCTTTTCCTCCAATCCCAGAATAAAACCCTGCCAGACGATGATGGCGACCACCAGCAGACACAGGGCCGTGGTAAAAACTTGGAGCGTACCCTGGGTCTTCTTACTGAAGCGGGAAGTCAGGAAATCCACCGCTACGTGGCCCTTGACCTGTTGGGTATAGGCGGCACTAAACAGGATAATCACGGCCAGCAGATACTCGGAGAGCTCAAAGGAGCCGGCCACGGGTTTATTGAAGAAGCCCCGACCCACCACGTCGGCCGTGGTGAGCAGCATCAGGGGCAATACAAAGATGACCCCCAGGGCCGCGGTATAGTAAATGGTCTTTTCGACCGATTTGCGAAAGGTCTGATAGGTGGTCATGTGCTGGTCTGTTTAATCGGGAAGGGTGGCCGTAGGGGCGACTGGCTGGTCGCCAGGATGGTTATTTAACCAACCTGTGGGCGACCGGCCGGTCGCCCCTACGGTTTTAAATTTTTTTGAATTCCGGCGGGCAGGCCACCAGATTGATCTTCCGTTTCTCGCACTCTTCATTCATGATGGCCACCGCCTTCCTGGCCGGCAGGCCCTTGGCCTCGAGATCGGCCACCCATTTCCGGGTCACATCGCGGAATTTATCATACCAGAGTTCCGCCTCGGCCTTGGGCAAGTCAATCATTTTCACCCCGGCCTTGGCAATGTCCTTCATGATGGCTTCGTAATCGTCGCTGGTTAAGCCGCCGGTGACCTTAAAAGGATTCGTGCAGACCTGCTCGATGACCGTCTTCTGGTCCGCAGGCAGGTTATTCCAGGAATTCAGGTTCATCACCGTCCCTTCCGAGACACAGCCGAAGGTGAGGACGGTGGCGTGCTTGGCTACCTCGTACAACTTAAAGGCCAGAATCAGGGGCGGGCAGGTGACGATGCCGTCCACGGTCCCCGTTTCCATGGCCATATACACATCGCCCAGGGGCATGAAAATCGGCTCGGCCCCCAGGGACTTGATATAGTTGGTCTGGTGGCCGCCCGGCGACCGCAGTTTCATTCCCTTGAGGTCGGCCATCTTGGCCACCGGTTTCTTCGTCCAGATAAAGGACTGGATGCACCCGTTCAATTCGAGGACTTTCACATTCTTGAATTCATCCTTCAAGGTTCGCTGATAAACGGCGTTGCCGATATCGGCGGCGATATCCTTCCCGTTGACCCAAACGGCCAGGGACAGGACGTCAGTCAGCGGAAACCGACCCGCGGTCCAGGTGGCCGTAAAATAGCCCAGGTCCGACATACCTTTGGAGACGATGTCGAAATGCTCCGGACCTTTTCCCAACGCCCCGCCGGCGTATAGGGTATAGTTCAACTGGCCGGCGCTTCTTTTTTTAACCTCTTCCATCATCGGGGTCCAGACCGTTCTCACTTCACGGCTCATCGGCGGGTGCCAGGTGCTGAACTTAAGGTTCGAGCCGGCGGCCAGGAGTGGACTCCGGTCAAAAAGGCCCATTCCCAGGGCCGTGCCTCCGACTAAAGCGCCTCTTAAGAAATCTCGTCTCGTCAATTCATCGCATTCCCTGCACATCGGATGCCTCCTTTGATAAAAAAGGTTTTAAATAAATATTGACTCCATTACTGTTTAACTATAAATCATTAATATTTTATTAATGACAAAAATCATGGGAGTCAAGATATTTTAACCAATAATCGCTGGGACGCTCTCCCCGGTGGTGGGCGCCTAGACCGGGTTCAAGGAATCGAAGATTCGAGGGTTTAAGCGAAAAACCAGACAGAAGAAAGAGGCGGTATGACCAGCGTGTACATAAAGAATATCGGGCTGCTCTTATCCGGGGAGGTATCCAACCCGGTACTTAAAAACAACACCATCCTGATCGAGGATAAACTAATCAAAGCGCTGGGCGACTCCAAAGTCATGCCCCAACCCGAAGGCGCCCAGGTCATCGATGCCGCCGGGGCGGCGGTCATGCCTGGGATGATCGACTCCCACTGTCATCCGGTCCTCGGCGATTTCACTCCCCGTCAACTGACGATCAACTATTTGGAGAGCACCCTCCATGGAGGGGTGACCACCGCGGTTTCGGCCGGGGAAGTCCATCTACCCGGGCGGCCTAAAGACCCGGCCGGCGTAAAGGCCCTGGCCATCCTGGCCGCCAAATCCTATCAGGCTTACCGACCGGGAGGTCTGAAAGTGCTGGGCGGCGCCGTGATCCTGGAAAAAGGGCTGACCGAAGCGGACTTTGAGGAACTGGCCGCTCAGGGAGTGAAAGTCGTTGGAGAGGTGGGCTTGGGCTCGGTTAAAGACCCCCAGGAGGCCGCCCCCATGATCGCCTGGGCCAAAAAGAACGGGATGGTGGTGATGATGCACACCGGCGGCACCTCAATTCCCGGCAGTTCCACCGTATCGGCCAAAATGGTTATGGCCGCCAACCCGGACATCGTTTCCCACATCAACGGCGGACCCACGGCCGTATCCAGGGAAGAAGCCTTCAAACTGATTGATCAAACCCAATACACCCTGGAGATCGTCCATTGCGGCAACCCGCTGCGGGCCGTCGAGGTGGCCCGTCGGATCCACCAGCGTAAAGAATATCAGCGTCTCATTATAGGAAATGACGCTCCCTCGGGGACCGGCGTGGTACCCCTGGGGCTTTTGCGGACGCTGAACCTGATCTGCGCCCTGGGCGACTTCCCGCCGGAATTGGCGGTCTGTACGGCCACCGGGAATACGGCCCGGGTCTTTGGCCTGAATCGGGGGATTATCGCTCCCGGCAAAGAGGCCGACCTCGTTTTTCTGGATGCCTCCCTGGGCTCGGTGGGCGAGGACCTGCTGTCCTGCCTGGCTGCCGGGGACAACCCCGGTATTTCGATCGTGATGGTGGATGGACAGGTCCTGTTCAAGGTCAGCCGAAATACGCCGCCGCCTAAAAGGGCCGCGACGGTAGTAGGCGGAGCCCTTAGGGCAGAGCGCGGAGCGTAAAACGAAAAACCGAACTTAATAAAGTTATAGAAGTATCTCTTAAAACTCTTTGCGCTCTGCGCTCAGCGCCAGACGATATGCGCTTTGCGCTCAGCGCTCTGCGCCCAGCGGAGGTTTTTGAAATGGAAATACGTAAAATCGTCACCATTCTGGAAGAAACCCATCAGGAAATGGGCCGGGCCATTCAACCCCCCACGCGAAAAGCCGCGGCCCTGGCGGTAATCAAAAACCCTTTTTCCGGCCGCTATGAGGAAAATTTGGAGCCGCTGATTACTATGGGAGAACAACTGGGCGGCCTGCTGGCCATCCGTTGCCTTACGCTTTTGGGCATCAGGCCGGCTCAAGCCCATTCTTATGGAAAAGCGGCCATCGTGGGCAGCGGAGGTGAATTGGAGCACGCCGGCGCCATCCTCCATCCCAAGATGGGCACCCCCTTTCGCGAGGCTGTGGGCGGCGGCAAGGCCATCATCCCCTCCTCCAAAAAAATGGGGATCCCCGGGACTCTCATCGACGTTCCGATTCACTTTAAGGATGCCGCCTTTGTGCGCACCCATTTCGACGCTATGACCGTGGGGGTCTATGATGCCCCCCGTCCTGACGAAATCGTAGTCGCCCTGGTGGTCACCGATTCCGGCCGTCCCCTGGCCCGCATTGGGGGGTTGACGGTCGACCAGGCCAAGAAAGAGGACGGGCTGAGGTAAAGCGCTGAGCGCTGAGCGCAAGGCGCTGGGCGTAACTCCCAAATCGACCTTCAAACCCACAGCGAGCTCCCCCGAAGCATGAAAATAAGGATTCGCCGGGGTTTGTCATTCCGGACAAGCGAAGCGCGATCCGGAATCCAGGTCCCGGCCAAGCTTCTAGGGTCCTGGATACCGGATCGGGTCCGGTATGACGGAAAAAAAACAAAGGCCCAAAAAACGGTGTTCGATTTTTTCCACCTACTAAGGAGCCCTCTATGGCCATACCAACTTTAAAGAACCTCATCGGCGGGGAATGGCAGGAATCGCGGGCCTCCGAATTTCTGGAGGTCAAAAATCCGGCCTTCGATGAAACCATTGCCTTAGTGCCCAAATCGACTGCGGCGGAAGTGGATCAGGTCGTCGCCGCGTCGAAGGAGGCCTTTGAAAAGTGGCGGTTTACCCCGGCCCCGGTTCGGGCCAAAGCCCTGTTCCGTTTCTGGGAAAAACTGGACAAGGCCCAGGACGAGATCGTGGAAATTATGGTCCGGGAGCACGGCAAGACCCGCTCCGATGCCAAGGGGGAGATGACCCGGGCCTTCGAGTATGTGGAGTACACCTGCGGAATCCCGGAATTGATGAAAGGGACCTATTCCGAAGACGTGGGCCGCCGGGTTGAATCCTATACCATCCGTGAACCCCTGGGACCCTTTATCATCATTCCCCCCTTCAATTTTCCGGCCATGATCGCTCTGTATTTCTGCTGGCCCCTGGCCTGCGGCAACCCGGTGATCGTCAAGCCCTCCGAGATCTGCCCCCTGACCATGACCCGCATGGCCGAAATCGCCCGAGAATGCCGCTTTCCACCGGGGGCGCTCAGTGTCATTCAGGGCGGACCGGAGGTAGGGCATCAGTTGATCACCCATCCGGACGTCATCGGCGTCACCTTGGTCGGCTCCTCCAAAGTGGCCGAGCTCGTTTACAAAGCCGCTACCGGCCAGGGCAAACGGGCCCAGTGCCAGGGCGGGGCCAAAAACCACCTGGTCATCAATGCCGACTCGCTGGTGGAAAAGAACATGGACAACGTGGTCAACTCCTGTTACGGCAACGCCTCCCAGCGCTGTTTCGCCGGTTCCAACCTACTGGTCCATGAAAAAGTCTATGATCGTTTTATTGAAGGATTTTTGGAAAAGGCCGGGCAATTTAAATTGGGTTACGGATTGGACCCGGAGGCCACCTTAGGGCCGGTGGTCTCCCGGAAGTCTCTGGAAAACCTGCTGGGGTTCATCGATCGGGCGGAAAAAGCCGAGGCCAAGATCCTCCTGGATGGCCGAAATCCCTCGGTCCCGAAGTACCCCCAAGGTTTTTTTCTGGCACCAACCCTGATCGAGGCCGAACCGGACATGGAAATATTTCGGGAAGAGGTTTTTGGCCCGGTGCGCTGCATAAAAAAAATCAAAGACCTGGCCGAAGCGGTCGCCATCATCAACCAAAGTCCTTTTGGACACACGGCCGTCCTCTACACTGAAAACGGCGGGCAGGCCCGGGACTTCATCCGCTACGTCAATACCGGACAAGTGGGGATTAACGTCGGCACCCCGGCGCCCATTGCCTACTATCCGGTGGGCGGCCGGAAGCTCTCCTTCTTCGGCGACCTCCGGGGCCGGGCCAACGACGCCGTCGACTTTTATACGGACAAGAAAGTGGTGGTCTGCCGCTGGATGACGCCCTTCGCTTAACCCCAACAAGTGAGGAGCAAGGAGTAAATAGTAAAGAGTAAAGTTTCCTTTCACTCCTTACTCCTCGCTCCTTACTCCTTACTCCTTGCTTCTCCCCGATATTTCCCCAACGCCTTTTTAAGATCCTCTTTCATTTTCTCCCGCAGTTCCTTCGGCGCGATCACTTCCACCTGCGGCAGCCAGCGGTAAATCCAGCGAGTGATCTCGGCCATCCCCGCCACCCGAAACCGCGCCTCCAGTCGGCCGCCGGAAAGCTCTTTTTCCTGCTGACTGGGATGCCACTTTTTTCGCTGAATGTAGCCCTTGATCTCCGGATCGAAGCGCAGGACCACTTCCACTGCCTCGCCGTCCAAAAAGCTGCCGAAGGACGCCGACAGTTCCTCCTCCTCCGGACGCCTCCTGGGTACAAAATAGTCATCCAATGTTTTCAGGGACAGGATTTGATCCAGGGCAAAAGTCCGAAAGTCTTCCCGCAAAGCGCAATACCCCCGCAGGTACCACAGGCCTTCCTGATAAAAAATATAGTCCGGGTCCACCCGGCGTTTCGTTTTTTCCCGGGAAGACAGGGCCTGGTAGGTCAACTCCACCCGCTGGAAATTAAGGGCGGCCCGATTTAACAGTTCCAGGTAGTCGCCCCCTTTGACCCGACCGTCTTCTCGCACGAATATTTTCGGGATCTCGGCCATGGGCCGGGCGGCCATTTTTTGTCCGATCCGATCCAGATGCTTTCCCAAATCCCCCCCTAAGACTCCCACCATTTTCTTGGCCAAGGCCAGCGCCAGCGCCTCTTCAAAAGTTAATCCCGGTTTTTTCAACCCATAGCCCTCCGGAAAGGCGTAACGTTCCGATTGCCGGTCAAAGAAAAGAGGAACCCCGCTTAATTGAAGGGTTTCCAGGTAACGATGGACGGTCCTTTCGCTCACCCGGAGTTCCTCTTTGAGCGACTGGACCGTCACCTTCTCCCCGCCATCCACCTTGTTCAGAATAATCATCATGGAATCAAATTTAAATGACATGGCTATCCCACCACAAATTTACAACCCGGTCCGGACATTATAACGCAAAACCACTTAAGATTTTCCATCGTTGAACCGATTGAAATACAATGAACCCTCGATACAGTTTCCTAAGGATACCATAGAAATGGCTGAAGACGAAAAAAACCGAACCGATTTGAGCCATTCGTTATATACCGTTGAGCCTTCGCCCTCGGTGGCGAAAAACGCCAAGCGCTGGATTAAACGGGCACGCGATAAGAGGGCCTTGAACTCCCTGGAAAACCCTTTTGAAGACGACCGGGACATTATGAGTTATCTGGATCGGGCCATCGATAACGCCCAAGATCCTTTGGACCAATTGGAGTTGAAAATGCTGCATGAATCCCTTTGCCGGGATATCCATAGAGAAAAGCAGAAGAAGAAAGATTAACCAGAAGTATTTGAATTACCTAAGGTGCTGCCAGAGTAATCCCGCCAGGATCCCCAGGTTGAAAACCGAAAATAGGGCCCAAAAGGCCAAGGTCAGCCACCCGTAAAGTCGGGTTTTGCTCAATTCCCATAGAAACCGTTTTTGTTGAAAGAACAGTTGCGACATAGAAGTCCTCCTTCCCCATTTTTTGGATAAAATAAATCAGTGGACTGCCACCAGGTTGTCATTCCGATTTAATAAAAATGGAAATCTTGACAACCGGCCCATAAAATTATAGAAATTGCCTATGGCGGTGATTAAATTTTTTGCCTCCGGGGCTTATTTAGGTTATTCTCCCCTGGCTTCGGGGACCCTCGGCACCCTATGGGGAATCCCTCTCTACTTTTGGCTTTCCCGGTACTCTTTCATGGTCCAGGGCGGCATCACCGTTCTTTTAATTATAGCGGCTGTTTACGTAGCCGGTCGGGCCGCCAGGATTTGGGGCCAAAAGGATCCTTCCCGGGTGGTGGCGGACGAAATCGTCGGCTACCTGGTCTCCGTCTGCTGGCTCCCCCTAACCTGGTTTTCCGTAATCGGCGGTTTTTTTATGTTTCGCCTGATGGATATTATCAAACCCTTTCCGATTCGAAAAATCGATCAGGAGATGCCGGGCGGCTGGGGAATTGTCTTGGATGATGTGTTGGCCGGAATTTACACCAATATCCTCTTGCGATTGATCCTGGGCATTTATCTCTAATATTTAAACAATTGAATTTGTATTTAAAATGTCCTTAAAGATTGAAATCATTGGTATCGGGAATGAGCTGACCACCGGGCGGGTCCTGGACCGGAATGCCGGCTATGCCGCCGGGCGGCTCAGTTCCTATGGGTTCGAAGTGACTCGGATTCTCTTCATCCCCGACCAGGCTAAAGAAATTCGGAAAACCCTCTTGCAGGCCCATAGAAGGGCCGATGCCATCCTGGTAACCGGGGGCCTGGGCGGAACCATGGATGACATCACCGCGGAGGTGGCCGCCAAGACCTTTAATCGCTCTTTAAACCTCCACCTCGGCCTTCAGACTCAGATCAAACAGTTTCTAAAAAAAAGGAAAATACCCTGGGACCCGACTTATGATAAGCTGGCCCTCCTGCCCGAGGGAGTTCAATTATTTCATCCCCGGCCCAAGGCCTGCGGCTTCTTGATGGAGGAAGCCGGAAAGCCTCTTTTCTTCCTGCCGGGAGTTCCGGCCGAAATGCACCGGATCTTGGACCGACAAATCATCCCCCTCCTGCTTCAGCGTCATCCCCACCAGCCGGTGGTGAAACAAAGGGTTTACAAAATTTTTGGCCTCTTGGAGAATGAGATCAATCAGCGTTTGAAGAATTTAGAGCAAAAAGACGGCACGGTGCAATTGGGTTTTTATCCCAACTTTCCCGAAAACCATCTGACTGTCCTGGTCCGGACCAACCAGGCCGTCCGGGCCGAACGGTTCCTGGACCAGTTGGAAACTGAGATCGAAGCCCGTTTAGGCGATACCATCGTGGCCCGCAACGACCAGACGCTGGAAGAGGTCGTGGGAGAACTGCTGACCAATAAAAAAATGACTCTGGCCGTGGCCGAATCCTGCAGCGGGGGATTGATCGGACACCGAATCACCAGTGTTCCGGGAAGCTCTGCTTATTTTGAGGGTGGGGTAATCGTTTACAGCAACCGGGCCAAGATGGACTGGTTGGGGGTGCCCCGCAACCTTCTTTCCCGATATGGCGCCGTAAGCGAAAAAACTGCCCTGGCCATGGCCCGGGGGATCCTGGGAAAAAGCAAGGCCGACTTGGGTTTGGCCGTAACCGGGATTGCCGGGCCCGGGGGCGGCACCTCGGAAAAACCGGTGGGTACGGTCTGGATTGCCTTAGCCTCCTCGCAGGGAGCCAAGGCCGGGCATTACCTTTTTGGGGGTCGCCGCCTGCAGATCAAGGCCTTGACCGCCTATACCGCCTTAGACTGGGTGCGGAGATATCTATTGGATGATGGATTTTCGTTCCTTTTTAGCCATTGATCTGCCGACGGCCATAAAGGATCGATTGGCCGGACAGATCCGAATACTCAGCCCCGGCACCTCCGGGATCAAATGGGTAGACGCCCGTCAAATTCACCTGACTTTAAAATTCTTTGGCTCAATTTCTACGGAAATGGTGGATAAAATTAATGAGTTTACACAAATAGTTGCCTTAAATATTCAACCTTTTAGTTTAACTCTCAAGGGGGTGGGCGGGTTCCCTCATATCCGCCGGCCGCGGATCATTTGGGCCGGGTTAAGTCGTGATCTGGAGACGCTCCTGAAACTGGTCGAGAAATTGGAAATCGCCTACGGAAATATCGGAATCGCCAGGGAGGATCGCTCCTTTCATCCGCACTTGACTTTAGGCCGGAATAAGACCAATCAACCCAACGCCATACTATTCCAGCGCCTGTCCGGCTGGATGGAAGAAGAGTCGGAATCGTTTAGGGTGGAGGAAATCCTTCTTTATAAAAGCGATTTAAAGTCCTTCGGACCTGTTTACAACAAAATTTGTTCATTTCCCTTAAAAGGGGAATAAGGGAGGAGAGTATGAAAGCCGAACTGGAAAAGAACAAAGCCGTGGAAATGGCCATGGGCCAGATTGAAAAGCAATTTGGGAAAGGGGCGATCATGCGCCTGGGTTCCGAGGCCCTGACCGCGGATATACCGGTTATCTCCACGGGCTCCTTGTCGTTGGATATTGCCACCGGCATAGGGGGTATACCCCGGGGACGGGTCATTGAAATTTACGGTCCGGAATCTTCCGGGAAAACCACCCTGGCGCTGCACACCATCGCCGAGGCCCAAAAAAAAGGAGGACTGGCGGCCTTTATCGATGCCGAGCACGCCCTCGATGTGGTCTATGCCAATAAGCTGGGGGTCAACTGCGACGAGCTCCTGGTTTCCCAGCCGGACAACGGCGAACAGGCCCTGGAAATCGCTGAAATCCTGGTACGCAGCGGCGCCATGGACGTGGTGGTGGTGGACTCGGTGGCCGCCCTGGTCCCCCGGGCGGAAATTGAAGGGGAAATGGGGGACTCCCACATGGGTCTCCAGGCCCGCCTCATGTCCCAGGCCCTGCGCAAATTGACCGGAACCATCAGCAAGACCCATACCTCGCTGATCTTCATAAACCAGATCCGGATGAAGATCGGGGTTATGTTCGGCAATCCGGAGACCACTACCGGCGGGAATGCCCTGAAATTCTATGCTTCCCTGCGCCTGGATATCCGCAAGTTGGCGGCTATCAAGGACGGTCAGGAAATCATCGGCAACCGGACCCGCGTCAAGGTAGTCAAAAATAAGATCGCTCCGCCCTTTAAAGAGGCCGAGTTCGACATCATCTACGGGGAAGGAATTTCCCGGGTGGGGGATGTGCTTGATCTGGGGGTGGCCCACGATATCGTCGAAAAAAGCGGGGCCTGGTATTCTTATGCTGGAGACCGTATCGGGCAGGGAAGGGAAAATGCCAAAGTCTACTTAAAAGAACATCCCTCCACTTTGGAGGAAATCGAGTTGAAAGTAAAACAAACCTATGGGTTGATCAAAGAGCCGGAACAAAAATAAATTTGTTTGAAAGTAGATACTGGATACTGGATAACGACCGAGCAGGATTTTCGTAGGGGAGGGGTTAATCCCCTCCCGCACCCAGCCGGGCCGACAACACGAAATCTGAATCATCGATTCCCAAGCTCGGGAGGGGATTAACCCCTCCCCTACGAAAAAAAATGCAGGAAAGTGCGGCCGGCCGGTCGCCCAAAGAGAGGAACTCCTTTGAAGACAGGAAAAGAAATTCGGCAGACCTTTTTGGATTATTTTAAGGAAGCGGGTCATGAAGTGGTCCGCAGCGCCTCCTTAATCCCCCGGGATGACCCGTCCCTGCTGTTTACCAATGCCGGGATGGTGCCATTTAAACGGGTATTTTTGGGTGAAGAAAAAAGGGACTACTCCCGGGCGGCCTCCAGCCAGAAGTGCGTTCGGGCCGGGGGCAAACACAATGACCTGGAAAATGTGGGCCGCACCGCCCGCCATCACACCTTTTTTGAAATGTTGGGCAATTTTTCCTTTGGCGACTACTTTAAGGCGGAGGCTATCCGTTTTGCCTGGGACCTCCTGACCCGGGTGTACGGCTTGCCCCAGGATAAACTATACGCCTCGGTCTACGAACAGGACGACGAGGCCTATCAACTCTGGCAGCAGGTAGTCGGATTGCCCCCGGGGAAAATCATCCGGCTCGGAGAAAAAGATAATTTCTGGGCCATGGGCGATACCGGCCCCTGCGGGCCCTGCTCGGAAATTCTGATCGACCAAGGGGCGGAATTCGGCTGCGGCCGGGCCGATTGCGCTCCGGGATGTGATTGCGACCGCTACCTGGAGCTCTGGAACTTGGTCTTCATGCAGTTCAACCGGGACGCGGAGGGCCGCTTAAATCCCCTGCCCAAACCCAGCATCGACACCGGCCTGGGTCTGGAGCGAATCACTGCCGTCCTGCAGGGAGCGCCGAATAATTTTTTGAGTGACCTCTTTCGTCCCATCATCCAGGCCATTGAGGCGCTTTCCGGGGTCGCCATCGGAAGGGAGGAAAACCTGGATGTTTCCATCAAGGTCATTGCCGACCACAGCCGGGCGCTGGCCTTTCTATTGGCCGACGGGGCCCTGCCCTCCAATGAAGGTCGGGGCTATGTGGTGCGGCGCATCCTGCGCCGGGCCGCCCGGCATGGGAAAGTCCTGGGACTCAATCAACCTTTCTTATATCGGCTGGCCCAGGTTGTGGCCGAGACGATGGGGGACCTCTACCCCGAAGTGAAGGATAATCTGGCTTTGACCACCCAGGTGATCCGGAAGGAGGAAGAGCGCTTTCTGGAGACCCTTGATGTTGGCCTAAAGCTACTGTACGAGGAGATCGACCGTCTGAAACAGGAGGGAGAAAACAGCCTGTCGGGCACCTTGATTTTTAAGCTCTACGATACCTACGGGTTTCCTCTGGATATTATTCAGGACATCAGCCTGGACCATCGGTTGGTCATGGATGAACCCGGTTTCCAGGAACAAATGGCCAGACAGCGGGAGATGTCCCGCCAGTCCTGGAAGGGGAGCGGTGACCGGGAGGTCCAGGCGGTTTACCGCGATTTGATGACCCGAGACCTGAAAACCGAGTTTCTGGGCTATGAAACCTTAGAGACCCGGGCGACGATTCTGGCGCTCATAAAGGACGGACAGGTAGCGGCCGAAGCCCAGGCCCCCGCCGAAGTGGAAGTGGTGGTTTCCGCCACTCCTTTCTATGCCGAATCGGGGGGCCAGACGGGCGATCAGGGCACGATCACTACCAGCCGGGGCTGGATGCTGGTCGAAGAAACCACGGCCCTGCCCAATAAAACCGTTCTTCACCGCGGTTCCATCCGGGAAGGCGCCCTGCAGGTGGGGGATCAGGCCGACCTTTCCGTGGCCGTCGACTGGCGAACCGCGACGGCCGCTAACCACTCCACCACCCATTTGCTGCACGGGGCCTTGCGCCGCATCCTGGGCGAACAGGTTAAGCAGGCCGGTTCCCTGGTGACTCCTAAAAGACTGCGTTTTGATTTTACCTGTTTTTCAGCGCCGACTCGGGAGGAACTCCGCCAGGTGGAGGATTCGGTCAATGACCTCATCCGGCAAAACCTGCCGATCACTACCGAGGTGAAAGACTTCGATCAGGCCGTAGCCGAAGGGGCCCTGGCCCTGTTCGAAGAACGCTACGGGGATCAGGTCCGCCTGGTGCGCATGGGTGACTTCAGCCGGGAATTATGCGGCGGGACGCACACCCTCCGGACCGGGAACATCGGGTTCTTCAAGATCCTTTCGGAGGGCAGCGTAGCTGCCGGGGTCCGGCGCATCGAAGCCCTTACCGGCCCCGAGGCGCTGGTCCACCTGCACCAGCAGGAAGACCAGTTGCAGGCCTTAACCGAATTGTTGAAAAGCGGGGTCGATGAACTTCCCCTCCGGGTTGAAAAACTCCTGGCTCAGCAGAAGGAACTGGAACGGACGATCGCCCGACTGAATAAAACCCTAATGACCGGGGGCGGAGTGGAATCCCTTCTATCCAAGAGTCGGGAAGTCCAGGGGGTCAAGGTGTTAGTCTCCACCGCCCCCACCGGGGAGGCCAAGGAACTGCGGGATTTGGCCGATTCCCTGCGAGACCGCCTGGGTTCGGGAATTGTTATTTTAGGCGGGGTACAGGAAGGGAAAGTCCTGCTGGTTACGGTGGTCACTAAGGACCTTCTGCCCCGGTTTCATGCCGGCAAGATTGTTAAACGACTGGCCCAGGCGTTGGGGGGTGACGGAGGAGGTCGGCCGGATATGGCCCAGGCCGGCGGAAATCAACCTGACCTGCTGGAAAAAACATTGCGTGGGGTCTATGACTGGATCGGTTCCTAAGAAATAACTCTCAGGAGTCATTTTTTAGAGAAGGGTTAAATACTCTGGCCGTGCAGGTTTTCAAGTTTTGATAAATGCGGTCGGAAAGGTAACGGATCACCGCACTCTTGCGGCGACCCCAGGACCCGTCGGCCGGACGGCCTTTATTTTCAATAAAGATGGAAAGGACATAGTCGTGTCCTTTTCCTTGGGGATTCTTCTGGTAAACGATCCCGCAATCCGCGTTTAAACCGCGAACGTACCCGGTCTTGTCGGCCACAGCAACTCCATCCTGTTTGATTTGCTGGGTCTTGATCCGGTGATGGACGTTCTTCAGCAGGACATCGGTCATCTTTTGGGAATAGTGGGGATTCACCAGTTTTTGCTCGTAGAGGAGTTTAAAAAATAAAGTGGCATCCGCGGCGGAGGTCCGGTTGGCATAGGTCTTCCCCCCGTCGGGGATGAGTTCCCTGACTAAGGTCTGCTGGAACCCGTATTTGCGGGACAGGGCATTGATGATCACGATCCCCTGCTGATAATCCCCCTGGCCTAAATGACGGATCAGGGTGTTGGTCGCGTGATTGTCGCTGACCGTAATCATCCGGTAAACCTGGCGGGTAATGTCCGGCGTCTCATTCAACTCCTGCCGGGCGATCTGTTCATAGACCGCCAGCATCACATAGGGCTTGATCACGCTGGCGGCATTGCGGATCTGGTCCCCATTAATGTCCACCAGCATCTTGTTGTCCGCCAGATCAAATATTTGGATGGAGATTTCGTCGCCCAGTTGAAGACGCCGGCTGTTTCTCAAGTATTGAATCTCCTGCTCGACCGCTTCATGAAGGGGACTGTCGCCGGTGGCCGGGGGCCGGACGGTCGAGACCAAAGAGAGGGCGGCCTCCCCTTTCGGCTGGTTAACGGCCGATCGGGAGTTTTTTATTTTCTTGGTCTTGACGGTCTTTTTCTTTTTTGATGCGGCGGGCCGCGAAGATTTTGTTGCCTTTTTCTTGACTGTTGCCGGTGGATTGGATTTAGGCGGAGTCGGTGACTCCTGACCCCCGACGGAAAGAGTGAAAAGAAAAACAGCGGCCCAGAGGATGGCCAAAAATCGAATGGCAGCCCGAAACTTCATGGTGGTAACTTTATGAAAAAAGGCTGAAATTGTCAAGCATTATTCACTTGCTATGGGAAAAGGATAGGATGGAACCTAATTCAAAACCTTCGATGACCAGTTGGATTGAAATTGACCTGAGCGCTCTCGGCCATAATCTCATGGTCTTCCGCCGGCGGACATCTTCGGCAACAGACATCATGGCCGTAGTCAAAGCCGATGCCTACGGTCATGGCCTGATCCGCGTGGCCAAGGAACTACTCCGGTTGAAAGCAGCGGCCCTGGCCGTGGCTTCGGTGGAAGAAGGGCTCCAGATCCGAAAAAAAGTCAGCCCTTCCGCGCCGGTCATCATCCTGCTGGGTCCCCGGGAGGAAGAGTGCGGTCTGTGCCTGGACCAGCGGCTCACCCCGGTGGTCTACACCCTGGCAGTTGCCCGGGAACTCGATCGGGAGGCCCGTCGGAGAAAAATCACGGCCCGGGTCCACCTGAAGGTCGATACCGGCATGGGGCGATTGGGGGTCCTCTGGACCGAACTCCCTGCTTTTTTAGACGGAACCCGGAGCCTGAAAAATTTGCAGATCAGCGGCTTGACCTCGCATTTTGCCCGGGCCGACGAAAAAGGGCATCCCTACCATCGGCTGCAGTGGAAGCGGTATCAGGCGGCCCTGGAGACGGCCCGGGAAGCGGGGCTGCGGCTGATCGCCAATCATGTCGCCAACAGCGCCGCCGCTCTGCATAACCCTTCGGCCCACCTCCATTTCATCCGACCGGGCATTGGGCTTTATGGCGGCAGTCCTTCCAACGATCCACAACTGGCCCGCGACCTGGACCTGCAGCCGGTGATGACCTTCAAGACCCGGATCATCCAGGTTAAGAAACTCCCGCCCAAAATGGGCGTGAGTTACGGAAGCACCTACGTGACCCGCCGGCCGGAGACGGTGGCCATCCTGCCGATCGGTTACGCCAACGGTTATCCCCGTCATTTATCCAACCAGGCCGAGGTCCTCATTCGCGGCCGCCGGTTCCCGGTGATTGGCCGGATATGCATGAATTTAACTATCATCAAGCTTGATTCCCATGAAGATTGGCAGGTAGGGGAAGAAGTGGTCCTTCTGGGCCGCCAGGCCGGGGAATTCGTGGAGGCCGACGTCCTGGCCCATCGCGCCGAGACGATCTCGTACGAATTGTTCTGCCTGCTGGGCCGATTGAATCCTCGGGTTTATATGGCTTCAAAGGGGTGTCTTGAAAAATGAACGTCCAACATCGAACATCCAACATCGAACATCGAATGAAAAACAAACCTCCTTTGCCTGACACTGATCACCTATTTGTTTTTCTTTTCAGATGTTTTGATACTCGCAACGAAAATCCTGATTAACTCTTCTGTTTCCTCCAACGATCCTTATGATTCTGACCGAGTACTCGAGCAATCTTTCCTCCAGATCATAAGTCTGCCTCTTCATCCTTTTCCACCAACCATTCGATGTTCGATGTTGGACGTTCGATGTTCGATGTTCAATTTTTCAGTAACCGTATCATCGTCCCTACTGGCCTATAGACGACTGCCGGAGCGCCCCCCTACGGGAAAGGCGCGGAGGCGCTCCGGAGCCCGGTAATGCCAGCCGATTAGAAGTGCGATTCGTCCCGCTCCTTCCTTTCCGACACCACCAGCCAGCCGTCCCAGTTCCCTACCGGAAGGGTAGTCAGCTTGACCGATTTCTTTCCGTCGCCTTTTTCCATCAGAATTCCCACCTTCGACCAGCGGGCTTTTCCGCTTTTGTCCTCCCCTTCTTTCCAGATCAAATCATAAATCGCCATGCCTGCTCTCCTTTCTTTTGTGGGCCCACAGGCCCTGTCTTTCTCTTTTCTATTTCAAAAAGCAAGCCAACATAATGATCCAGGCAATACCCCTGGAAGGAATAATCCCTCTATAAATGGTCTCGAAATAGGTACCAGATCATAATGCGTCATTCCCGCAGCGCTTCTGAGCGGGAATCCAGGCTTTTCTTAAGGGACGGTGGATCCCCGCTAAAGACCTTCGGGGATGACGGGAAATCACCTGGAAACAGACTGATCATCGAAGTGAGCATAAAGTTCACCCTTTTGGGAACTGACGTAATCTTTAAATCCGAAATTCGAAGCACGAAACCGACTCGGCTGAGCTCGTCGCAGGCCGAAACCGGCACGCAGGTCCAAAATCCAGAGGTGGCCTTAATCTTGCCTTCTTTCATGACAATGAGGATTCGAATGGATTATAGAGAGAAGGCTTCCGGTCTTGTTGATCTGCTTCAGGAGACCGAACTTATGCTTGAGGTGGGCCCGGTCCCTTATGGGGATTATATCATCAATGAGGCGATCACTATTGAAAGGAAGACGGCCAGAGATTTTCTGATTTCCATCATTGACGGCCGACTGTTCAACCAGCTTTCTAACTTGAAAAAACATTGTTCACGCCCCCTGCTGCTGATCGAGGGTAATCCCTATGAAACCGACCTGGCCTTTGATCCCCTGGCGATCAAGGGGGCACTTTTATCCACCCAGGCCATTTGGTACATTCCCATCATATTCTCCTGTTCTAAGGAGGAGACCAGGGATATCTTTTTAATGCTGGGCCGACAGGAGGAAAGCAGCCTGGAGGTGGTCCCCTTACGCGGCGGCTATCGACCAAAAAGGATAAAATCAAAACAATTATTTATAATCCAAGGGCTGCCCCAAGTGGGTCCCACCATGGCCAAGCGACTGCTGGAGCATTTTGGTTCCGTGGCCAAAACCATGAACGCCACCGTTGCCGAATTAATGCGCGTGGAGGGGATAGGCCAGGTTTCCGCCAAAGCCATCAGAGCGATTTTGGATGAGGAAATAGAAACCGATTCTTTCCAAACCGGGAATCCAGTGAGAAAACGGGTTGGGCGCTCTTACCGGTGGTGATTTTCTATAAGGAATTGACTAAAGGCATTAAAAAAGTTAAACTAAGTTTTTAGTAGCATTTTAAGGAGAACCTATTATTTTGCGCGAGCAACTGGTCGAACAAATCCGGAACGCGCTGAAGCAGGTCGGCGGGTCGGAAGACTCGGAATCCCTGGCGGCCGTCCCGGTCCTTTTTTCCATACCCAAGAATGATCAGTACGGCGATTATGCCACTAACGTGGCCATGGGTTTGGCCAAGGTTCTGAAACGATCGCCTTTGCAAATCGCCGAGGAACTCGTCCGGCAGATCCCTTCCGGCCTATCCTGGCTGGAACGGGTGGAGGTAGCCAAACCCGGATTTATCAATTTTTACCTGAAGGATCAGGCCTTCCAGGGGACCCTGCCGCTCATTATCCGGGCCGGGGCCTCTTTTGGTCAGGCCACCTGGGGAGCAGGACAAAAGATTCAGGTGGAATTCGTGAGCGCCAATCCCACCGGGCCCCTGCATATCGGCCACGGCCGGGGAGCGGCCCTGGGCGGGGCACTGGCCAACCTCTTGCGGGCAACCGGGCACACGGTGGAGACCGAGTATTATTTGAACGACGTGGGAACCCAGATGGAGACCTTAGGACGTTCCATCCGGACCCGGGCTCGGGGATTGACCGGGGAGCCGGTGGAATTCCCGGAAAACGGTTATCAAGGGGAGTATATTAAAGAAATCGCCCGGGATATTATCCGGGAAAAAAAGGATTGGCCCCAGGCGGATCTGGCTTTTTTTTCCCAGCAAGGCCGGGAAAAAATCCTGACCGGGATTAAAGAGGACCTGGACACCTTTGGTATCCCTTTCGACTGCTGGTTCAGCGAAGAGAGCCTCTATACTCAAGGTCTGGTCGATGAGCTGATCCGGGAGATGCAGGACCGGGGTTTATTTTATCAGGAGGAGGGCGCCCTGTGGTTCAAAAGCAGCGCCTTCGGAGACGAAAAAGACCGGGTCGTAGTCCGCTCCAACGGGGCCAAGACCTACTTCGCCTCGGATATTACCTATCACCTCCAGAAATTCAACCGGGGGTTCGACCGAGTCATCGATATCTGGGGGGCGGATCATCACGGGTATGTACCCCGGATCAAGGCGGCTTTAAAAAGCCGGCAGATCGATCCCGAGCGCTTGACCGTGGTCCTGGTTCAACTGGTCAATCTCCTCCGGG
>Ga0315292_10000423_pt1 | contig 19665 bp, 22 predicted proteins | sample YL17G13_0_MG_FD_204029 | JGI IMG/M metagenome (GOLD analysis project Ga0315292, IMG submission 204029) | Sediment microbial communities from Yellowstone Lake, YNP, Wyoming, USA - YL17G13_0 | ecosystem: Environmental > Aquatic > Freshwater > Lake > Sediment | place: USA: Wyoming | collected... | reverse complement strand
CCGGCGTTGTCCTGCAAGGAGCTGATCGCCTACCATATTGACCCGGCTAAGTGCCAGGCCTGTATGATCTGCCTTAAAAAGTGCCCGGCCGAGGCGATTATTGGCGGCAAGAACAAGATCCATGTAGTGGACCAGGAGAAATGCACCAAGTGCGGAACGTGCTTTGAAGTTTGCCCCCCTCGTTTTGGAGCGGTGAAGAAGATTTCCGGCGAGACTGTTCCGCCTCCTATCCCTGAAAAAGAAAGAATTATAATCAGAAAGAGCAAAGAAAAATGAGTCAAATCCTTTTACAGATTGATGGAAAAGAAGTTAGCGCAAAGGAAGGGATGACCCTTTTAGAGGCCGCACGAAATGCGGGAATATCGATTCCGACACTTTGTTACCACGAGAAATTAGAACCTTTTGGGGGCTGCCGACTCTGCCTTGTAGAATTAGAAAGCCGCGGCTGGATAAGACTCGTTGTTTCCTGTGTTTACCCGGTAGAAAAGAATTTGGTCGTAAGAACCAGATCTGAGAAGATAGATAGAATCCGCAGAATGATCCTACAGCTATTGCTGGCTCATGCTCCCGACGCCTTTGATTTGCAGGATTTGGCCCAAGAGTACGGAGCGGACAAGAACCGTTTTGAAAAAGAGGCTTCCTTTTGCATTCATTGCGGCCTCTGTGTCCGATACTGTGCGGAGGTCAAGAAAAAGAACGCTGTTGGATTTGTTGACCGAGGAATAAGGAAGGAAATCAGTTTTATTCCGGGAATAGCCGCCAAAGAGTGCTGGAACTGCAAGGAATGTTTTCCCCTTTGCCCTACCGAGGCACTACAAGCCGCTTACGTTTTGGTGGAAGCGTTGGCGTTTCCCAAATCTTCCTCCAAGTTCGTGTCCGGAAAATAGGGAAGGGGACCGCCCTTAACCAAGGCACCTCCAGGAGAGTGTACTTTTCGAGCGAGATGGAGAAAAGGGTACCTTTTTTGAGGGAGCACACCGGGCAGAGAAATCGGTCCGACTTTCCTTCCTGGATCTGACCTAATGACTCTGAAGAGTGAGGAACCCGATGAACAAGAGCGCTTTTAAAATTAGACTGATGCAGTCCGACGATTTTGCTGCCGTGACTCGGATTGACGAGAAAGTACTGAAGGTGCCCCGACCCGATTACTATGCACTGAAGTTTGAAGAGCTGGTGCAATCCACCGATCGTTTACCTACCTCGCTGGTGGCCGAGGCGGAAGATGGAACGGTGGTGGGGTTTGTAATGGGAGAACTCCTTATAGGAGAATACGGGATTTCCCAGGAAGCAACCCTGGATACCATCGGCGTTGATCCCGATTACCAGCATCAGGGTGTCGGCAAACAGTTGCTTCAGGAGTACATGGACCATTTGAAAGCAATCGGCGCCCGGAAGATAAACACCTTGGTCAGCTCGAATGATTCCAGGTTGATGCATTTCTTTAAGGCGAATCAATTTGTTCCTTCCAAAACCATCAACCTGGAACTAAGCCTTTAATGGCTGTAGCACTAACCTATAAAGGTCTCCGTCGTATCCGGGTGGACTCCCGTTCGTCTTCAGCCGTTTCCCAAGCCTCCGGCTCGCTTCCGTACCCTTTTTAAAGAAGGGGCCCCCTCATGATTGAGATGTTCCAAGCCTGGTATGAAAACCGTCACGCCTATGCCAAGGAGTGGAAAGAAAAGACCGGAGGCAAAGTCCTGGGATATTTTTGCACTCCGATCCCTGAAGAAATTGTCTATGCCGCCCTTATTCTTCCGGTTCGCATCCTAGACCACCATGAACCCCCTTCCCTCGGCCGGGATGGTCTCTTCTGCCGGGACTCCTTGGCCCCGGGCCTTCAGGACCGGTATGATTATTTGGACGGGATCCTGATTTCTCCATCCTGCCCGCAAATCCGCCAGGCCTTCACCCGTCGGCCAGGGCCCGTCTTCCTCCCCTCTAATTTTTGCCTGACCCCGCCGCACCAGGTCCGGAATTCCCAAGCCGATCCGGCTGCCGAACTTTCCGAGTTCAAAAAAACCATCGAGGATTGGACAGGCAAAGCGATCACCGACGCCGACTTGGACCGGGGCATCGAGATCCTGGATGAAGGCCACCGCCTCTTGGGCCGGGCCTTTGAAACCCGAAAACAGGATAACCCGCCCCTGACCGGCCTGGAGGCCATGTACCTGAGCCTCACTGAACAATGGATCGACAAACGCGAACACAACCGGGTCCTCAAGGACGTCTTAGAAAAGGAACTGCCCACCCGGGACCTGAGGCTGGGAGACCAGATCCGCCTGATGATTCTGGGCAGCGAGGACGACGACACGGAATTCGTCACGATGGTCGAATCCCTGGAGGCCAAGTTCGTCATCGACGACCACTGCTCGGGAACCCGCTATTTCTGGAACGAGGTCATCCCGGCCGAGGACCGGCTGGCCGCCATCGCCGCCCGCTACGTGGACCGCCCGCCCTCCCCCGCCAAGGACTGGCCGTTGCGCCGCCGGCTGGACCACCTCCTTAAGCTGGCCAAGGACTGGCGGGCCCAGGGGGCCATCATCATTCAGCAAAAATTCTGTGATCCCCAGGAACTGGACATCCTGGCCCTGCGACAGGCCCTAGACGGCGTCGGGGTTCCCAGCCTGTTCCTGGAACTGGACGTCGCCGTCCCCGTGAGCCAGGTTAAAATCCGGGTGGAGGCCTTTTTGGAAATGCTTCGCCCGGAAGACCTCTTTTAGTCAACCTTATCCAATACCGGGAGGATCAATAGGCCGACAGATAAAACCGAACCGCTCAAACTCTGGAATAAATCCAACGAAATCCGTTAAACCCTTTACCAGGGGAGGAAGAACATCATGGTTACTGCGGGCGTGGATGTGGGAGCAAAAACTATCAAAATTATCATTTTAAGAAACGGACGGATTATCGGCCAGACTATTATTCCGGCCGGATATGACGTCCGGGAATCGATGAAGGCCGCCTGGGCGGATGTCCTGTCCAAGGCCGGCGTCCAGTTGAATCAGATCGACCGGATTATCTCCACCGGTGCCGGCCGCAAGGAAGTTGCCGAGGCTAACGACCAGATCACCGAGGTTTCCGCGGTGGCCAGAGGTGCTATTGCCTTGGATCCGCGCATCCGTACCGTCGTCGACGTTGGGGCCGAGGAAGGACGGGCCATCCAGATCAACGCCGTTGGCCAGGTGCTGGATTTCGCCATCAATGAAAAATGCGCCGCCGGGACCGGGGCCTTCACCGAAGCCATGGCCCGGGCGCTGGAAGTGACCATCGATCAGTTGGGGCCGCTGTCCTTGCGGTCCACCAAGGCCGTGGCCATGAACGCCCAATGCGCCGTGTTTGCCGAATCAGAACTGGTCACCCTGGTTCATTCCAAGACCTCCAAGCCGGATATGGCCCGGGCCGTCCACGACGCCATTGCCGACCGGATCGTCTCCCTGGTCCGTCGGGTGGGGATGGAAAAGGAAGTGCTGCTCGTCGGCGGGGTAGCCCGAAACGTAGGGTTTGTGGAATCGTTGAAACGAGAACTGGATACCGAAATTTTCATCCCAGAAACCCCGGAAACGGTCAGTGCCTATGGTGCGGCCCTGCTTGCCACCGGCAAATAAATTGACAGGAAGGAAATGACGGACTCGCAATAAGTCCGTCAGATATGACTATGGCTGAATTTTGGAGATGGACTGAATCCCGGTGGACCGCTCCGGATAAAGACTGGAAAAAGGCTAAGATCATCACCGCCGGCGTCGATGTGGGTTCGGTAAGTTCCCAAGCGGTGGTCATGGCCGACGGCGAATTATATTGCTATGCCAACAGGCGCACCGGGTCCGACAGCCCCAACAGCGCCACCAAGGCCATGAACTGGGCGCTGGAGGGGACCGGTCTGACCTTGGATAAAATCCAATATACCGTGGGAACCGGCTACGGTCGGGTCAACGTGCCTTTTGCTCAGCGGGCCATCACGGAAATCGCCTGCCACGGACGGGGCGCCAATTTTATGTACGGCCCCACGGTTCGCACCGTGCTGGACATGGGCGGCCAGGACTGCAAGGCCATCCATATCGACGAAAAGGGCAAGGTGACCAACTTTTTGATGAACGATAAATGCGCCGCTGGGACTGGCCGGGGCCTGGAGGTTTTTGCCGACCTGCTGGGGGTCTCCATCAATGAGGTGGGCGAACTGTCGTTGCAAGTGGCGGAAGAGCCGCCCCCGGTGAGCAGCACCTGCGTGGTCTTCGCCAAATCCGAGGCTTCGGGCCTCCTGCGGGAAGGTTGGCCCAAGGAGAAAGTCATCGCCGCCTACACCTCGGCCATGGCCCATCGGGTGGTCACCCTCCTGCAACGGATCGGTTTGAAGCCGGACTTCGCCATCACCGGCGGTATTGCCAAAAATATCGGAGTCGTTTCCCGGCTGGAAAAGGAATTGGGCCTCAAGGCCCTCCAGCCCAGCTACGATACTCAGATCGCCGGGGCCGTGGGCGCCGCCCTGTTTGCCAAGGCCCTGGCGGAAAAAGCGAAATAGCCCCATAATCCAAAGACGCTTCGCCCTTTTGGGTGGGTACCTCCCCTATCCGTTATGGCCGGCGGGGTCTCGGCGAAAGGGTTTTCCAAAGGTACTCCGGACTTCGATCCCGGGCCAAAGTTATTAACTTTACTTGAAGCAGGCCCATACTCCGAGTCACTTGGTGCCGCCCAGGCTGGCCCTGCCTCCGGGAAGATTTGAAAATATGGGGGGCCGGGTTAGAACCTAAAAAGCAATGTGGAAAACCCTTTCGCCGAGACCCCGCCGGCCACGAAGGCCCGATTTCAGACTGCGCTGCTATATGAGGATAACATATGATCGCCAATTATGGATATAAAGACGGTTCGGGGGATTTTTTTATCAGCCTGGACACCGATAAATGCAACGGCTGCGGCGACTGCGTTTCGGCCTGCCCGGCCGGCGCCTTTGAGGTCCGGAAGGAGGACCCCCACGATCCTTTCCGTGAAACTCCGGTAGCGGCCATTAAGGATTCGGAACGTAATAAAATCAAATACGCCTGCGGCCCCTGTAAACCGCTTGTCGATCGGCCCCCGCTTCCCTGCCTGACCGCCTGTAAACCGGGAGCCGTCGGGCATTCCTGGTAAACGGCCTTCAGAGGAAGATCAGATGGTTGCCAAAAGGGAAAACGAACTTCTCCAGCACTATTTGCAGAATTATGGTATGATCCATTTTACGCCTTACGCCAAGTATTTCGTTTTAGACGCTACGCGCCATGCGCTCTGCGAAATCGGAGATTCTATGGGCCGACATAAGGAATTGGAAAAAGAGGGCTGGGCCAAACAGTTTACCGCCGATGAACCCCGATTGAGTGAAGCGGTGGAAGAATACCGGGAACTGGGCTTCGAGGTCCATCTGGAACCTTTGGACCCCCTGGAGATGGCCGGAGAATGCACCAGTTGCCTGATGGCCAACTGCGATCGGTACCTGGTTATTTATACCCGAAGAAGGAACTAAGCCTTTCCGTTTCCTATGCACTCTTTAGATTTCATTTGATATTTGAAGGCAAATCCACTAATATCTAGACAGACTAGATAGGAGGAAGTCCGCCTATGCGCAGGTGGCAATTACAGGAAGCGAAAAACAAACTCAGTGAGGTGGTCGAGGAGGCCATAAAAAAAGGCCCTCAACTCATAACCCGGCGGGGGGTAGCAACGGTCATACTGCTTTCTTGTGAAGAATACCGGCGTTTGAGCGTAACCCGGAATAAGCTATCCACTTTTTTTCGGGAATCCCCCTTGGCGGAGGTCTCACTGGATCTTAGCCGCGATAAAAGCAATCCCCGCCCGGAGGTGGTTTTATGAATTACCTGCTGGACACCTGTGTGATTTCCGAATTGGTGGCCAAACGGCCCAATCCGCAGGTGATCGAATGGGTTAACCGCACCGAAGAGGCGCACCTTTATTTGAGTGTCATTACCATCGGGGAAATCCGGAAAGGAATAGAGAAGCTCTCTCAATCCAGGAGGAGAACGGTCCTGGAGGAGTGGCTAACGGACCAATTGATTGTTCGGTTTGGGGGACGGATCGTTTCTATCGGCCTGGAGGTGATGTTGCGCTGGGGACAGCTAACCGGATATCTGGAAAATGCGGGTCACTCAATGTCGGCCATGGATTCCCTGATCGCCGCTGCGACCTTACAAGGAAACTTTACACTGGTCACCCGGAACGAGGAGGACTTTAAATATGCCCGGGTTGCCCTATTTAATCCCTGGAAATAGGCAGGCCTCAACATTAAAATTTGGAATATTACCAGCAGTTAAATTAAACGAAGGAGTCTTGGAATGGGAAGTGGAACTGAACCGCAAAAATTTTTCGGGGCCTCCAAATATGTCCTGGACGAAGAATTGGCCAAGATCATCAACATCTCCATGTCCCTGGAGATGCCGCTGTTATTGAAAGGGGAACCGGGAACCGGAAAAACCATGCTGGCCTACGCCATTTCCGAGGCCCTGAAGATGCGTTTGATCGTGCTCAACGTCAAATCGAGCATGAAGCTGATCGACGCGCTTTATCAATACGATACCCTGACCCGGTTGAACGACAGCCGTTTCGGCGACTCCAATCGGGAGGTGAGCAATATTGAAGAATATATTAAAATGGGGAAGATCGGGCAGTCCTTTGTGACCGATAAAAAGGTGGTCCTGCTGATCGATGAAATCGACAAGGCCGATACGGACTTCCAGGATGACATGCTCGACGTATTGGACCAGATGGAGTTCGACATCATCGAAATCGACAAGACGGTGAAGGCCAAACACCGGCCGGTGATCGTGATTACCTCCAATGCCAAGAAAGACCTGTCCGACCCCTTCCTGGGCCGCTGCAACTTCCACCACATCGCCTTCCCGGAGCCGGACACGATGCGCCGGATTATCCAGGTCCATTTCCCGGACATCAGCCGGGACCTGCTGGACAGCACCGTGCAGGCCTTCTACCGGCTGCGTGAAATCCGGGGCATCGAAAAAAAACCGGCCACCCGGGAACTGATCAACTGGATTCGGGCCCTGCGCTCCGACCCGGATTTTCGCCCCAAGGATCTGGTCAAGGGCGATGTCCCCTACCTGGGGGTATTGTTCAAAAAAAGCCCCGACTACGCGGTCGCCCAGAAAGGGGTGACCCGTTTCAAGATATAGCCAAGATGGGGTATTGTCATTCTGAGTACATTCGCTTCGCTCAGTATGAACTCCGCGAAGGATCTCGTATTTAAACAAGCTACGAGATCCTTTCCGTAATTTGCCCTGAGTCAAAACCAAGATCCTTCGTTTCACTCAGGATGACCAGCGAAGGGGTCAAGATGAGAAATTCGACTTCTTGCGAGTTCATCAATTAAGAGAGGCGCCATGTTCGTACGTTTTTTTTATTTTTTGAAGGAGGCCGGGATCCCGGTGAGTCCCACGGCCTTCCTGAAATTACAGCGGGCACTAAGCCAGGGACTGATCAATTCGCTGGATGATTTTTACATCGGGGCCCGGACGCTGTTGATCAAGAGCGAAAGGTACTTCGATCTCTACGATCGGGCCTTTGCCCACCATTTCAAAGGACTGGAATTTACCTCCCCCGAAGATTTCGAGCTTTCGGAAGTGGCCCGCGCCCTGCTGGAAGACTGGTTGAAAGATCCCCAGACCCTGGCCGATTTTTTGGGAATCGACGAGGATCAACTAAAAAAAATGACCCCCGAAGAACTGCTGAAATACTTTATGGACCGTTTAAAGGAACAGACCGAGGCTCATCACGGGGGCGGCAAATGGATTGGCACCGGGGGGACCTCACCCGTGGGTCATTCCGGATTTCACCCTGGGGGGATGCGGGTCGGGGGCATGTCGCGTAACAAGTCGGCCGTCAAGGTGGCCATGGAGCGACGCTATAAAGATTACTCCCAGGAAGGGCCCTTAACCCAAGCCCAGATCGGCGAGGCCTTGAAACGGTTGCGGAACCTGATCCCCACCGGCCCCAAGGACCGGGTCAATGTGGACAAGACCATCTACCAGACCATGAAAAACGCCGGGGAGATAGAAATCATCTTCAGCCGCAGCTTAAAGGACCGGCTGAAGGTCATTCTGGCGGTGGACAACGGCGGCTGGTCCATGGATCCCTATATCGAGCTTTGCCAGACCCTGTTTAATTACGCCCGGGCCCAGTTCAAGGATCTGAAAACCTTTTTCTTCCACAACACCATTTATGATTACTTGTGGGAAGATCCCTCCCGCCGGACCAAACCTTTCCCGGTGGAACAGTTGGTCCGCCTGGACCCGGAAACCCGGTTCGTCATCGTCGGAGACGCCAGCATGGCCCCCTACGAGTTGTTGGGCATGGATGGGTCGATTTATGTGGGGGACCGGTCAGGGAAGCCGAGCTTCGAACGTCTGAAGTTTATCGCCCAGACCTTTCAGCGATCGGTCTGGATCAACCCGGTCATGGCCGAACGCTGGCCCTACACCCACACCATTTTGCAGATTCGGGAAATCTTCCCCATGTTCGAACTGACCCTCGACGGCCTGGAAAAGGCCGTGACCCACATGATGAGTAAAAATTAACCTCTTATTGCACCATCGAAGGATGTGGCCAAAAGTTCTTGTTGTCCCCCGGAAACCCGGACGGAAACTCGGAAGCCCCTCCAACCAAAGGCTTTAGTTCAGATCTTTGACTGGCCTGTGGGGCCGCACAACCGCCACTCAACAGACCAACGCCTAAACAGAACAAGGCCAGCACGGTCATCCAGATTTTGTTTTTCATAGGTTCCACCTCTTTTTGCTTCAATGAGTTATTTCTTTTAGGATAGATCATATTTCCAAGGTGTCAAGCAGGTCCCCCGGTTTTTTTCCAGGAAATAACTTTATCCCCCAAAAAAGGTGGGCGGGGGGCCGCGCCCATGGAGCAAGAAGGAGGGAGGGAAAGGATCTAACGGTAATAATAATATCTCGGCGGTGGTGGCGGAGCATAGTATCCATGCCGGGGAGGCGGAGGATAATAGCCTCGGTAATATTGATTGGAAGGGGGATAATAGTCCTGTTGTGGGGGTGGGTTGTACCCCTGGGATGAACCGGCGATATCTCCTAAGCCGCCTCCCAGAACGGCCCCTAAGCCTCCGCCGATGGCGGCGCCTCTCACCGGATTTCCCCGGTCGATCAGCGCTCCGGAAACCCCGCCTACGATCGCGCCCAGACCCGCCCCCTGGACCCCTTGGGGAGTGGCGCATCCGGAGGAGAGAATCGTCATTCCCAACAATAACAAGCAGGAACCGCCCATCACTATTCTATTTTTCATATTATTCATTTTCATATCGTTCGCCCTTCTTGATTTCGATTTTCATCCTTTTATTCCTTTTGACTCCACTCCTGAAAAATAGGTTAAATGGCCCTCTTTTTTCTGAATCTCCACCGAGACGTTTTCCCAATCGGAAGATCCCATTGAACCTTTCGGAAGTTTATGAGAGAATGATTCCTGGTGTTTGGTTTTACTTCATCTACAGGAGAAGGAACATGAAAATAGGCTTCCTTGGTTTAGGCCATTTGGGAAAGGCTATGGCCAGGCGGTTGATCTCCGAGGGACTGGAATTGATGGTCTGGAATCGAACCGCGGCAAAGGCAACCGACCTGGGTGTGCCGGTCGCCGAATCTCCGGCCCAGTTGGTCCAAAAAGTCGACACCCTGCTGATTAATCTTTTTGACAGCCGGGCGGTCAAATCGGTATTTTTCAAGAAAGATGGCCTCATCCAGGGGGGACTGCCCGGCAAGATCCTCATTGATACCTCCACCAATCACTTCGAAGAGGTCCTTTTGTTTCACGATATCTTGAAAAGCCAGGGGGGGCATTACCTGGAAGCCCCAGTCCTGGGCAGTGTGGTCCCTGCTTCTCAGGGGGCACTGGTTTCTCTGGTCAGCGGCGACAAGAAGGCCTATGAGGATACCCTATTCATCCTCAAGAAAATGAGCCGGAAGATATTCTACCTGGAGGAGCCCGGATCGGCCACCAAGATGAAACTGATCAATAATCTACTCTTGGGGACCTTTATGGCGGCCATCGCCGAGGCCCTGGTGCTGGGCGAAGCCTCGGGGTTAAGCAAGAAAAAGGCCTTGGAGATCCTGAATGAAGGGGCCGGTCAATCCATGGTCTTAAACGCCAAGCGCGACAAACTCCTGAACGAAGATTTTACCTCTCATTTCTCCTCCGCCCTAATGTACAAGGACCTCCATTACCTCCAAGACCTGGCCCGAAGCGTTAGAAAATCGTGCTTTCTCACCGGGGTGACCAAGGAGCTTTTCGGCTTAACCTTTTCCAAAAACCAGGATGCGCTGGACTTCTCCGCCATCTATCAAATACTAAAAAAATTGTAGGGAGCCTCCATGGAATCGGCAAATTGGGTTAAGGAATTCCCGGGTGCCATTACGGTTTGCGATACTCAGGGAACCATTCTATCCATGAACGATCAAGCGGTAGCGGTTTTCAAAGGCCAGGGAGGGCGCCGGTTGGTCGGGACCAATCTTCTGGATTGCCACCCGGAGCCGGCCCGTACCAAATTGGGTCGAATGATGGAGGATCCCCGGTCCAGTGTCTATACCGTTGAAAAAAAAGGCCGACATCGGCTGATCTACCACACCCCCTGGTACCAGGATGGCCGTTATGCCGGTTTTATGGAACTTTCCCTGGAAATCCCGGACCGGATGCCCCATTTCGTGCGGGAGGGATAATTATTATGGATTGGAAGGCCATTGAACGAGAAGCGGTAGACCTCCTTTCAGAATACCTGCGCCTTGATACCACCAACCCTCCGGGGAATGAACGAAAAGCCATTGATTTTCTGGGCCGCCACCTAAAACAGGAAGGGCTCGCCTTTGAAATAGTAGGGCAAGACCCGGACCGCCCTAACCTGATCTGTCGTCTCTCCTCCGGAAAGGATCGAAAAGGACTGATGCTGGTCCATCATTGTGATGTGGTGGGGGCTGACCCCCGGGAATGGGAAGTGGATCCCTTCGGTGGAGAGGTCAAGGAGGGGTATGTTTACGGCCGCGGGGCGCTGGACATGAAGGGCATGGGGATCATGGAACTGATGGCCTTCGTCCTGGCCCACCGCCAGAAAATCCCCCTGAGGAAAGATCTCTTACTGGTAGCCTCCTGCGATGAAGAAAGCGGCAGTTCTTTCGGGGCAGAGTATTTAGCGAAACATCACCCCCGGGAGTTGGAATCGGCCTGGGTCTTGAACGAGGGCGGGTGCGGCTGGGAAATGGGGGGCTGGGAATCGGTCCTGCTGGGATTCGGAGAGAAAGGCCCCCTGTGGGTCCGGCTGATAGCGGAAGGGAAGGCCGGCCATGGGTCTATCCCCCACGGCCGGAATCCCTGCGAGGCCCTGGTGGATGGATTGTCGGCCCTGAAAGCCGTCGAACGGCCGCTGCGAATCCTCCCCGAGATGAAAACCCTGTTGACCAATTTAGGGCTGGATGGGCTTTCCGCAGAAGCGCTGGCCGATCAACCTTTCCTGCAGATTCCTCAGTTCAGGGCCATGTTCCAGGATACCCTGAGTTTGACCATGCTCCAGGGGGGCTACCGGCCGAACGTGATCCCGGCCCGGGCCGAAGCTGCCTTGGATATCCGGGTCCTTCCGGACCGCTCTACCGCGGATATACTGACCGATCTCACCAAGGCCTTGCCGGCCGGCCCCTGTCGGCTGGAGGTTATCCGCACCATCGAGGCCTCCCATTCCCCGGTGGACAATGAATTTTTTTATTGCCTGGAAGGCCTGGCAAAACTGTTTTTTCCCCAGGCCCTTTTCCTGCCGGGAATTTTTCCTGGATTTACCGACTCCCGCTGTTTTCGCCGCCTGGGCATGATCTGCTACGGCTGGATCCCGGCCCTGATCCCCGCGGAGGACCTGGAAAGGGTTCACGGGGTCAATGAACGGATTCGTATTCAGGATTTGATCATGGGCATCCGGGTGATTTTCGAAATGATCCAAAGGATGGCAGGAGAAAAATCAATCATTAAACCGTGAAGAACAGGACTTCCTGTAATCCTCAAACTTCCCTTGGTAAAACCCCGGCCGGCAACGTCCCATTTTCCTCAAGAGACCCCCTTTGTCCCCTTGCCTTTGGACTCTATTTCCCTTATACTCTTTCCGTCTCCTCTACCTGCGGATCCCAAGGTTAGCGGTGGACCGGGAGGCGGGAACAGGAACGGAAAACTTCCGGCCATGGAAAGGAAGCGTTTAAGAATAAAGAGGGTTTGTAAATAAAGGCAAGCTATTTTGACAAAACCTACCATTTTCTTTAGGAGGTATCCGTGAATGACAATCTGAATATTGTCGGCCAAAGGGTGGTGCGAAGTGACTCTCTGGCCAAAGTTACCGGCGAGGCGCGTTACACCGGCGACTTGAAACTGCCCAACATGCTGGTGGCGAAAGTGCTGCGGAGCCCTTATCCCCACGCCAAGATAGTCCGCATCGACACCCAGCGGGCGCTGAAGGTGCCGGGGGTGAAGGCGGCCGTCAGCGGCTTTGACGGCTACGGGATCAAGTGGGGTGTCTTCCGGTATACACAGGACCACGCCATGCTCCCCACGGACAAGGTCCGCTATATCGGGGAAGACGTGGCCGCCGTCGCTGCCGTTGACGAGGAAACGGCACTGGAGGCCCTTTCCTACATCCAGGTGGAATATGAGCCCCTCCCTGCCGTTTTCGACCCCCTGGAGTCGATGAAAGAGGGTGCGCCACAGATCCACAACGAGTACCAGAACAACATTAACATTCACGTTCATATCGATGTGGGTAAGGTGGACCAGGCCATGGGAAAAGCCTTCCTCGTCCGAGAGGATACCTTCAAGGCTGCCGGTGAGGCCTATGCGATGATGGAACCCTATGCGGTCGTCGCTTCCTACAAGAATGGTTTCCTCGACCTCTGGATGCCGAACGCCGGGCCCCATGTCCGCGCCAAGGCGCTATCGAACCTCCTCAAGATGCCCCTCAACCGGGTGCGTGTCCGTCATATCAATTCCGGAGGCGCCTTTGGCGGGCGATCAGAAGTGGCGCCTGGCGACCTGGTGGCATCGCTTTTGTCCATCAAGGCCGGCAGGCCTGTAAAGCTGGTCCTTTCCCGCGAGGAGAACGCTACGAGCACCAGACAGATCCACGACATCATCGCCACGGTGAAAACGGGCATGAAAAAGGACGGTACCATCGTAGCCAAGGACTACCGGGTGATCTATGACGGCGGCGCCTACAGCTCGACGGGCCCGATCGCCACCTCGATACCCTTTTATGTCTACGAGGAATGCTACCGTTTCCCCAACGTCCGGTATAACGGGTACCGAGCCTTCACCAATAAAGGCATAAGGGGGATGTACGGTTGCCACGGAAGGGCCTTTCTCGCCGGGAACGAGGCTCAGATGGACCTGATGGCCAAGGAGCTGGGTCTGGATCCCGTGGATATACGCCTCAAGAACGGCCTCACCAGCGGTGAAGTGACGGCGACGAAGTCTAAAATAACCAGTTGCGGTCTCAAAGAAACGATCGAGGCCGCATCCAAAAAAACAGACTTCAAAAAGAAATGGGCCAAAACACCAAAACTCCAAGGGATCGGCATGGGCTGCGTGGCCATCATGTGCGGTTTCCCCATGGGGTTCCGTTCCGGTTCGTCGTGCTATGTCAAGATCAATGACGACGGTCAGGTGACGCTCATAACCGGTCTCGTTGACAACGGACAGGGGAACGAATCCATGGTGATCCAGGTTGCCTCAGAGGTCCTCGGCGTGCCCATGGCGGACATCAACCTCATTAACGCCGACACGGAAATCACCAACCTCGATCCGGGCGCCTATTCCCAGGCAGCGGCCTTCGTAGGGGCCAACGCCGTGAAGGCGGCCTGTGAAAAGGCCCGGCAGAGGATCGTCGCCATTGCCGCGCAAAAACTCGGCGTGCCGGAGGACGACATCGCCCTGAAAGACCGCTTGGCCTTTGTGGCGGCCCAGCCCGATAAAAAAATGCCTATCTCCTGGGTGGTCCGGGAGGCCTTCTTTCGGGGAGAACCGATCGAGGCCACGGGTTCCTACTTTCCCCACATCGATTTCGAGAGGGAATGGGTCTCGAGGCCCTGGGGCCAGATGGCCGGGACCTTCTCCTTTGGAACCTCCGTGGCGGAAGTGACTATTGATCCTGAGACGGGTAAGGTTACGATCCCTCGTTTCACGGCGGCCCACGATTGCGGGCGTCCCATAAACCCCATGGCGGTGGAAGGGCAGATGGAGGGTTCCATCCAGCAGGCGGGGGTGGCGACTATCACCGAGGAGAACCTCTGGAACAGGGGCTTCCTGTTGAACCCTGATCTGCTTGAATACAAGGTTCCCCTGGCGTGTGACATGCCGGATATAGACACGATTATTATAAGTTCCCGGGACCCTGAAGGGCCTTTCGGGGCGAAGGAAGGGGGCCTTACCGTCCGGATGAACGCCTACAGCGCCGTCGCCTGCGCCGTGACCAATGCCACCGGCGCGCTTTTCCAAGAGCTGCCGCTTACTCCGGACAGGGTGCTGAACCTATTGGAACGGAAAAAGGGGGTGAAGGGATGATCCTACCTAAGTTTAAATACCAAAGAGCACTGAGTATTGCCGAGGCCATCGACTTCTATACCCAGGTTGACGGGCAGGCCCGTTATCTCGCCGGTGGCACGGACCTTATCCCGCTGTTGAAGCAGAGGTTGTTAACGCCGGCGGCCATCATTGACCTGAAGCACATCAAAGCGTTGAAAACCCTTTCCCAAGACGACGGGTGGCTGGCCATAGGCGCGAACGTGGCGCTCTTCGATCTCAAGAAGGATCCCCTGGTAAAAGGATATTTTCCCGCCCTGGCTGAATCCCTCGAGGTCACTGCCTGCGAAACGCTCCAGATGCGGGGCACCCTTGGCGGGAATATCCTCCAGGATACGCGCTGCCTCCTCTATAACAAATCCCTGGAATGGCGTACCGCGAGAGGTTTTTGTTGGAAAATGGGCGGCCAGGCGTGCAACGTCGTTCCCAACGCTCAGGCCTGTTTTTCGAACTATTGCAGTGACAACGCGCCTGCGCTGATTACCCTGTCGGCCCAGCTAAAATTAGCCGGCCCCAGGGGCGAACGGACAATTAAGTTGGAAAAGATCTTCAGTGGCGACGGTAGGAAGCCCTTGGCGCTTGAGCCGGGAGAGCTCCTCACACAAGTACGCATTCCCTTGGAGAAGACGAAAGGAACCTACGAGAAATTACGGGTCCGGGATTCCATGGACTATCCCTTGGTAGGAGTGGCAGTTTCTATGAAGGGTTCCTCGGCCAGGGTCTGTGTCGGAGGTGTCGGCCCGGCTCCCCGTGTTTATCAACTCAATAAGCTCGACGAAACCAGTATCAAGGATGGGGCAGGCCAGGCGGTTGCAGACGCGAAGCCGGTATTGAATGCAACGCTTTCGCCGGTCTACCGGAAGAAAATGGTGGGTGTCCTCTTTAAAAGGGCGATCAAAAAAGTTCAGCGGGAGGGTGCGCGATGAGGACGATGAAGGTTACCTTTCAGATAAACAACGAGGAGGTCACGCTCCAAGTGAGACCTTATGAGACGCTCCTCGAGACCCTCCGAGAAAGGCTCTCTCTCACCGGGGCCAAAGAGGCCTGCGGTATGGGTTCCTGCGGGGCCTGCACCGTTGTAATGAACGGGATACCGCTGAGGTCCTGCCTGGTCCTGGCCCCCGAAGCGGATGGCGCTGTTATTACAACGGTTGAAGGGCTGCAGCAGGAAGGCAAACTCCATCCGCTCCAGGAGGCCTTCATGAAAAAGGGCGCCGTTCAGTGCGGTTTTTGCACCTCCGGTATGATCATGACGGCCAAGGCTCTCCTCGACAGGAACAAAACACCGACTAAAAAAGAGATTGTCCGGACAATCTCTTCCAATATCTGCCGGTGCACCGGATACAAGAAAATCGTCGAGGCGGTTGAAGAAGCGGGAAAGAAGACCACATAGGTGCGAAAATGAAAATCAGGGTCAAGGTTGATTCAAATCTTCAAATAAAGAATGTATTTGAACCTCCTCTGGGGATGAATCTCCGGGAGGATGAAAATACCTTGAAGGATGTCCTCCAGAAACTTTCCGATAGCTACCCCTATTTGAAATTTATCGAACGGGGGGAGATGGGAGATGACCTTCGCCACCTTTACCTCAACGGAGAGAGTCATTTTTCATTTCCCGAAGGGTTGAAGAAAAAGATCAAAGAGGGCGACACCGTCCTGGTGGAAGTCTATATGGACCCACTGGCTGGTGGCTGATCCGTGCTTCGAATTCGGAATAGCCGTTGGAATCCCTAACGGCTGATACTTATAAAATAAGGAGGAACCATGCGGGTTTTAGTCATAGGCGGAACGGGAGGAATGGGTCAGGGGGTCGCCCGAGACCTCATTAAACAGGATCGAATTACAAAAGTCACCCTCGGCGATATAAACATAGACCCCGCGAGGGTGCAGGAAAAGCTGCGCGGCAACAATAAAGTCTCGCTTATAAAAATCGACGTGAAGGATCATCAGGGCCTGGTGGCCGCCATCAAAAAAGTTGACGTGGTTATCAATTGTGCCGGGCCCTTCTACAAGACTGCCGTGGCCGTCGCCCGGGCTGCTGTCGAGGCCCAGGTCAACTATATTGATATCTGCGATGACTATGAAGCCGTACCCATTCTCTTTTCCGACGCCGCCATCGATCAAGCCGCCAAGGAGGCGGGAATAACCGTTCTGACCGGGATGGGTTCCGACCCCGGAACCAATAATGTTCTGGTCAAGTGGTATGCGAATCAACTGGACCGCGTGGACGAAATCCATCTCTTCTGGGTGGTCAGCATCGCCGAACTGGCGGGTGCGGCCTGGGATCACAGCCTGCACATGGTGACCGGAAAAATCCCTCAATATCTGGACGGGAAGCTGGAGTATGTGGACGGCGGCACGGGCGAGGAGATTGCCACCTTCCTGGAACCCCTCGGCACCTGTACGGTTCGCTATGTGGGACATCCTCAGCCGATCACCATCCCCCGCTATATCGAAGGGGTCAAAAAAGTGGTCATTAAAGGCGCCCTCATACCGGGATGGGTGGATGAATTGATCAAGGAACAAAATGATACCGGATTTCTCAGCACCGAGATCCTAGAGGTGAGGGGAACCAAGGTAGTGCCTTATGACCTGACGTTGAAACTCTGGGACACGATCCCCAAAGGCCGGGACAACGGACCCAACTCCTCCGGGCTTAAAGTGATCGTCAAGGGGGAAAGAAAAGGAAAACAGGTGACCTATACGGCCGATATGGCGGGCCGGATGGCGCCGGGCACGGGTCTTCCCGCCTCCATTGCGGCTTTAATGATGGATGCGGGCGAGGTGACGGTCAAAGGCGTGGTGGCCCCCGAAGGATGTATCGATCCGGAAAAATTCCTGGCCGCCTTGATAAAAAGGGGCGCCAGAATTCACCAGACGGAAACGATCAGTTCGTTGCTTACAATTTAAATACGCAGGCCACGCCGCAGGCGGGGCACCCGCGAAACCTGAAGATGTTGCTTTCGGAGGGGTTTTTCGTAGGGGCGGGTTTTATACCCGCCCGCCTGGGCTCCGGGCAGGGATGGGACCCTTCCCCTACGAAGGGCTGCGGGAGGGGATCAACCCCTCCCCTACCTGAGGCCGGGAGCTTGGTTGTTATCCAGTATCTATTTTTACACGCAAAGGAAACTATTTATGCAAAGCGCTGAAAAACTGAACATCGCCAAAAGTCAGGAAATTTTCCAGGAGGCCCTGTCCTTGGTCCCCGGGGGGGTCCTGGGTGCCAGAAAACCCGCAGATTTTATCGAAGGCGAATACCCCATCTTTGTGGAAAGCGGCCGGGGCGGTCGGGTCATCGACGTGGATGGCAATGAATATATCGATTTCCTTTGCGGCTATGGGCCCATTATTTTAGGCTACCGAGAAGAAGAAGTGGATGAGGCGGTTATCCGCCAAATAAGGGACAAGGGCTTCTGTTTCACCCTGACGCAACGGTTTCAGAATGAGCTGGCCAAAAAACTGAGCCAACTGGTCCCCTGTTCGGAAATGAGCATTTTTTTAAAGACCGGTTCCGATGCCACCACAGCAAGCATCCGGATCGCCAGGGCCTTTACCAACCGGATCAAGGTGATGCGCTGCGGTTACCACGGCTGGCATGATTGGTGCGTGGAGATGAAAGGGGGCGTCCCGGAAAAGTTCTATGAGGATGTCTTTGAATTCCGCTACAACCGTCTCGATCAGCTCGAAGACCTGATGGCCAAACACGGCGATCAGACCGCGGCCATCATTATGACCCCGTTCGGGCACCCCCTGCATAGTAAGATGGAAGAGCCTAAACCCGGATTCCTGGAAGGGGTCAGGGAAATCGCCACCCGGTATGGCGCCATTTTGGTCTTTGATGAAGTCCGGACCGGGTTCAGGCTGGCCTTAGGAGGGGCGCAAGCCTATTATGGAGTCACCCCCGACCTGGTGGTCCTGGGAAAGGGCATGGCCAACGGCTATGCCATCAGTGTGGTTACCGGGAAGCGGGAGGTGATGATGGCCTCCGCCCAGAAGCTCTTCATCTCTTCCACCTTCTTCCCTAACAGTGACGGGTTTGTGGCCGCTCTGAAAACCATTGAAATCCTCGAACGGGACCGGGTTCTGGACCACATCTGGGAAAAAGGGGCCCGCTTTTTTAATAAAATCCAGGAATGCCTTGACCGATACGACGTCGGGGCCGAGTTAAGTGGTGTAGCCCCCATGTTTTTCATAACCTTCAAGCGGGATGAGGCCAAAACCTATAGAGCCAAACGGGATGATTTTTATACCCAGCTTATTCGCCGACGGGTCTTTTTGCACCCGCACCATCATGGATATATCTGTCACCGGCACACCGAGGAGGATCTGGACCTGGCGGCCAAAGCCATAGACGAGGCCCTGGCTTACGTAAAAGAAAAACGGGACCGTTAGGGCTCGGTCACCACATCGTTCAGGAAGGGATCGCCACCCCGGAATATTTTATTAAAGTTGTTCCGTGATGTCCAAGGGCCTGGTCATCCCGGCGGCAACGGCCCGCAACTTGGCCGGAGGGGCCCGGAGACTCTTCTGGATCGCCGTGATTTCCGCCTTGGCGGCCACCCTCTCCGACGTCCTGCTCTCCTTCTATCTGGATACCCCGATCGGGGCACGATCATCCTGATCAGTTCTCTGGTTTTTCTCCTGTCCTGGGTCAGGCTGCGGGTTTCGGGCTGATTTTTTTCTACCCCAGTTGGTTTTCGAAGTTCTTCCTGCTACTGTTGTTTTTGAATTTTGGCCAAAAATCCAGATTTCAAACGAAAGGGGTATCTGCTAAGAGTGCGGGCCGACCAATTAAAAAGGCTTGCGCATCAAAAGCTATGTGGATGGCGACAAGGTGGTGGCTATGCTGAAGGGCGAAGGCAAGATACACGACAAGCTCATCGAAAAGCTAAGGTTTCTTTTGTGCCACGACGAGTAAATGTTGGCCGAGACGATTGATCAAAGGAACTCTTTCGAGGATTTTTTCGACGGGCTGGACCAGCTCCCGCATTCTACCCACGTCTCCCCTCGCCAAAAGCTCCACAGCGAGAAATGGGCTGATTTCGATCTCAAAGGACC
>Ga0315292_10000422_pt1 | contig 19709 bp, 20 predicted proteins | sample YL17G13_0_MG_FD_204029 | JGI IMG/M metagenome (GOLD analysis project Ga0315292, IMG submission 204029) | Sediment microbial communities from Yellowstone Lake, YNP, Wyoming, USA - YL17G13_0 | ecosystem: Environmental > Aquatic > Freshwater > Lake > Sediment | place: USA: Wyoming | collected... | reverse complement strand
AGGGGTCAAAGTCAGAATGATCGTTTCAGATTGGGAGAAAGGATCGCCGGCAATGAGTGCCTTGAAAGACCTGAGCGGCATACACAACGTTGAGGTCGCTTTCACGTCGATTCCGGAATGGTCAGGCGGATATATCTCCTTCGCGAGGGTGGAACACTGCAAATACATCGTTGCCGACGACTTGAGATTCTGGCTCGGGAGCAGTAATTGTGAAAAGAGCTATTACTATTCAACGCGCAATCTTGGCGTGGTGTGCACCAGTCCAGGCCTGGCAAAGACCCTCGCACGAATATTCCTCAGGAGTTGGGACAGTCCATATAAGGAATTGATTACGCAGCAGGGGGTATACAAAGCCCGTGAGCATGGAGAAAGAAAGTAGAAGCCCATCTCAAACATCGCATCGCCAACTGATGCGTCATTCGAAGGAGCCACGAGCAAGGTATGATCACACGAGAACCAACACTTCGCTTGATACTATTGTCGACATTGATCCTCATTCTGTCCTTAGGTGTGGATGGTCGGGTCACACGGGACAATAGTACCACTTCAGTCTACGAAAACGCGACGCTCGCGCTTGTGTGGTACCAGACTTCCGCCGAGTGTCGTGCGCTGTACTACCAGGCATTTAACACGGCGCGGCTTGCGTTGGACGTTGACCTTCGCACACGCGCCTATCCAAAGAAGCGTGCCATCGTCTGCGATATCGATGCCACGATTCTTGACGACAGCCCCCACTCCGCGATGCTTCTCAAGCAAAACAAACTCTTTCCCTACCGTTATGATGAATGGATCGAAGCAGCCATGGAGCAACCACTCCCGGGTGCACTTGAATTCGCCCGGTACGCTTCTTCTCACGGAGTTGAACTCTTCTACATTTCAAACCGGACAACGAGGATGCTGAACGCAACTCTCCGTAACCTTCAATCTGCCGGATTCCCTCAGGCCGATGAAAGTCATGTGCTTCTTATGGCAAGTGACGCAAGCAAGGAAAGTCGGAGAAAGACCGTTGTAGAAAACCACGAGATCGTGTTGCTTCTCGGTGACAATCTGAACGATCTGTCAAATGCATTCGAGGGAGGAACCATCTCCGACCGAGCCGCTCGCGTCGACAGCGCACGAGCGCAATTTGGGTCACGGTACATTGTTCTTCCGAATCCTGTCTACGGTGCATGGGAGTCAGCGGTCTATCAGTATAAGTCCGGCCTGACAGAGGAACAAAAGGATACAATGAGGAAATCTATATTGAAATCATTTGAATGACCTCGATTCTATCGCACGCTTCCAGCTCAACTCGGAAGACCCAGTAACTGGTCGTAAGAGACACGCTTTGGGTGGTGAACGTATTCCGAGAGCGTTGGGACAGTCCATACAGGGAATCAATCACACAGATTGGGGAATACAAAGTCCGTGAGCATGGGGAAAAGCGGTAACACTCGAGATGATGGATCCCCAGAAGCGCGGATCATTCCTTTGCCGCAACCTTGAGGAGCGACCTGCACCTTTCCTTCTGTGTATCAGGATCGACGCTGGATGTCTGACAATGTTCTCGGCGGTGGACTCAGCCATTCTGTTGACACCCAGATCGTGGATATTCGAGAGCGAGAAGGATTAATCCTTTTATAGTCCTTTGGGTCTATTCCATTTCATTAGACTTATTGCCATCTAACCATAGCCTTTATGAAGCCGTTGCCATACCGGCCTTGGAGATTTTCATGAGGAAGAGGGCCACGAAGTTCAAAGTACTTCAAGCACCCCCCTCATCAGTATCAGTATTGCTCTTGACTGAGGCAATAATACGCTTGACATTGGCGAGTTTCTTCCACAGCGAATGAAATCATTTGCTTTCAATTTGAAGTGCAGTAGGATTCTAACGTCTGCGTATCTTTCTATAAACTCAAGTTCATCTTAAAACAACAATTTGGAGATCCAAGTCATATTTGCTGCTTTTTAAGTGGCGATGGAGTTCGCCATGAAACATCCCGCCGCGGGCGGGATTGATAACTCCTACATCGAAGCAGATTGCTTGCGAGTAGGAGTTTTTCGTTTTATGAGAGGCTGATATGGTTCGTGTCTTCGATCATTTCACACACCATCAGTGTAACTTTAGAAGGGCCACATGATCACCCTATACTCGTCATTGAATAGAATCTTAAGACGCATGTTCCTTTTTCGCAAAGGGTACAATTGCACAATCAGCCACAAAATTCTCTTGTCTCTCCTCGTTTTAATCGTCTGCGAGTCTTCTGTCTTTGCGCAAGATCCGGCTTTGCGGGATACCGTTGACAGGAATCCCGCTTTACGGGATTCTGAAAAGCAGAACAAATACAATTTCTCCCAATTCGGACGTGAAACTGTTGACTTCCTTATAAAACCAACGAAATGGGACGGCACCGATTGGCTCAGACTCGGGGTGATTAGCGGCGCGACATTCTTATCAATGCAAGCCGATCAACCAATCCGAGATGCAGTTCTTAAAGACAGAAGATATTACTACAGCGTACCGATCGAGGGAGCCAGAATGTACGGAGAACTCTATTCTCCGGTGGTGTTCTTTGTCGGCTTCGCTACGCATTCTTTGATAACGAATGATATTTCGACAAGGAAAATCGCTTATGAAATCGGACAGGCTTCGCTCTATACAGGGGCGATTACCTTGATGTTGAAGACAGCGATCGGTAGATCAAGACCGTATATGGACGAAGGTAGATCCATGTATCGCCCATTCTCATCATTCCTTGACAAGTATCATGCGCTGCCCGGAGGACATACAGCTACTGCATTTGTCATCTCGACTGTTCTTTCCAGAAATGTTGAGCCGACATGGTTGAAAGTACTCATGTACTTGCCTGCTGTCATCACACCAATCTCTCGAGTGTATCAGGATCAACACTGGACATCTGATAATGTTCTCGGCGGCGCACTCGGCTACTTTGTGGCCACCTGGGTCGTAGATCAACATGAACAAAAGGAATCGCGAGTGCACGTGTCTTCACTCTTTCCACTCACTATCAGTGTAGCTCTCAATTAGGGCGGGCAATGGCTCAACGCTCTTCACTGCGTAAAATCTCAAAACGCATGTTCCTCTTTGGCAGAGAGTATTGTTACACCATGCGCCATACAATTCTTTTATCACTCTTCGTTGTGATCGTGTGCGAATCTTCTCTCTTCGCACAAAACAAATATGATTTCTCTCAGTTCGGACGCGAGACTGGCGATTTCATCAAACAACCATCGAAATGGGATGGAAACGATTGGCTCAGACTCGGGTTGATGAGCGGTGCAACATTGTTGACCATGCAGGCCGACCAACCAATCCGCGATGAGGTTCTCAAAGACAGAAGCTATTTCTACAGCGTGCCGATTGAGGGAGCCAGAATGTACGGAGAACTGTATTCCCCGGTAGTGTTCTTCGGCGGCTTTGCTGCGCATTCTTTGATAATGCATAACATGTCGACAAGGAAAATCGCTTATGAGATCGGACAGGCTTCGCTTTATACAGGAGCCATTACCTTGATACTGAAGACTGCGATTGGTAGATCAAGACCGTATATGGACGAAGGTAGATCCATGTATCGCCCATTCTCATCATTCCTTGACAGGTATCATTCGCTTCCCGGAGGACACACAGCTACTGCGTTTGTCATCTCAACTATTCTTTCCAGAAATGCCGGCCCAACATGGTTGAAAGTGCTTGCGTACTTGCCTGCTGTAATCACACCAATCTCCAGAGTGTATCAGGATCAACATTGGATGTCTGATAATGTTTTCGGCGGTGCGCTCGGCTACTTTGTCGCCACCTGGGTCGTGGATCATCATGAGAAACAGGAAAACCAAATTCAAAGTACTTCGAGCACCCGCCTCATCAGTATCAGTATTCCTATTGACTAAGGCAATCATACGCTTGACATTGGCGAGTTGCTTTCCCGGCGAATGAAGCCATCTGCTTTTAATTTGAAGTGCAGTAGGATTCTAACGTCTGGTTTTGTGCCTCTTCACTCCGAGGCGCTGTGATCGGATCGAGCAGAGATGCGCTTGTGGCGAGATAGACTCCGAAGAACAAGCCGACGAGGAACTAAAACTGTGACCGGAGCGTAGGATTGGAATGCCGGGTTTTGACTGGACAGGTCCTCAGGGGAAGTTTCCCAGGACAGAAACAACTCTCCGTGTGGTGAACGTATTCCGAGAGAGTGCATCTGTGACAATCGGAGGAGAAACCTATGGGCGAAAAAACCAAAATAGGGATCATCATCTGTCATCGTTACCATACGTGCGCCGGTGGGAAGTGCTTCCGCGCACTGTCCCGCAGGGAGGGGGCATTCAGCGTGTACCAGAACAACGAGGTCGAGCTCGTGGGATTTACCTCGTGCGACGGCTGCCCTGGTGGGAACATAGAATCTGCTCCTGAAGAGATGAAGAAAAACGGAGCGCAGGTGATACACCTCGCCACAGGAATGCTCGTCGGGTATCCCCCGTGCCCTTCTATTGCCCACTTTCGAGATTTTATCCAGGCAAACTTCGGGCTGAGGGTGGTCGTTGGCACGCATCCCATCCCTGAAAAATACTTCAAGGTCCATAGGGAGTTGGGAACCTGGGACACACCGGAATGGAGAGAATTCATTCAGCCGACAGTGACGAATGAGAAGATGCGATTGACTTATGATTGACTGATGGGCATTCGTATGGACAGTTGTCGTCCAGTTCCTAAGCAGCCATTCCGCGAGAGTGCTTCGGTTGCTCGATGGTCGGAGCTGCATAGAAGTTTGGATTCATGGTCGGTCCTAGTCGAGCGTGACGATTCTGCTTGCGTTTTATTCGTGAGATATGTAAGGTATAAGGGACAAGATTGTTCATGCCTACGAGAATCCAACATATTGTCGTTATTTTGCTTCTCGTCAGCTATCTTTTCGTCGGTGCTGCGGCACATCTTGACGCGTTCGGCGAGCTGCTTGGCCTTGGGGAGGGTTCTCAGAAGGTCGCTCAGACCAAGCCAACGCATCCAGTCCCAACAACGGCCTGCTGGACACAGTACAAGCACATCCCCACAGTCACAAAGATAGCACCTGCTCCGCCAGCGGTCGTCTCGTCTCTGGAATTCCCCAGACTGGAGCGAAACGTCCTTATCCACGTGTCTATCAGCACGTTGATATGTCCAGACCCGGATGTATCACCCTTTTCCTCTCGCGCTCCCCCTCTGAAACAAGCGGTTTCCTGATTTGCATCTCAAAGCCACTGCGATTCAGTGCCCTGTTGCTAAAGGGGCCTCGGTGCGGTTGCTCATTCTGTGATTGATGTCCGGACTGAATCAAGAGACCGGATGAAAAATCGGGAACACTCATTCATACCCTGTAAACACACTGAGTTGTGCTACTGAGCGAACCCCCTTGTACCAGGAAGAGCGGGGCAACCAGGGCTCATTGGCACGGGGTCATTCGCGGATTCGGAATCTGGCTGAAAAAGAGGGTGTCCAACGGTGACCCAAGAAGGCACGAAACTTTAAGGAGATGACAATATGAATCCCAGGAAGGTCTTGATACTACTTGCCGTTTTAGTTCCGATAGCACTGGTTATCAGTATACTCGCTAGCTTTATGTACACTATGAACTTTCGCGAAAGCGCTTACGTCGACTGGCCGCTGGCCCTCACGCTCACGGCCGTCATTTCACTATTCTTCATGTGGTACAATCGTCGCGAGTTGAAGGGTTAGCAAAAAGTGAGCTGACGAGGGAGTTTTGTCGTGGCGGTCTGTTGTTCCGAAGGGCATGCTTGCTAGCCAGGAAACATTTTGCCGAATTCGCGGGCAATGAGCCCCAGTAGACGCGTCACCATCTCCTATTTCCGAATGGAGGAGAAGCATAGCTCGGAACTGCGCGGAAAAATGTCTCGTAATCAACAGGGCGCTTCAGCGTCTCGTCGGATCGGGAAGTGTTTGAGGAGGCGCGGGGAAATACGTGAAATAACTGTGAGATATTGGTAGTACTTGGTCGGTCAGAAACACAGAGCCCCTACAAAGTCAGGGGTCTTCTGTTATCTACATCAAGATCCGAATCTGACACAATTAGATTTGCGCGTGAGCCCCCCCAAGCGAATTCTTACGGCATTCTCTAGTGAACATTCAGAATCCCACGTCCGAGCGCCCGCCTGCCATCGAGAACAAAGTTCGGCGGGTAAACTTGATGCCGCCGGGAGGGGAGGGAGGGGGGATTCGAATTCAAGATGAGCTGAAATAGTTCAACGTCTTCGCAGGAATATCCCTTCGGGATCATTTTCTCGAAGTTCTTGAGCGGGACTCACACGTAACGATCATTCTCTTCGAACTGAGTCCTTTATCCCTGGTTTATATCAGACGTATCTGCAGATCTACTCGCTCCGAAGCGCTGTAATCGGATCCAGGAGAGACGCGCGCCTGGCCGGATAGACTCCGAAGAACAACCCGACTAGGAGTGAAAAGCCAAAGGCGAGTGCGACGGAGTCTGGCGATATGCTCACCGCCCAGGAAGTTGCGATCCGCACAAAGAACGCTCCCAGGATTCCAAGAAGGATGCCGACGAACCCGCCTCCGATCCCCAAGATGGATGCTTCAAGTACAAATTGTGTCATGATATCCTTGCGGCTCGCGCCAACCGCCATGCGTAGGCCGATTTCATTCGTCCGCTCGCGAATGGCGATCAGCATAATAGCAAGGATACCGATGCCTCCGACGAGCAGCGAAATTCCTGCAATGCTGCCGATAAGCATCGTAAAAGTGTCTGTCGTCTCCCTCTGCGCTTCAAGAAGGTGAGCTTGATTTTGGATCGTGAAATCGTCCGGTTTCTGATGTTTGTTCAAGCGGTGACGGTCTCTCAAGATGTCTGTGATTTGTGCCACGGCTCGTCCCATTGTCTCATTGCTCGTTGCCTGGATGTTGATCGTGTTGATGTACGGCAGATTAAAAACGCGCCGCAGCGCTGTCCGGATGGGGATGAAGATCTGGTCGTCCTGGTCGGCGCCGTTGAGGTCCACCCCTTTCGATTCCATGACACCGATGACCTCAAAGGTGACTTTGCCGACGCGAATGGTCTCGCCGACAGGGTTGGTTCCTTCAAACAGATTCTTCACGACGGTGTGTCCGAGGATTGCCGCGCGGCGGGACGCCAGATTCTCCTCATCAGTGAAGAATGCACCTGCTGCGACATGGAAGTTTCTGACCTTTTGAAACTCTGCCGTGGTGCCGACAACAGTGGAATTCGTACTGAGGTTGCCGTACTTGACCTGCATCTTCTTGCTCTGCAGAGGTGCAGCGGCGTTGACCGCTGAACACTCCCGTCCGATCGCTTCCACATCCTCGAGCGTGAGCGTCGTGACCGTTCCCCGGATTTGCTGGCGCCCTGCGCTCTTCTGCACTTGTGCCGCGTTGATGATAAGCAAGTTTGTTCCCATCGCTTCTATTTTGGACAGCACCTGCTCCTGGGCGCCATTGCCAATGGCGACCATGATGATGACGGCGGAGACGCCTATGACGATGCCAAGGAGCGCCAGCGCCGTCCTCAACTTGTGAGCCGCCAATTGTTTTCGCGAGACGCGAATGCTTCGGGTAATTTTCATCACGCTCGCATTGCTTCAATCGGTTGGAGAGCCGCTGCTCTTCTTGCCGGTTGCAACCCTGCAATGATGCCTACAAGACTTGAGAATACAACCCCGAGCGCGACACTTTCCCATGAGATGGATGTCGGCATTTGCGTAATGGCTTCGAGGATCTTCGCTCCGATTGCCCCCAAGACAATTCCAATGACCCCTCCGGTCAGCGTCACCGCGGTTGCCTCGTAGAGGAATTGGAGCATAATGTCCTTACGCTGTGCACCGACAGCCTTGCGCAACCCGATTTCTTTACGTCGTTCATTCACCGAGATGAGCATGATGTTTGCAACGACCACGCCGCCTGAGATGAGCGAGATAGCAGCAACAAGCGCAAGGAAGATGTTGAACGTGCCGGCAACTTTCTCTGCCATCTTTGTGACTTCGGTCGGCGTCGTGATGGTGAAATCATCGGGTGTCCCGGGAGCCAATTTGTGCCGTTCACGAAGGAGCGCCTGGACGCTCGCCGCGGTCTTGTCCATGTCCTTTGCCGTCGTCAGACGCACCTTAATGGCTGAGATGTAGTCGACATTCGCTACGCGCCGCATCAGTGTGCTGAGTGGAATGTAGATGCGGTTATCCATGTCTCCCCCTGCCGGGCTCGTTCCCTTCGCCTGCATGACTCCTTTGATTTCGAATTGCACGTTGCCAATCCGAAGTTGCTCGCCGATGGGGTTCGCCGTTCCGAACAACTCTCGTTTGACGGTAGGCCCCAGAACGCACACCCGCGCGAGGCTTGAGGCGTCCTCGTGTGTAATGAAATCGCCCTCGGCTGCATCCCAATCCCAGACAGGCGCCCACGATGGCGTCACACCGAAAACGGATGTGGTAGTGGTCTTATCCTGGAACTTGACCTCTGCCTGACGCTTTTGATTGAAGGGAGCAACGTCGGCGATCGCCCTGATTTCTTGTTTTATCGCAACGGCGTCCTCAAGTTTCAACGATGTCGCCGGCTGCCCGGCCGTCGGTTGTCCCATCTCACGTCCGGCCCCCGCGAACACCATCATACTTTCGAGTCCGAATTTCTTCACACGTTCCATGATGCGGTCCTGAGCGCCCAGCCCTGCCGAGACAACCAACGTCAGAGCAGTGATACCAATGACGATGCCTATCATCATCAAGAATGTTCTGAGTTTGTTTCTCCCCAATCCCTTGAAGGCAACTTTCAGCACTCTACCGGTTTTCATTGGCCACCTCCTTGGAAACGAGTGTGCTCATCTCTTGCTCGGCAACTCTCGGCTGAAGGTTTACTTCATCGCTGATGACTCTTCCATCGGCAATTCTTATGATGCGGTGTGCGTGTTCGGAGATATCAGCTTCGTGCGTCACCAGCACAATTGTTCTCCCTTTCTCGTTCAGTTGTTGGAAAAGGGACATGATCTCGAGGCTCGAGCGAGTGTCGAGGTTCCCCGTCGGCTCATCGGCGAAGATAATGTCCGGGTCGGTAACGAGCGCCCGGGCAATCGCCACCCGCTGTTGCTGCCCACCGGAAAGCTCGCCCGGAGTGTGATGCACGCGGTCGGCCAGCCCGACTGCCGCGAGGGCCTCCCGAGCGAGTCGGGAAATGTCGGTGCGGTCGGAGTAGATAAGCGGAAGCTCAACATTCTCCAGCGCATTTGTCCGCGCAAGCAGGTTGAAGGATTGAAACACGAAGCCGATTTTCCTGTTGCGCACTCTGGCAAGCTCTTCATCTGTGAGTGTGCTGACCTCAACGCCGTCCAGTTTCAGTGAACCGCCTGTCGGCTTATCGAGACAGCCGAGGATGTTCATGAGGGTTGATTTGCCTGAGCCCGATGCTCCCATGATCGCGACATACTCGCCTTTTCGAATCTCCAGGGAGACGTCGTGCGCTGCATACACTTCGCCTCCGCCTCCTTTATTGTAGACCTTTGTCAGATTGGCAGCTTGAATCACGCTGTTGTTCATAGAATGTTCTCCTGATTCGTTGATGCAACAAGAATCGTTTCTCCTTCTTTCAGTCCGCTGATAATTTCAGTGAAGCCGTTGTCCTTCCATCCGGCTTTCACTCTGCGCTGGATTTGTCTTTCACCTTCCATCACTGTCACGTACCGGTCGCCTCGCTCGCGTGTGATGGCGTTTGTGGGAACTGCCAGAACGTTCTTTCGTGTCTCGAGGTAGATTGTCACGTTGGTTGTCATCTCAGGCCGCAGAGTCTTTGCCTGGGAGTCGGTGATTTCCGCTGTCACGATGTAGTTCACGACGTTGTCTTGAATCACAGCTTTGGGATAGATCGCTGTGACTGTGCCTTTGAAGTCGCTGTCGGGATACGTGTCGACGGTAAAACTCGCCTGTTGTCCGACTCGGATTTTTCCGATATCAGTTTCGTCGACGTAAATTTGAACTTCAAGGCGGCGCAGATCGATGATGCTGACGAATGTCGGAGCGGCGAGGCTTGCCGACACCGTTTCGCCTTCCTGTGTAGAAACGGAAGCAATGACGCCTGAGATGGGGCTGCAGATTATTGTGTAGCTCACTTGCACTTTTGCGTACTCGAGATTGGCTTCTGCCTGTTTCAGTTGAGCTTCGGCTGTTTTCAACGAGGTCTCGGCCTGGTCTGCTTCTTGCGTCGAGACGAGTTCCTTCTGCCGCAGCGATTGCGTTCGCTCAAAGAAGCTTCGCGCATAGTTGAGATCGGCCTGCGCTTTGGCCAACGCCGCGAGGTTCTGATTGAACCGTGCCTGGAGCTCCGCATCATCGAGCTCGGCAATGATTTGTCCGGCCTTCACATAGTCTCCAATGTTCGCGCGGAGTCTCTTGACCACGCCCGAAATGCGGGAGCCCACTTTGACTTCCGCGCCAACCATCGGCTTGATGATGCCGGTCGCGAGCACCGTCGAGCCAATGTCACGTCTCACGACGTGTGCGGTCTGCAACGCAGAGGACCTCTTGTTATTGCCGCGGAATGCGATGGTGCCCACAAACGCGAGTGCGCCAACCACCACGATGACACCGATGATGATGAACCATTTCTTTTTCATTCCGTTACTCCAGTTAAGTGCTTCTCAAGATTAGACACGAGCAGGAACAAATACCTGCGGGGGTATCGAAAACAGATGGGAGAGCTGGGGCGGACGCGTTTCAGTGAGACGGTCGTCCGGGCAGGGGCTGGTCCGATGCAGAGGAAAATCGCTCCAGCACGATAGCGAAGAATTTCGTCTGCTGCTCAGAATTGAGGATGCTCTTGACAGACAGGAGATGGGAAATTACCCTTCTTTGCGCAGTCGATTGCAGGCGACTAATGTCAGCGAAAATGCTGTTGGTGCGGGTCGTGTCCATCTTTTGTTCTGACAGAGCGTGTGCCAGCAGTGTCCGTGCGGCGACAAGCTGCGTGGAAAGCGAGTCAAGCTCGGCATGAAACGTCGTACGGTACACGTTGAGTTGTTCGGCTTGTTTCGCCGAGAGTGCCAGCTCTCGTTTCATTTGCTCAAACCGCTGATCGCGTTGATCAGGCAGGTGTGACGGTTGAGCGTTACTCCAGCGGTTATAGAGCAGCGTGCCAAATGCTGCGAGATTGACGACAGTTAAAATAATCGCTGCAGCGTAAACGATAGTTCTCTTCATATCAGCCTCTCACCTCTGTGTTTTTGATATCTTAACCAGCGTACTGCCGAGCGCCCCGGGAGGAATCACATCGAATTGGTCAAGTCCCAATTCATCAACGGAACCGACGGACTGACTGACCGCCTGAACGCGTGCATTTCTCTGAGGCTCACGAGGCGTGCCGATGTAGATGCCCACAACGATCGCAGCAATTACTGCCAGAGCAGGAAACGGGCGCAATGGAATTTGCTGCATACTTCTTTTCAAATCCCAAGCGAATGCTGGAGTTTGCTCGTACTCCTTGATGCGTGCCTGAAGCCTTGTCCAAAGAAATGGAGAAGGTTTCACTTTCTCCAATCTGCGCTCAGACTGCCAGAGTGATGCAAGCTCGTCCCGACGTTGGGCGCAGACGGCACAGGCGGACAAGTGCTCCCGGATTTGCCTCATTTCCTCGTCCGGCAATTCACCGTCGAGGTAGAGCAGCAGTTGCTGTTGAATCTCTTCGTGTATCATTCCTGGTTCACCTTTCTAGAAATTAGACACGGTTTGTTCTGGAAACCTGCGGTCGTCTCATAGCTCTTTCTTGAAAGGAAGGAGCTTTTTGGCTAGAGCCTGCTTGGCCCGGTGTAATCGGGATTCCACGGAGGCAACGGTGACACCCATGACTTTCGCAATCTCCTCGTATGACAGCTCTTCGTATCGGTGCAGCAGCAGGGCGAGTCGCTGCTGGTCGGGGAGGGAGTTAATAGCAGCTTGCACAATGCGTTCAGTATCTTTCTTTTCCATCGCGCCGTCAGGACTGTTTTCAGATATCCCAGGTGCATCGAAGACTTCGTCGCTCTTGTCGTTCGAGTCGAAGTCGAGTGAGAGCCATCGTTCCAATTTTCTCTTGCGTTGATGGTTCAGTGAGCGGTTCACAGCGATACGATAGAACCATGTGGAGAGCTTCGACTCGAATCGGAACCGCTTGAGGGATTTGCAGACTTCGAGGAAGACCTCTTGCGTCACGTCTTCCGCATCTTGACGGTTGCCGAGCATCCGGAAGCAGACATTGTGGACCAGGGTGACGTTGGAATCGAACAGTTCCTTGAAGGCCCGCGGATCGTCTGCCCTGATTCGCTCTATGAGTTCTTGTTCTAGCACCGCATGTCTGAAAGGAGTATACAGCTATAGTAAGGGAAACTTGATCGAAATGAAAATAACCTAGACTCTGATACAATGGCCCCGGTGATAACCGTGACGCTCCTCCGACGAGTGCTCGTGTCGATTGCGGTTCCTTGTCCTGATCAACCGCTTCAACTCTCCGGCTCGCGGACGGTCTCTGGATTTGCGCTAAGCGGGGGGAAAGAGAAAGGGCATCCGAGGATGCCCTTTCGGCAGCAGATAGTGTACACTTGGATTAGCGAACTAACAGGAGTGTCTTTGTCGCGGAAAGATCCTCCGTGTGGAGCCGGTCGAAGTACATACTACTAGCCAAACCGGCGGCATCGAAATGTTACCCCGCAATGGTACTGGTAGCCTCCTTCCCTCTGTCGTTGAGGTGAGTAAGTCTTTTGGCGAAATCTTGTCGAAAGCATCCTTCAAATAGCAGTTGGTTCGTGCGACGACTGGGAATGACTACTTGCAACCTCGCTTTCGACTGGGACATAATTTGATGTGATCATGCGGACGCAACTGATAAATTGAGACCGTCGCTCTTCAGGGAGTAGTTCCAGAAGGGCTATCGCGATTTCTTCGGCTCTGGACTGGACCTGCTCGACTAATGCAATTCCGGCATCAGTGAGCGTCAGCCGCTCCGTCCGACGATCGGTTTCCCCAAGTGCCCTTTCAATCAGGCCTCGCTCCTGGAGCGCTGATAGTAGTTTTGAAAGGGAACTTTTGTGAATGCCCAGTTTATCGGCGAGGCTGCCTGCTGAGTCTGGATGATCGAGGTGGAGAAGGAGAACGCACTCGAGTTGATACACTGGGAGGTTGACTTCCTTTGCCAACGCGTTTTGAACACGATGATTCCAGAACCCCAGTCGAATAATCTCTACCGCGGCGCTTCTGTAACTGTCCATAAATCACTCTCTCACTGAGCTGTATTATCCGATTCTTATTGGACGCCAACAGCGCATCCTTCTGTGCGTGACGCTTCTCGTTCGTAGAAGTTCATAAACCCCTGCCGGCTGGCGGATGGTCTCCAGATATTTGCTTCGCGGGGGGAAAGAGAAAGGGCACCCAGAGGATGCCCTTTCGGTTGGATCGTGTGCGCCCAGATTAACGAAGCAAGAGGAGCTTCTTCGTGGCAGTGAAGCCCTCTGCGCGGAGCTGATAGAAGTACATTCCACTCGCCAATCCGGCAGCATCGAAGCGGCATTCAAATGTTCCCGCGGGCTGAACTTGATTTACCAAGGTGGCGACCCCTTCGCCCATGAGGTTGAAGACCTTGAGCTCAACCGGGCCTGATCGAGGGATCGCATACCGGATGATGGTGGAGGGGTTGAATGGGTTGGGATAGTTCTGCGCCAGGGTGAACTCTGTCGGAACATCCGCCAATTGCTCTACCGCGGTCGCTTTGCGCGTAACGCCGAGTTTTGCCATTGTGGCGTCATCAAGGGGAGCTGCGAAATACATATGGCTATTATCGATGGTCGATTTCAGGAATTCCCATTTTGTTGCGTCTGAGGTGAGATTGTTGACATCGCCTGTGTAGGTCACGAAATCGAATTTGAGCGCTTTCTTCCAGTCTGACGGAATCGGCACGATACCCGTTGGTCCTTCGATTTTCTTCGTGGTCGCATTCCACTTATTCATCGTCATGGTGCCGCTGGTGTTGTATTCATTGATCGCGGCAATGGTACCCCCCATGTTTGCGTGACAATCGGTGCACGTGGTTGCGTTCTTGGTGATCGCATGAGAATGGTAGGATGATATGATGAAATTGGTCTTGCCATTGTAGGTGTGTGACATGAGGCCGCCTAATCTGACTTCACCGTCCTTTTTCACGAGGAGGCGGTAGTTCTTGATCTGGTTAATGGCTCTGTTCTTCCCAGTTGCGATCACAGTTTCAAAATGACAGCCAGCGCACGTCAAGACTCCAACCGCGTGGCATGCAGCACAGTCAACTTTCCCGGCGTGCGTGGTATGGGATACGCTGCTCGACAAATTCGCGTGGCAGTCTTCGCACTTTACCTTCACAGCGCCGGCCTGTTTCAGGGACACATAGGCGACCCCATCATCGCCATGAAGCTCGGCTTTTGTATGACAGGCAATGCAGGTCATCCCTTTGTTCTTGTGGACATCGACATTAGGATATGCGGTTCTCTCGTAGCTTTGCCTGTTATGGCAATTGATACAGGTTTGTTCATCCACCGTGGTGCCTTTGGTCAGATCGTGACAATCGTTGCAGCCCGGAGCGTAGGTCGCGGCGTTGATGGCACTTCCATCCGGATATTTCTCGGTGGTGGAATGGCACATCGGACACGCAAGCGCGGTCATCGGAATATTTGTAATCAGCTCCATTCCGCCGTTGGCTTTCTTATAAGCGTCGTTCTTGCCCGGACGCATTGCGTGCACGCTGGTGCTGAACTTTGCCTGCGTAAAAGCCACTGATGTAAGACAGAACGCGAGACACAACAGTAGTATCCATTTGTTCTTCATTACGTTACTCCTCCTTGTGTAAATGATGTGATGATGTGTATGCAATGTTCCTTGAGGAAAGGATCATGACGACTGATTTGAGGTAAGGATTTTGCGGTTCCTGCTGAACAGCCCGATCGAACCACGGAAGCGATTGTTGTGGTTCGCAGTACAACCAGAGCATGCCGAGCGCGGTCATGTCATCTTGAGAGAGATTGTCCGACATACGGCTCTCATACTCCCGAATGATCTCGGGGCAGGGACACCCTTCCTGTTCATTGTCGTGTCCGATGATACATCCAATGTCCTCGGCAATCAGGCTGGCGAACAACGGAAGGGCCTTATTGACTTGCCGGGTCTGGATATAGCAGACAATGGCTCTTTTGCGAACAGACTTGGTTGCCTTTCCCTGCGAGACAGCAGCTTCGTAGTGAGAGAGGGCCGGAGTGTATTGTCTGAGCAAAAAGTGGTGATGGCCGAGCATTTCATGCATGCACGAAACTGTGCAAAATGCCTGCCAAGGAGAACGCCTATTCTAACGTCAGCTCGAGGGGAAAAAGGTGAGACGTTGCACTGCGATGCAACAGTGTGTTGCAGATTGGCAGAAACGCAGGTGATCAGCACGTGCAACAAAACGTTGCAGTGCGCAACAGGTTGGGATGACAATCAGTGACAGTTTTCAATCCCGAGAGCTTTCATCCGCCGCCAAATGGTAGTCCTGTTTACGCCGAGGGCTTCCGCGACTTTCGATTTGTTCCAGCGGTGTTTTTCGAGAAGGTGAATGAGATGAGCCGAGTCGACAACATCGCCGTTCCCATCCTTTGTCTTCAGTTCGGGACAGGCGAGTCCCTCCCGGAGTGCCGGAGGTAGAAGACAGATACAGAACAGTGCATCCGGCTTTGCACGCACAACGGCGTATTCGACGACATTTTCCAATTCACGTACATTACCTGGCCATCGCCATTGCAGGAGAAGATCCATTGTTAAGTCGGGGATCTCGTGAATCGTCTTCCCGTACACGAGCTCGTACTTCTTGATGAAGTGCTGCACAAGGAACGGGATGTCTTCAGTGCGATCGCGCAAAGGAGGAACGGTGATGGGAATGACATTCAAGCGGTAGTATAGATCATTCCTGAACAATCCCGATTTCAATGCACCCTGGACATCTCGGTTGGTCGCCGTAATGACACGGACATCCACTTTTCGAGTAGCAGACTCGCCGAGACGTTCGAACGTGCCCTCCTGAAGAACCCGGAGGATCTGACTTTGCATCTGCAGGGGCATCTCGCCAATTTCATCAAGAAAGATTGTTCCCTTGTCGGCAAACTCAAATCTTCCGATTCGATCTCTCACGGCGTCGGTGAAGGCACCCTTGGCATGACCGAACAGTTCACTGGTGAGCAATTGCGCGGGGAGGGAGGAACAGTTCACCTTCACGAATCGATTGTCGCGTCTTCGACTGGTCGCCTGGATGGCGTTGGCGATGAGTTCTTTTCCTGTGCCCGTCTCACCCTGAATCAGTACGGGTGCATCGCTGTCACTGACTTCGACGATGAGGTTGAAGATGTCGGTCATCACCTTGCCCCGACCGACAATTCCGTGGAACGCACCCTCATGCTTCAGGTATTCCTTCACCTCAGTGTCAAAGGATAGGTCACGGAACGATACCACGCCACCCATCGGCTCATCGTCTCCATTCCTGAGCACTGCGGCATTGAGCCGAATGGGGACCAGTGCGCCAGTATCCGTGGTAATACTGGAAGGCCGGTCATAGATATTTTCTCCGGTCTGCAGGACATGGGCAATCGGACATTGACTGATGCAGTATTGTGACCTCAGCACGTCCTTACAGAACCGCCCGATGGCCCCATCGCGCTTGAGGCCAAGCATCTGTTCGGCTGCCCGGTTGACAAATGTGATGCGGAATTCTTTGTCGACGGTAAAGATTCCCTCGCCGAGCGAATCCAGAATTTCATTCATGATGTGAGTATCCTTTCGCTTGCAGTGATTTTCTCAAAAACCTGTGCGAACGCTTGGTTGAAAATGGACGCGTCTTGTGCCTTGGCCCACGTGCGGGCACCTCTCAAAAGAAAGAAATTCGACGCCCATACTCGCCTCCTCAAATGAGACCTTTTGCACTGCATGAATCGCACTCAAACTGCAAGGTTGTGTGATTGATGTCATACGTGTCGTGCAGGCATCGGTCAATTGCCTCACGTATCTCGGCTGTACGGCTCACCGGGACATCATCGACGTCAATATGTGCTTCAAAGTGAATGTCGGAATCGTTCATCTTCCACAGATGGACGTGGTGAATGTTCTTCACGCCCGGAACAGCCTCGATCGCTCGCTGAACCTCGTTGATGTCGATATCTGGCGGCGTAGACATCAGAATAACCTCAACAGATTCCTTCACAATCTCATATGTCTCTTTGAGGATCCAAAGAGAAATCATGATCGTGAGCGCAGGGTCAATCCAGGTGATGTTGAACATCATGATAAACACAGCGCCAATGATGACTGCAAAGCTGGAAACGGCATCACTTAGCAGATGAATGTAGGCAGCACGCATGTTTATGTTCTGATCCGAACCTGGTTTGAGCAGCATGGTGCCGACAACATTGGCGATCAAACCGACGACGGCAACAACCAGCATCAGGTTTCCGGTGATCGGAGTTGGGTTCGAGAATCTCTCGATTGCCTCCTTGATCAGGAAGAAACTGATGATGATGAGCGTGCTCGCATTGATGATCGCCGCCAGAAGCTCGGCGCGTTTTAGGCCGAATGTATATTTCAGTGTCCGCGGTCTCTTGCTCAGCCGGATCGCAATGTAGCTGACGATGATGGCGATACCGTCGCTGAAATTGTGAGTCGCATCCGAGAGGAGCGAGAGACTTCCCGAAACAATCCCGCCGACAATCTCAACGAAAGTGATGAGGAAGTTCAAGAGCATCGTGATGAAGAGATTCTTCTCCGATGTGCCCTCTGTGTGATCGTGCCGATGTGCCATAGTCGCCTTATCAGAATATCGCTTTGTTGTCGTCCACCTTCTTGTTCACGAAATAGACTATTCCTGAGAACAACAAAGCGGCGGGGATGATGAGAAGCCAATGGTTTATGCCAAGCAGTAACGAGATATCGCCGGTGATTTCGCTGGACAACAACGTCGCTTTAATCGGTTTGATCATCAGCGCATAGATGAATATCCCGAAAGCCATGCCGAAGAGGGCAACGATGGCTTCTTTCTTTCCTTCCCCTATCCTTGCGGCCATGGTTCCCGGACAATATCCCAGCATTCCCATGCCTGTTCCGAAGACCAATCCGCCGACAAGCTTTCCCCAATCGAGACTTTTGAGGGTGAGTGTGAGGAATCCGAGATCTCCTAATGCATAAAAAAGAAGCATGGAGCCGATGACTGCGGTAAGCATGAACTTGAGAATCTTGAAGTCCTTGAGGAGGAGCATACCCATGACACGGGGATATTTCGTGATGCCGGTTCTAGTGAGAATATATCCGAACGAAAATCCCACCGTCAGCCCGAAAAGGATCTTAATGAGCGTCATGAGTGCCTCCGACATTTGGGTAGAGGAGTTTTGCCGTTACAATGCCTGACGCAAAAAATGAAGCGCCGGCGACGATGCTTCCAAGCGATAAATGTGCCCATCCCTGAAGAATATTGCCGGTTGTGCATCCGCCCGACAAAGCTGCACCGAAACCCAGGAAAATGCTTCCACTGATCACGAACAAATATCTCTTAGGTAGACTGTTTCCGTGGTACTTTATCCACGTCGCGGGAATGTGTTCCGGAGAGAAGGTTTTGGAAAGCCGGGTTGCGGTATATCCGCCGATGATCAGTCCTATCAATGTGAAGAACTCAATAAAAGCATCCGGTTTCTCCCCGAATCGTTTGATGACAGGATTGTCCTGCAGTCCCTCGAAAAGCTTTCCGAACGCGGCCGCAATATATCCGAATCCGGCCGTAACGCCGAACGGATAATTGCGTTCCGCAATTGCAGCAAAAACAAAATACGTGGCAACGGATAAGAGGGAGGTCAGAACACCTCCCTTGAACCAATGCCATTCTTTCGAGTTGTCGATTTGCATGATCTACTCCTTTTCAAGTGAGATAAATCTGAGGTGGTCGCCCGATGTTAGACCTTCGACGCGCAATCGATGCAGACTTTTTTATCGCCTTTGATGCGTCCGTACTGCATGACGGTCATTTCGTTGCATTCTTCGCATACAAAACCGTCAAAACTATCTTTGTGCGGTTCTAATTTGTAATCAAAGATCGGTGATACGGTAAGGAGTTTGTCATCAGGTGCATTCATTACGTTTGCAATTAGAGGATCCACAATTGTGGCTGGGACCTGACTTGCCGGAACACCTTTTTCGCGATAGTCTTTGAAAAATGCTGATTGTTTGTTCGCGAGCATTGCTTCTGCTTTTGGTGTAACGCGAGCCGCTTTGCCGGTTTTTCTATCAACAACTGTTACAGCCCATTTTCCTTTATGTGTTTTCTTCAGATTACCTTTGCCAAACGTTGTTCCCATAATCACTTGTAAACCGTCGCCATAGCACGTTGCGCAGTGGTCGTCGCCCAGATCGACAAAAGCAACGATCTGTCCGTCCTTCGCTCGTTCGACGCCAAGTGCGTTCATCGCTGCCGCTCCAACACGCAAGCCCATCGGCATTGCGGGACACTTGTGTCCGTGGAATTTTTGTCCGAATTCTAACCATTCTCCTGCCTGTACCATTCTCAAATCCTTTCTTAGTGTATGTAAAGCTGCAATTGAAGTGTTGCGGAGTAGTGATTTCCTTCGGGCGAGAGCTGTGCCCGGGCCGCAAGCTGGGTTTTAAACTTGTTTTCTGCAAAGTAATGGTTCCATCCGACACCGTACCACGCTGCATCGTTC
>Ga0315292_10000421_pt1 | contig 19710 bp, 22 predicted proteins | sample YL17G13_0_MG_FD_204029 | JGI IMG/M metagenome (GOLD analysis project Ga0315292, IMG submission 204029) | Sediment microbial communities from Yellowstone Lake, YNP, Wyoming, USA - YL17G13_0 | ecosystem: Environmental > Aquatic > Freshwater > Lake > Sediment | place: USA: Wyoming | collected... | reverse complement strand
CGTCAACCGATTTGTAGCTTTTGAACTCTCTCTTATCGAACTTCTCTGGCAGTATCTTGAACCACGCCTCTTTCTGGCAGTTACCGCACTTCTCTACGTTCTGGCAGTCGGGGTTCATGCTCACACCGCAAGGAGAATATTCCAATAATTCCCATTCCTTAAGATCTCTTATCTCATTGCCGTTCTTATCTTTTAAGAATTCCCATTTGATCGGGATATACCCGATGCTCCAATTTACGAGATATCCTTTTTTGGCCATGTCATATAGGCGTCTTCCCGTGTTGTCTGGAGGGTTCAAAGAACTTCCGTCGTAGAACTGAGTTTCCGCCATGATGCCAGGGATGCCCTTGAAATCTTCTTTCCATATTTTTATTGGTTTGGCGATTGGTATCTGGCCTACGGAAGTATACCCGTGCGCAAGCAAGACAACGACTCTACCCTTTATTTTCATCCCTGAAGCCCGAACTATATCACCTCCGCGGTCCAAATTTTCTGTACTTATAAAATGTGTAAGCGTTAATTTTTCATCTTCAAAGCTTTTGATTTCTGCACTAAAGATTTTATGTTGAATATCCATAACTTTCCTCCTTAAAATGCTAATGCAGGTTGAAAGGGTTTTATTAGTGTCTTCCACTTAGATAAATTTTCATGTTTCCAAAGTGGCCTCAAGTTTTTAAGTGCAAAACATCTTTTGAAATCTATATGTTCTGGTTTGCTAAAATTGAAAGCGGAAACTGGAATTTCATGATCGATATGCCATTGTCCATAGTTTTCCCATGTCATTCCTGACTCAAATTGTTTTTCGAGATGCTTCCTGAGTTCATCTAAGGTATACCCTACGAGCGATTCCCAATGATACCCTTTTTTGTTCCCTTTAAGAGCCAAACCGATCTGTCTCGAGATATTATTGCGTAATCTAATCTTAGGAATTCCATGATAAGCCTTCCACTTTTCTGGATGAAGCTTATTGTATTTCCTAACGGCTTCTCTTCTTCTCTCAGGATGTTTTCTACCCCATTCTTTTGCCAATTGACTCATCCGTTCAGGATTATCCCTTCTCCATTTAGCATTTTGACACAACGTTTTTGTCATATTTTTTAAATAGTGCCTTTTCCTATATCTGGATTTACATAATCTGCATCCAGGGGCAAGATTGTCCCATCTTTGTTTATCGTGTTGAAAATCTGTAATTGGTTTTATCTCTTTGCATTCCCTGCACTTCTTACACTCAATTCCATTGGTAAAAAAATGCGGTTTTCGCCCTCTTATATGCCCTTTAGCTTTTTCTGAAATTTTTATATTCCTCTGAGCATCTTTGCTTGCATCATATCCATCTGACCATTTACTTAAACATTTTTTGCAAATGCAATAAAATTCATCCTTAGTGTGTCTATCAATTCCGAACATTTCTAACGGCTTCCACCTGTCACATTTTGGGCAGTGTTTCTTTTCAACTCCCTCAATAATCTGATGCTCTATCCTCCTCACTCCTTGACCTCCGCCTCAAACGTCTTATACTCCATCTTCATGGATTTTCCCCCTGTTTATTTTATACACAATTCCGGCCAATTCCACTCACTCGGAAACCATTTATCGCATTTATACTTCTTAAAGAACTTTACCGTATCACCCATCCAACACTTATTCTTCATATTCCTCAAGAAGACCCGATGCATCTCCCACCCCAATGCTGTATTGCAAAACGCATTATGACCCTGCGCTGAGTCCTCTCCCAGATGGATAGCAGTTAAATGAGCGGTTTTAGAAGTTGGTGAATAATATCCATCCCAACAACTTTCTCCAACCCTCATCTCAATATCGCCAGGGAACTCCTTCTGACTATCTGGACAGGTAAGGTCAAATGGGTAGATAAAAACCGTAACCTTTTTAGGATTCACTTTGGCCTTATAAAATTCCTCGAAAGTAAGGAAAATCCTATCAATTTTCTGCCACTCAACCTTATCCCAATCCAATCCCCAGTATTCCTCATACTGAAACACAGCATCTTGGGGATAGACGATATTAATTCCCAAAGGTGTCTTTATGCGGAAGTAATCTGGATCTGCATGAGTAATAATTACTCCGAGCAGAATAGCAAGAATAACTCCTAAATAATACCACTTCTTCATTTCTATCCTCTTATTGCAAACTCACAGTCACTGTAAAACTTGTAGCATTCAAATTAAACCCACTATCCATCGTCCACCCTCCTGTCGGGCCTCCGATTGTAGAAGTAATGGTTACTCCTGTGGCGGAGGGGGTGAGGACGTTTTTCAAAGAAAATGAATCCAACAGTATGGTTCCAGTATTAGTTATTTCATCCCAGTAAACATACATTGTATGATTACCAGTAGCATTCATAACGGTCACATATCCGCTATTTTGAACCCATGAGGCCGTCGTAAGTTTATCCTGTAAAAAATAGTGTTCATTTGGGTTTTTATAAACCGAAACATCTACTTTTTTCCCAGATTGAGTTCCGTTTTTTAAATAACCGGAAAATTGATATAAAGCATACTGAGATAAACTTAGCGATCCTTGAGTAAAGTATTTCTGACCCGACAATATAGCTGTCATTTCCAAACAATTTCCGGCCTCCCCCCCAAGTATTGATGCAATAGTACAATTGGCATTTGGAGTCCAACCTGTAGTATCAGCAAATCCTCCATTTGCTATTAATTCTACCCCACTCAGCGTCTCCCCTGTTCCTGTATTAAAGGGCCAAAAAGTGAGATTCTTACCGCCAGTGTTGAGATTGACCTTTAGACCAATATATTGAGTAAGATCGACGGAGGGATTTGAGACAAAGTAGGCTCCCGTTACGCCAGACAGACCACAGGTGAAGCCGGTCAGAGTTACGCTTCCGCCATATTTCACCTTCTTGATATTCTCGTTTACCTGAAACTGGGTAGAGGTCGCAGTCGTGGCGGCATTGGTGAAGAAGGAAACGGTTTCAGGCTCGATGTGCCGGTAGATTGTAGGTACAGCCCAGACGTTAGAAGCAAGAAGAACGATTAATAGAGCTAATAGACATTTTTTCATACCATACCCTCTTAATGTGTTGGAGTACGCCCAAACTTTAGGTTCCACCCTGTCATAGAGATTCCCTGAGTGTAAGTACCGCTTGTAAGACAATCTAAGACGAACTTTACCTTCTTTCCTGCTGCTGGAGTGTTCGCAATAGTCACAGCGTTCGACAGCGCACTTATAGTCTCATCATATTGAATATGAGATGCAGCCGTAAATGTGCTACTCACCGCAGTACCGAGAGCCTGAGACAGTGAATCCGATGAAGAAAAGGCAACTCCGCTCAACTGACAGATGCTCGTCTGTCCATCAGAAGGAAGAGATGAACTATCAATAAGCCCTACCCAGTTCCAATAGACTGTTCCCCCATCCCAATCGCCAGGAGGCATCCAATCGAATTTAAGCGTCTGCTGAACAGTATGTGAAAAAGTCCGAGCTATGGCAGGCTGAGTATATTCATAAACAACTGTTGAGGCCGTTGACCAAGTATTCGTTGCTGATGAAGTTGCTGTAAATACTGCTGAAGTGGATGACGCTCTAAAGTATATGGTTTCATCCACTGTAGTGACAATAGCGGCGATTGGTGAATTACCGGCAATCCCAGAAGTGGCTGTGAAGACGGGGGCAGTTCCGCTCGATGTGGGGGTAAACTTGAATTGGTAGAGCTTCCCGATTGTGAGGCCGCTAATTGTAAAAGTTATCGAAGGGGTGCCAGATGCCCATACTGCTGATGTCACGTTCGGTGGAGAAGTAACTGTACAGGTAGTCCACGCTGCTCCCCCAACACATTCCAGGGCCAAGTTGCCTGCGAGTGTGCTTCCAACTGTTCCTTGAAATCTTGTCGCAGCCGCAGGAGCACCAAGGATGTTGTCTATGCCTGCATCAATAGTGAAAGATTGGTAATCATAAGCAGTGGAAGGGGCACGGGCCGTATCGGTCGGATGAACGTGATCGCTTCTTGCCCATGTCGTCCCAGATCCGTAAGTGGCGCTTCCGTCCATCGAGGGAGTAGTGGTAGAGGCAAGAGGAATCGAAACATCGGTAAGACTCGTACATGCCACTGGAAGGCCATTGGAATCGCTACAAATAGGTTTTGAGGCTGTTACCCAATACCAAGCAGGGATTGTCCCATTCATGCCCATAGAAAAGGCGTTGGTTGTTAAGGGAACTAATCCAACGATATTTGTTCCGTTATAATAAAGTGTATACCCCTTGGCCATTGATATTCCGGCGATATCTCCAAGAAGAGCGGAGGCGGCTTCGTAATCGGTTCCAGCACTGGCTACCGATACCGTTGCCTTTCCGCCTGCAACAGTTATTTTCAAAAGTCCGGAGGTCAGAAATCCGAGATTAACCTCGTTGGAAAGGCCGGATTCGGCTTCTGTCGTCACATAGTGAGCGTCGGCAGGAGCAAGTCCCAATAGGGCCGAATTTAAATAGATCCTTGTCCTATTATTCTTGCTGTCGAAGTCCATGTACCCAACCTCGGTGTTGTCGGCCAGGTATATCTTGCTCGTACCCGTACGGCTGTCATAACTGAAAAAGCCGTAGTAGGTGGTGGCCCCGTGGGCAATCGAAGCAGAGAAGCGATATCCATACATCACCGAAATTGCGAGAATAAATACAAGCAATAATGCCAAAATCATCTTTTTCATAGGTTAATCACCTTTCTCCTTTTCGGAATAATAGAGAGTACATCTGCAATTGATCGATTCTGCTGGGTCAGTCCCCTCAAGCGGCGCATCCATCTCATCATTACCTACCTTGAAGAGCTCATCCATCGGAATTCCATCAGCATATTCTTGATCGGCTGCTTGGTGGGTCGGCCTGACATGCTCGTCCCTTGCCGAAAGCCAGTGCTTTAGAAGCTCATCCTCAAGACCGGTCTGCCGTACTCCTTCGATGTCCGCCTGGTTCATGGCCGCTAACGTCTCTGTTCGTGCAATCATGGAAGCCCTGTACTCCTCCCATGAATCAAACTTCTGCCTCAGAGTCTCGGCTATTTCCGTCACGGGGGACTCGGCGGCAAATCCCTCCTTGAGTATCCTCTCGATCTCGTCGAAGGTTGTTCCCGATACCTGCTCGGAGAACTGTCTCATCCGGCTACCGAGCCACTTTATAGCCCCTGGAGCATTCACATCAAAGGTAGGGTTAACGGCCTTCATGGTCTCCAAAATATCCTTCATCCGGTGCTTGCCGACCTCCTGCATGATGTTTTTCACAATCGGTTCGACCATCTTAACTAGATTCTTCTTCTCCTCGGCCTTGCTTACATTTATATCTCTAATCCCCTTGTGATCCTTTACGGCCTGCTGCACCTTTTGCCTTGACCAGCCGGAGAAATAGGCCAGGATCTTACCTCCATCCTTGTGAAGCCGGTTGATAACGTCCTCCTTCATAGCCGAGAAATACTCCCTCATCGGCATCTCGATCAGGTGCTGGTAGTTGTCTACCCGCTTGACGAAAAGTTTCCAATAGACATCCTTGCGTTCCTCCGTCCAGAAGGAACGGTTCATCAGCTTTAAGAACTTGGCTTCTTTTCCCGCTGGGGGTTGCGGAGATTCCCCGCCCGGCTGCATCAAACCGAATGGAAGCCATGGCTTATCACCCCATGGAACCGGCGGCTCACCATTTATCTCCAATTCCTTGTTGATTGTATGGTATCCAATCCTAAGATTCGTCTCCCGCTCCTTCAACAAAAATTCCCTGTCAGGATAGGACGGCAGGTCAAAGTCGCATGTAATCCCCTCATCATATTGGGGTAGGGCGAAAGTCTCGATGACCTCCTCTATGAGCATACACTTGGGCTTGAGGCACTCATTGATAAAGGTTTGATCCATAACCTCGGCAGTCGCCCGATTATCCTTCTCGTGGAGGCCAATCTTCGATGGGGAAAGATCATATGCCGTGATTAGTTTTTCCCTTACGAATTGTTGCACATCGTTTAGCAGCGACTCCCGGCCAGTCATCGCCATGGCCTTCCCCTGCCTGAGACCCGAATGGAGGATCATCGGAACACCGGCTTGCATCGCGCTTCCGTACTCCTCGATCAACTGCTCGCGTATCTCCCTGAACTGTTCCTTGCCCAATTCGGCGTCAGTCTCAAGGGTGATCCCGGGAATGCCCATGTTTTTGTATAATGCCCTCTGCTGCTGCATCAGAAAGAGGTCGATGTCGTATGGGTAGGTCTGGGCCATTAGTGGTGACATGGCCTGAAAGGGAGAAGCAGGATGGGGATACTTGTAGAGAAGAATCTCATCCGGTTCAAACCTCTGATTGACACTCCCATCCTGATAATCCCAGTATTGGAGCCTTAGCGATGGGGTAACTTTCGGGCGGAGCATCGCAAATTGGGTCAAGGGAAGCGGCCAGATCTCTGAAGGGATACCTATCTTGTTTTTCACCTGAAGCCATCCGCAAAGCCCTCCGAGTTCCAATCGTACCATTGTCTCATACCAAAGCATAAAGCGAGTCATCAGCGAATTGGGATGATGGATCAGGGTAAGGAAGGGGTGGTCGAAAATCTGCTCTTTTTTAAGGCCCATCTCCTTGAGAAAATATTTTCTTTCCCGCTCTGTCTCTATGGATTTGTACTCGGCCCTCCACTGAAGGTTCGTTGTCTTCTTGCCTGTACTTAGATTTCTGTAAATATAGAGATTGAGGGGAACCATCGCCACGGACTTGGCGATTTTATCAATCGCTGTGTATACCCATGACTTATAAGCCTGGACAAGGGCATAGTACGGCTTCTCCGCCGCTATCGCCTGTGGGGCCGTGTAGAAGGAACTGACTATCGGGATCCTTGGCCCTTCCTCTTTCTGCTTGCTCTGTAATGATTCGAAGAATCCCATTGCATCCCTCCCAAAAAAGAAAAGGCCAATCCCGCCGTGATCACGGAATCGGCCTCTTCTGAATATTTGGGAATCGGGTCGCGCTCCCGATTTTGTTCCCTATCTAAAAAAATATTCTTTTCTGATCACTTCACCTTTATCAGTCCCGTCCCCAGCCCGAACAGCCCAAGACCCACCGATATGAAGGCAAAAGACGGGTGAACAAGCCAGAAGCCAACACCTATAAGAACGAGTCCTCCGCCTATCACAATGTCCTTTTTATCAAGTTTCTTTAGCCATTTTATTATCAGGTATCTTCTCCCAGTAAACCGCTATATCCGTTCACAAGATGTATAGGTTTAGCATGGCTATGCTTTTGACAGGTGCAATTCACTTGCAAGTTTCTCCTTCAACTGATTGATGTGGCCGACCACCTCGTCACATATCTCATAGGCCAGCGTGTATCGAAAGGTCCGGAAGAGCTGCTCCGAATTCATTATCGGGCCACTTCCCCGGACAAGCTGCATTTCTTTTATGGGGGTTCTCTTCCGCGCCCGACCCCCATTGTTGCCATGTTTCCGGTTCCCTGAATTCTTTCCTGCGGTTTTTTCCTTTCGATCCTTCCTCATCTTGCTCGCACAGGCCTTACAAAACCTTTCCCAGCCGTCAGAAGTCGAATGATTGTGTGAAAAAAGTTCCTCTGTTAGCAGCATTGGTTCCTTGCATTTGCTGCAAATTTTCGTCTTTTGATCCTCATTCACCTTCGTCTCCCTCCGTTGCTCTGTCGCTTCCAGATCCTCCCTTTCCAATTCCCTTTTGTTCCGCCCTTTCACGTTAGCCCACTTTTTCAATTTGGCCTTTTCTTCCTCTGTAAAATTCTCGTTCCTAATCCGTATAATCGTATTCTTCGCCACCCCGGTTTCCTTGATGATATCCCTGATGGAATGATCTTTTAAGAGGGCCTTTACCATTTCTTCCTTTTCCGGATTTAACCGATTGCTCATAGTTTCCTCTGTCTTCGGTTTTCTCCCGCACATCATGCATTTTTCGCCCCCGAATGGGTTCCACTGGTCCTCAACTATGTTGCCTCCACAAAATTCACATTTCACTCGTTCAGCTCCAGGGACACCAAATCATTCATGATATTTTCCTTAGCTTCCTCACCAGCTTGTTCCCCATTTCTTATAGCTCCCGAAAACAAAAAAGGCGTCCCCTGTATCGCACAAGGGGCGCCTATCAGAAAGAAAGGAGGGTTAGATGAGAGATAGTTCTCAATGAAACAATGTTGAACTCCACAAAAGACATGGTTCGACCTTCATTGGTTCGCATTGCTACACGACACCTCTGGCCGCTCTTCCCGAGGTTCCCCCGGTGGCTTTGATTATGTAATGTTACATGCAGAAAGATTCGGTTGTCAATATGCAATCTTAATCCTAACGAGGGTAAAGTGAGGTAAAGTTGATACTCGTGTCTCTAAATTCATGACTGATACGCCATCTTGTCAAGGCATTCCAGTAAAATCGATTTCCTTATAGCGGGCCGATAAATCTTTTTCACCCATATCCTCCCTACCGGAATATTGGCCCTCTTTATGATCGCCCGGGCCGTTTTCGGGGAAATAATGCCCATAACCTCGCAGATGGGCTTCCATCCAATGAGGTAGCAGTCACCATTATTCTCTTTTTTGTCCTGGGTCATCAATCCCCCCTGTCAAATCTGTCTATGAACCGATCTCGTATATTCCGGGAAGGTTGTTTCTTCTCCTCCGCTTTGGTTTCCCGCTCATAGGATCTTCCCGCAAAACCAAATCCCGGGGTTGCCCTCAGTAAAAGTTCAGTCAGGGCCCAAACTGCGGCATCCATGCGATTCGGAGACGGATCGCCCGGAATCCATAGGCATTGCTCCCGCTCAAGTGCATCGAATTTTCCGACATGATGAACCCTTCCCTTCTCATAGTTGGCCGCTATGGGCTCGGCCCTCGTAAATTTTCCTCTGGATGCATGGACAAGTTTGACGGGAATGGAATGATCGACCTGTTTGATCGTGAGTTCCACCATCTCCCCGCCATTATTTGAATTGCCCGTGATTGTGATCCTCTCATCTTGTCTCATTACCCATGTCTCAAGTTGGGTCGTGGGACACCAAACCTCTTCTGACTTACTCCTTAGTTCTTGAACCTTTTCTATAAGGAGTGTACGTGATCTGTGAAGCCATGTTCGATAACTAATACGATCTTCTCCGTTCCATTTCTTTCTATTAATTCGGCAATGACTCGCAGGGACCCCTTCAAGGAAACAGGCAAGAAGAAACGCATCATTTATTGCTCCTGGATTTTGACTGAACTGTACGCCCCCACATTTCGTAAGCGTGCCTTCGCCGAGAAGCATTCCATAGATAAAGCCAATTCTTTGTTGTCTGCTCATTTGCAAAACCTTACGAACCGCATTGTTACGATCTATCCAATCAGTAAATTTAGCTATAACAATGCCACTACCTATATCCGCTGGAACACATTGAATCATTCTTGCACGCCGCCAACTTCTCAGCATTTCATCAATAGTAAACATGCCTTGAGTTTTCTTACTACATTTCAAACGCTTGCCATACTTGGCTCTTCCCGCACGGCTCTCAATTCTCATCGGCCATTTGTGGTTCCGAGTGCATCGCACATGAAAACTTGAATTGCCATAAGTAATGACTTCATCATAACCAAAATTTAAGGCAATTATTTTAGTCCACTTACATGTGTCCGTGCTTAAATCATAGCCTAATATGTGGTCTCCAACACGAAGATCTACTGGAGGCTTCCATCCTTCCTTTGTTAGGGCCTCACTATCAATGGGTACACACTCAGCAACTATCCGATCCGCCTTGAACTTGTGGAACGCGGTGACCGCCGCAGTCGCCCAAACCAAGGGACTCCCCTGGATACTATCATCCGATAAAACGTACCCGTCCTCCCCTCCCCTTCCTGCCGTTATTATCCCGGCCTCGTCCCCTCCGCTTGTCGTCGAAGGATCAACCCCTACGACTATCCTCGACAATTCAGGGGCCTTAAATACCCGGTTGTGTTCTATATCTTCCTTTTTCCAAAGCGCACCAGGGGCCTGGTCTATATCCTGGGCCATGATCTCTATGTTATAGGCGATAGAAGTCATGTCTTTTGTGATATCCAATAAAGCCTTATTACTCAGGGTTGGATTATCGTGAGAGGTCCAGTGAAACGTGGCCCACCTTCCGGTTTCATCATCTCTGTATTTCTCATACATCTTCGATGCGTGCTGAAGATCCTTGGCTTTGCTCACCGACCGGCTGTGGAGGGATGGCGGCGTGAATAGAAAAATCGCATCCCCATCGTTATCAAGAAGCATCGGTGCACCCACAAACTCCCAGGCATCCTCATTCATCAACTGCCACTCATCGAGGATGAGAAGATCCGAATAGTCTCCACGCAAAGTATCTGCATTCCAGGCAGTCTTTGCCTTAATCCGATATTCCGTCCCAGGGATCTCGATCAAATGGAGTGTCTCGTTCTTGTACAGAACCCCTTGTTCTATTGGCTTCGCAAGGGCCCTTGTGACCGTGGTCCAGAACCTGTCAAGCTGCTCAGTGGTAGGGGCAGCATAAAGAATCCTTCTCTTTTCCCTAAATTTATTCCCCGCTATGATCGAGACAAGGACGGTCTTCCCGCCCCTTCTCCCGACCTTGAAGACATTCCTTTTCTTGAGATGCTCGATGGCAAATGCCTGCTTAGGGAAAGGGACCGGCAGGTCAATCTTAAAGTTGAACGCCCTTTTCCTCTTCAGGTTCAGCCTATCCTCAATGTAGGATAATGTCTGGTCTGATAATTCGTTTCGATCTAAGCCTGTCGACGAATCTTTCTGCCGCATCGGTCTCCCATATATGCCCACAGTTCGGGCACTTCATCTCGGAGTTCACCTCCCTGAGCGTCTCTATGAACGTCTCCCTGAAGGCTTCAACCTCTTCCTTGCTTGCAACAGTCTTCCAGGCTTCAAGGATAAAATCTCTGCATTTCAGTCTCACCTCAATAATCCTTGTCTCAAGGAGCCGGGGATCCATGGTAAAATCGAAGGTCTCAATCTTCTGCTCTCTCTTGATCTTTCTGCCCCGGTTCAATTTCTGTTTTCTTTTCCCTTCCTGGTCGGGCTCCCCTTCCGCTGACTGAGACTCGATCTTTCTCTGCATCGCTATGAAACCTTCTTTGTCTCCCATGTTATATCGGTGTACAGGATCTAAGATCTCCTTTAAATATTTCAGGTCATCCAGATGATCCTGCATCACGTTGAACTGAATCACTCCGTATTCCTTGGCCTTTTCAAGCGCCACAACTCTCGTAGCATATCCCTTGAGCTTTCTGATGGCCTTTGTTATGGCCGGACGTCCGACCCCGAGCCTTCTGGACATCTCTGCCTTGGTGAGCTTCAAATCGGCAAGAATCTGAAGCTGGTCATAGTCTATGTGTTTCCTCATTTGTTTCCTATTGTTTCCTATCATTTCTTTCTATGGAAACATTTCAGCATAATACCACAAATTCCCTAAGTCATTTCACTATCTTGCGCTTTGTTTCCATTGTTCCCTTTATTTCGGGACCAAGCTCTCCAAAAATCCCTGGTCATAATCTCCTGAAGTCCATATTTTCGGATTGCCAGAGCCATCGGCCCTAATCCTTGCATTAAGCACCGATCCGCCATGAATCCTATCGAAGTGGCCTTGCTCCTTTGCTCTTCTGTCGGAGCATGGAATGCAGAATTTCCGGGTTCTTTCCCACACATTCTTGGTGAATGGTCTCCTGCAATCCTTACAGATTGGCATTTTATTGTTCCGTTTCTATAGGGATTGTCTATATCAAATGGTGCTTCTCATTTTCCTCTTTTTATGGATTATCCACATTCCATAGCAAGCCCAAATGATACAGAAAATTCCGAGGATCCACATTTCAATTTCCCCATAAATGTTGACCTTTATTGACTGTAGACTTCAGCCTTTCCAGATTCTCCTTCTCCCTAACCTCCGTAATTCCTCCCAACCTTTCAATCAATTCCCTCACCTTCTTCCAGGAAGGTTCCATTAACGCGTGATTCTTGCTATCCGCGCCAATGCTCACAAACTCAGGCCCGACCAATGAGATCATCCTCACCATCGCTTCCAGGTCAAAGTCCATGATCGGCTCAAGGGACACCATTTTCCTTGCATCCTTGAAAGCCACCATAGCCTGAACCCTACTTTCCACCTTTGGGGCCTTGCTTTGTATCAGCCCCTGCCTGTTCGTCTCTATGGTGGTGCCAAGGATCGTTTTGGGAGGGAATATGAAATTCTTGAATCTTTCAGGATTCTTGGACTGGAAGAGATAGGTGTTATCCGGATATTTCATGCACTGTTCCAGAACCGCATGGATTTGGACATCCGGAACCCACACTCCCCACATGTCGCTGGCCGATCCCACAAAGATCACTCTCCCCTTGCCAAGCCCTCTTTTTACCTCTCTTTCCTCAAACCGGGGCGTCATCTCAAAGAACAGTAGCGATCTCAAATAACAATAACTGCAATCATGGAGGCAACCCTTGATCGGGTTTATGGTGTGGGTGACCCAGGGAAACATATTTCCTTTTTGCTTATTCAAGCCCATCTCATCCCCCTGAAAGGCAACTAATTGCACTTTGCCACATAGTATTATTTTCTTAACTTATCCGTCTTTTCTGTCCAGTAATAATCCCCCCGGGGTTTTCTTGGGGATTCCCTCCGATCGGGTCTTTATCTCATCGAGGCATCCGGGGCATACAGGTTTTTCCACATATCCTGATTGATCCGGGATACGTATCACCTTCAGCACCTTTTCCTCAAACCATTCCTTACAGATGTAGCATTGGTTGATTATCTCTATCATGAAAATTTACAGCAAGGAAACCCACGGCTTTAGCCGTGGGAGGAATTGCTGTCCTCCAAATCAAGCTTCCAATATGAAATACATTTTTCACTTGATTAATATTTATTGACTTTTTACCTACAATAATTCTTGTACCCTTGCAATGAGACCCTTTTGTGCTTTGCCAATTACAACTTATTTTTACTAAATCACAGGGTTGAATAGAATATCTTTTCCTTCTAATAGAGGGAATAAAACCTTTTCTATTGAGTTGTAGACATCTATTATTTTTACGTTTTTGTTGAATATTAAAAATCCTGCATCTTTCTTGATTAGTGCCTTCAGAAATTACAAAAGCATCATTAGAATGAGTTTTTTCAAGATTCAACTCATTTCTTTTAATTTTTGTAACATATCCATAAGTCACTTCAGTAGTAAGAATTTTCTTTAATTCTTCTACCAATTTCCATCTAATTGTAGACATAAAAGTCTCAGCCTTAAACTGTTTACTTTTATTAAACTTTAATCCCTTTTTATGTACTTCTTCATGGCACTTTTCATGCAGCAACACCAAATTGTCAAGTCTATCCGTGCCACCATCTTTTCTTTGAATTATGTGATGAGTCCTAAAAGAAATTCCTTTAGTTGATTCTTTACCACATAATTGACATTTTCCTTGTTCTCTAGCAATTAAATAAGACTTTATATTCTCATAGCCATAAAGATTACCTTGCTGATATTCTTTTCCTGATATTTCTGGATTATTAATCTTTTGAATATCAAAATTTGCTACTTCTACAATAATTTTTGATACAGGAAGTAATTTACATATTTTTCCAATTAATCTAATATGAGAATCAAGTCTATATTGTACAGAGGGAGCTATCCAACCTAGCTTCTTAGTAGCCTTTCTATTCAACCATCTAGGCTCTCTATACCAAAGCTTGTTTCTTCTTCCTCTTCGATACATTCTCTTTTCTGTAAGTTTTTGACTGATATCCTTCCTTAAAACTATATCCATTCTAATTAGCTCTTTCTTTTCTGTCCTAGCAGAAATCCCTACGTTTTCATAGCCAGGATCAATTCCTAAAATAACAGGCTGCTTGTTTTCTCCTGAAGCTATAAGTAATTTAATTGTAAACGGGATTCTTTTAATAATCTTTGCTTTTCCTCCTTTGATTAGGTGTCTTGATTTGGACTGGGTAGTTGGCATTAATGCCTGACCTCTCTGATTTAATACATAAACAATGTTCAGGACTCTCAAGTCTGAACCGTCTTTATGTTGACGAAGATTCCCATCGGGAGTGTTACAAGTCAGTACTTTATTCTCAACACTGAGTTTTTCAACTCTGTTTAATTGAGAATTTACAGAGCAAAGGACTTGGGAAGCATCCTTTGGTGTGTTCTTTAACTTTCCTTGTAACTTCTGCATAAAGTTTCCTTTAAGCTCCCTAATCAACTAGTTTCCCTTGAAAGTCACCTCTCAAGCCCACGACTTTAGTCGTGGGTAATTGACGGACCCACAATGCCGACATCTATATCCGTCCCTTCTGAGGATTTCTTGTGCAAACTCCCGATAGGCATCCCCTTTAAGACGTTCTCGGTGAAGTTTGGGAAAGGATCTTACTTCAGGCATTCCTTTTTATCTCCCCTTTTCTCGATACAATCGCTCCAATATTTCCTCCTGTCTTTCGGTCAGGTCCCCATGCCTGCCGAAAAATGCCTCTATATCCTCTACAAATTTCCCTTCCCAATCTGTCAGGCATTCAAAATCAAGACCACTAATGATCCATTTAAGGCGATCCCTTGTCACTCTTTCGCCCCTAATGCCACCGAATAGCCGCCGGATGAAATCGTCACTGATTCCATACCATCCTTTCCGTCTGGCCTAAGCGCATCTACCGCTTCCTTTAGCTTCAGGTCCATCTGCCGGTTGTCCCATTCGAATGTTATCGAATCGCTAATTTTTTCTTTTATAAAAGAGATTGAGGTCTCACAGATGGGCTTCTCCTTCTTGAACCCGATCTTTGCGGAGAACGATATCGTCAACGGGTCCCCGCCACAATTCGCCCATGCCTCCACGAGATCGTCCACGTTTCTGGTCACCAACTCTTTAATCTTTTCTGGTATCTTATCGAGTGCCGCCTTCATCAAAGTCCTCCTTTCAATTTTCCTAATAAGGTTAACCTTTCATTTTCTATTCCTTTCTTCCAAAATATAAACCCTCCTGGGTCATTCTCTTGGCTGCAATTTCGCAATATTTCTCTTCTATCTCAATGCCGATGGCCCGCCGTCTGAGGTCTTTTGCTGCTCGCAAAGTTGTACCAGAACCCATAAACGGATCGCAGATAAGACTTCCTTTAACACTAAGCATCTCGACTAATCTCTTCATAATATCTAATGGCTTTTCAGCCTCATGTAGATACTGACCAGTTTTGTGTTTAATATTTACGGGCAAAAAAGACCAAACATTTGTAAAATTCACCATCTTTGGTGATCGGTCTCCAACGCAGGGATTTAAAAATCTTTTATGAATTGTTCTGCCTCTTCTTCTTAAACTTGGTTTCCCCGCTAAAAGGTCTTTTATATGACGATCAATTGCTTGGATCGACACAACGTCAAATAAAACCCCTGGGACCTTAACATCTTCATATGGCCCCTTTGTCTGAAAAAATTTCGTTTTACCGCAAGAATGGATACAAATATTTTCATGTCCTCTACACAAACGACCTGATGGGGTTACCGTCCTTTTCACCCAAATAATATGTTCCAGAAATTTCATGCCTTCTTCTTTTGCCGCATCATACCATTCGAAAAGCGTAGGCATCTGACCAAAATAGGAATAGAATCCAACAGTTTTTCTTTTAATTTCCTTAGATATTCCGTGCAGGTCTATTTTTTTATCCCAATCCGCCAATCCAATGTCATAAGGACCATCAGTGATCGTACTGTATATTGACTCAAGATCTGGAAGAAATTCCCGACAATCCCCGTGATAAATGGTAACGTAAGCGTCTTGGTAATAAGGAATCATAAAGTCACCTCATTTTCCCCATGACAAAAGAACTTCTCCCGTTTCTACCTCAACCACACTTCCCAAAAACCTAACATTGAACCCTGATTCGTACCGCCGCAGGATTGCCGCTATCACCTCCCCTTTTGTAAGACTCTCCCATCCGGAAGGATAGGTGGAAAGAAATTCGGGGCATATGCTGTCCGCCAGAACGCTGCTTCTGCTCTTCGATCCGGTAAGTTTCAACCCTATGTCGAGTGCGAGCTCCACTATTTCCCTCTGTTCCTTGAAAAAGCTGAATATCATCTTCTCGGGCAGGATCTCAGCCTCCTTCTCGGTGATTTTGCCTTGGGCTACCCGAACCTTCGCATTTAATGATTGCGCCGTCGCGCCCGGCTTCTTCGCTTCCTTGATCCAGTGATCCACATTCTTTTTGTTGACGATGGGCAAAATCTGCGCCAGCTTCGTCCATCCGATCTGGGCACACTCCTGCTCCGGCACCTCAAGGGCCGTCATTTTGACATAGATATCTCTGAGATAGGTCGCGGTCCGGCCCTTTATCCCAAGAACTTCAAAACAAAACATTTTCCAGTCCTTGTATTTGTTCCTCTCTGGCCCGTATTCCAGGTAATAGCGGTTCTCAAATATCTCGTTCAGCACCTGGCCCATCTCAAGGAATTTCGCCTCAATATCGGTCCTAATCGAAAGGGCCCGCTTAAGAGCCTCTTCAGCCCTACCGGACGGGACCACAAGGGCCTTTTCGTCTTGGGATTCTGAAACGATGTTACTTGAAGGAATTAACCCGGTTCTCGCCGAATTGATCACCTCTACGGGGACCTCTAAAAACTCTTCACAGACCTCTCTTAGCTTACAGCCGTTCACGCACACTTCGACCGCTACCTTCTTTCCATCCCGATCTGGACATACCACATAAGTTGACATTTTCACCTCCGTTTTTCAGTTGCAATTCGATTGCAAGTTATATTTGAGATTTCTCCTTTACTGCCTCTACTTACCCTATGTAGCCTGCACTCTCAAAAATGCTTTTCTTACCCTTTCCAATACCCGAGACCACCCAATGCATTCGAGGATAATCGCACCGTCAACCTCCATGCGATAGGAGTCTATTCGATTTGTTTTGTAGAGATTGATCTCGTACCGAACATATCCGAAATCATAGTCCTCAATTACAATCTGCCTCCGGAGATCCGGTAGATCGCGAGGGTAATCCGGAGTAGGACCTTCCTCGATTTGTCTCAGTCTTGCCTCCCTCATCGCATTATATTTTTTGCTGGCCTTGGTTCGTTTCCTATACATCCCTACCTTGCACGCTCCGCATAATCAATGGTTAGCGAGACTCAATAATCTTTGAGTGTAATATATCTAATCTGTCACAAACTTTATTGTATTCACTCCTGAGTGGCTGGGAATGAGTGTTGTCCCTTATTGCTCTCATTATTTGTAAAATTTTACTTACTTCTTCTGCCCGCGAGTCTATGTCCGTCTGGGGGCAGAGGGCAACTGCGGACAATGGCATCATTGCTATCCAGCTCATAAAGTTTCTCCTTGCAAAGTTCGCTAACAAGTGCATACACTCGGAACGCCGGAACGTTCCGATTTTTCTATTCTAATTCAGCGGCGGCGTCCGGTGATGCTGGTCGTTAAGTGTAAAGGCATAATTGCGCCTGTGCCTGTTCGATTCGTTTGCAAGATGTCTCAAAATGGCTCCTTTCAATTTCAATGCCTGTGAATTTTAATCCAAGTGCAACAGCCGCAACCCCGGTGCTTCCGCTTCCCATGTACGGGTCAATTATCATTTTGGCTTCTTTCGCAAAACCAATGCACCATTTCATCAGTGCAATCGGTTTCTGTGAAGGATGCACTCTAACGATGCCAAATTCATCACCTCCACGGATACATCCGTCTGATATTTGCCTGTGAACTTTTACTTGGTTTATCATGTTCGTCCATGCAATTTCGGCATCAGAATAAGACTTCGGAGCCGCTTGTTCAACAGCTCGCTTCAACCATATCAGCCGCCCCCGGCCTGTCAGTTGTTCCATGTAGTTTTCACCCCAAATCACAGTCGGCAGCCCAAGGGAAAGCAAATGCAATACATCAAACGGTTTGTCGTCTCCCGTTATCTTTGCTCCAGTTGTCCTCTGTGTGAAGTCTATGCCATAGGGCGGGTCTGTTATCAATGCCGCCTGTTCCCTCGAAAGAGAAGGCAGAACTTCAAGCGCGTCTCCACAGTAAAGAATGGCGTTTCCTATTTCAATCTTTTCAAACAAAATATAAAACCTCACTTAACAAAATGAGAATGAAACTGGCTAACAACCGGCTGCACTTGAGCCTGAATAGCTCTTTTAGATTTCATGGTTCCCCCTTACCGGCCAAGTGAGCCAGAACGTTATATGAATCAATGATAATTTCTCTTTTTCAGCCACTTTTCACTATCGGGACATTCACCAGATGCAGCCCTACACTGATGCCAAGCACCTCTAAATTGGCGCAGAAAGGACAAAACCTGAGACTTACGAGGTTCAATCAATTTACGAATCCTCAATGGTTTTCTGATACATTCTTCAATGTCAGGAGTAAACTGCATGAAATTAACTTCCATATAACAATCGGATGCAGTGGATGGCCAAAAGCCACCACTGACCCTTGATGTTATGTTTCAATATTTGGAAATGTATTCTTGATCATCCTTAAAAGTTTTTTTGAACACTCCTCGCAAAAAAATAATTTTGCTGTTCCCATATATTCAGGGACGCTTTTTATTTCAATTCTGCTTTTATATTGGGCGTTTTCGTAATCGCCAAACTCTAATCTACAGCCATCACAGAACCATTTTCTCATGATTATCTCCCTTAAAGTAAATTCTAAACATAACCTGTCACTCAACCGGACGGTCAATGACTGTCACGGGTTAGGCGGAAGTAGCCCGCCGGTTAGTTTTGCGTTATACGTAACTAATATCTTCAATTAATGCTTCTCCTGGATTAAATCCTTCATCAAAATAATTTTTCCACGCCTCTCTATCGAAAACCTCTTCTTTGTTAAAATCATATTCTTCAACAGCAATCCTTTTAAGTTCTAACATCCATTCCTCAAATTCCACGATGATTCTCCTTTCGCATAACCAATCACTCCAGCGGACGCTTAATGCGCCGCTGAGTTCAGTCGTTGGCAGCACATACAGCCCGCAGCAGCACCTCGGCCACTTGCGGGACAATCGCGTTTCCCAATGCCTTCATGCGTCTGTCCAGCCTTTCGGGTATCCCATCAGATGTTCGACGTATTCCACGCTCAATGTCCCACGGTCTTGGCATCCATCCGGCCATGTCCCGTTCTTCGCCATGTGCCACAAAGTCTTGTCCGGCCCCCAGCAACGGGCGTTCGCGTTCTTGTTCGGAGCGGTGTATGCCGCCTGCGGCGTGGGCAACAATCCACACCCTGTCGCGTCTGTGGTCTGTGCCTGTGGCACAAGCCGGAATAATGACAGGTTCCGTTTCGTAACCATGCGCGTCCAAGTCAGAAAGCACTTGCTCGATGCCCATCCAGACGAGACCAAGCACGTTTTCGCAAACAACCCAAGCGGGCCGCGCCTCGTCAATGACTCGGCACATTTCAGGCCAGAGCGCACGCTCGTCGGCGGTTCCGCGCCGCCGTCCGCAAGTGCTGAACGGTTGGCAGGGAAAGCCTCCGGTGAGAAGAGTTGCCCCTGTCCATTCTCGCCCGTCAAAGTCGTGGATGTCCGACACGCACGGGACTTCCGGCCAGTGCTTCCGCAGGACACTCCGGCAAAAGGCGTCTCGCTCGCAGAAGACGACCGTTCGGAATCCGGTCCACCTTGCGGCAAGGGCAAAGCCCCCGATCCCGCTGAACAGGTCAATGTGTGTTCCTTGTTCATTCATGCCTTCCCCGACTCGGAAACTGCCAACAAAGGGCTG
>Ga0315292_10000420_pt1 | contig 19726 bp, 20 predicted proteins | sample YL17G13_0_MG_FD_204029 | JGI IMG/M metagenome (GOLD analysis project Ga0315292, IMG submission 204029) | Sediment microbial communities from Yellowstone Lake, YNP, Wyoming, USA - YL17G13_0 | ecosystem: Environmental > Aquatic > Freshwater > Lake > Sediment | place: USA: Wyoming | collected... | reverse complement strand
GAAATCCGCCCCGTCCCCGGGGTTGGGGGGTCGGGACGGACGATCGACGCGAGCTCGCGCTGGGTTACGAATCCGTCGCTGGCCGGTCGGGCGGAGCGGCCGACTGCTCCGCGTCGCCCGGCACAGCCGGTTGCTGCGCGTCGCCCGGCACGGCCGGTTGCTCCGCGTCGCCCGGCACAGCCGGCTGCTCCGCGTCGCTTGGCACAGCGGGTCCGATCACCATGGCCGGCACCGGCGACATCCGCGCGAAGTACGCCTGTTCCGCGCCGACCAGCGACACGCGCAGGAACACCCGCGCGACGACGGTCACCTGCTGAAACACGAACAGCACGGCAATCAACGCGCTCGTAGAGGCGACGGGGGAGTTGGTCTCGTAGGCGACGTACAGGAGCCCCACGCCGGCCAGGATCGCGACGATGCCGAGCGCGATGCCGTACGCGCCGACGAGGTGGCGCACCACGAAGCCCAGCGCGCCGAAGTACGCGCGCAGCATCTTCCGGCTGTCGTCGCGCGCCACGCGAATGCGCGCGTAGTCGAGCGCCAGCAGAAACAGCGCAGCCGTCCCGGCCACGGACAGCACGACGAGAAGGCCGGCGAGGTACCCGCCCGGCTCCCATTCCGACTTGCCGAGCGGCGCGGTCACAGCGCCGACCAGGGCCGCCACGACGCCTGTTGCCAGCACCGCACACACGCCGGCCGTGATCGCGAGCCGGACGAAGCGCCAGAAGAAGTGGCCCGCGCCGCGCGCGAAGCGGTGCATGAACATGCGGCGGTCGTCCGCGCCGCCAAGCACCTCGAGAATGCCGCCCATGACGAATGCGCTCCCGACGACCGCCACCATCCCCGCCACCGCCATCGTCATCGCGAGCATCTGGAAGGTGCTCGTGCGATCGTAGTTCCTGAGATCGTAGAGCAGGCCGAAGTCGAACCGCTTCAACGCGTCGGCGGCCGCCGGGCTGAAGTCGAGCCCGGCGCGCAGCCACGCGAGTCCGGGCAGCACCGGCACGAGCGAGAGCACGAAGTACGCGGCCCAGATGAACGCCACCAGTTTCGGCTGCCTGGCCGCCGCCCGCAGGCCATTCGCAAGACTGCTGAACATGTTCGTGCCTCCCGTGCCTGCCGTCTAGATGGCAGACCGCGATTCTGAGCCGTCGTGGGGGTCGGCTTCAGCCGGCCCCAAGCCGCGTCCGGCTGAAGCCGGACGCCACGAATGCGTGGCGATCCGGAATCGCGGCCTTCTATCTATAACAGTCCCAGTGTGGTGACGACGTGCTGCACGAGGAAGAGCCAGCGGGAGGCCCAACCCGTCGAGACACGGCGGTCGCTCAAGAGCCGCCGGCCGTTGTTCGCCCAGTTCACGTCCAGCAGGATCTGGCGGTCGGGGTCGATGTTCACCCACTCCAGCTTCTCCGGCCGCTCGAACCTGAACGTCTTCGTCCGGTCGCGGCCGTCCCAGGTCTGCCGCTCCATCGGCTTGCCCTCGAACTTGAACGCGATCGTGACCGGGAAGTGCATCTCTCCCCGGCGGCGCGCCACGACGGTCGTCGCGTACACCGTCTTCTTCGCCGTCGCGGCGTCAGCCTCACGCGTGCGCGCGGCTTCGGCTGTGACCGTCTCGCGCTTCCCCGCCCGATCGAACACGCCGGTCGCCACCGGCACTGCGGTCGACTCGGCCGAGCCGATCTCGTAGTCGAGCACGTCGGTGCCCCTGACGGCCTGGTCGAAGAACCACGCGAAGTCCTGCCCGGTCATCTCGTTCACCAGCGCGAAGAAGTCTTCGCTGCGCGGATGCCCGAAGCGCCACCGCTCGTGCCAGGTGCGCATGATGCGCGCCATCGTCTGTTGCCCGAGGTAGCGCTCGAGGGTGCCGAGCACGAGGCCCGGTTTGGTGTACGAGTAGAAGCCGTACTCGCCCGACGGCGTGTACTCCCACGCCTTGCTGAGAATCCGGTTGAACTTCGCGTTCGGGCCGTTGCTCAGGCGGTTGGTGTCGTCCTCGCCGAGGGTGATGCCGAGGAACTCCACCATGGAGCGGTCGCGGCCGTACACCGTCTCCATCACCTTCGTCGTCGAGTAGGTGTTGAACCCCTCGTCGAGCCACGCCTCTTCGAACTCGTTGTTGCCGACCAGCGCGTACCAGAACTGGTGGCCGAACTCGTGGATCGTGACGGCCTCGACCGCGCGTATCCTGTCGAAGGGCCACGCGTTGAACATCCACGCCGTGCCCGCCGTGATGAACGTCGGGTACTCCATGCCGCCGGCGCCGCCCGCGCCCGGCGCGGGATCGACCACCGTCAGCGTCGTGTACGGATAGCGTCCGTACCACAGCCCGAACCACTTGAGGCCCGCCTTCGCCGCATCGACGTGTCGCTGGGCCTGCGGCCGGTGATCCGGCTGCAGCAGCACCGTAATCTCGACGTCGCTCAGCGTCACTTCGTCCAGCGAACGGCCCAGCAGCGACGCGATGCGCTGGTACTCCGCCGGCGTCACGTCCGTGGTCGCCGAGAATGTCGCCTTGACGACGACGTAGTCCGGGTCGGCGGTCCAGACGAAGTCGTGCACGTCCGCCTGCTCGTACGTATACGTCGTCGTGCCGTTCCCGTTCGTGTGCTCGTGCGTGCGCACGCCGGTGGCGCCGACGACGTAGGCCGACGGCGCGGTGATCTCGACGCGGTACGTCCCGAAGTCGGCGTAGAACTCGGACGAGGCGTGGAACTGGTGGCAGTTCCAGCCGCCGGCCTGCCGCCCGCGCATGCCCGCCGGCTCGTAGACGCCGATCTTCGGGAACCACTGGCCGACCAGGAAGAAGTCGTCCTTGAAGCCGGTCCGCGCGAAGACCTGCGGCAGCTGCGACGTGAACGCGATGTCGAGCGTGATGGACTGGCCCGGCGGCACCGCCTCTGGCAGCGTCACCGCGACCACCGTCTGGTCGTCAGCGTTGCCGTCGTCGGGCTGGATGAAACGCAGCGCGGGCTTCAACTCGATCCCTGCGGCCGTCTTCATCGAGGTGACGTCGATCCAGCCCCACGCGTTCTCGGCCATCCGATCGCCGCGCAGTTGGCCGCCGGACTCCTTGACGAAGGTCGACTTCGTGTTCTTGAAGGCGTTCAGGTAGAGGTGGAACTGCAACTCGCCGACGGTGTCCGTCGTCGACGGGTTGCGCCAGGTGAGGCGCTCGGTGCCCGCCACCTGTTTCTTCGCAGGATCGAGGGCCACCTTCATCTGGTAGTCGACCACCCGGGCGGAGGTGGCGGGGAGGGGATCGGCGAGGGCCGGCAAAGCGGCGAACATCGCCAGGAGCAGCACGAGAACCGTGCGTCGCATGAGGGTCTCCCGGGAATTGGAACGGACGCGGACGACGGGAACGGGCGAAACGAGTCGGGGACCGGAACCCGGGAACCGAATCCCGAATCCCGAACCCCGAATCCCGCCCCTCGCCTTCGCTCGGGGCGGCCCCGAGCAACGTCGAAGGGCCGAGTGGAACCTACTTGACGTGCTCGATCTTGATGCTCATCGTCACCGGCGTGACCGGGCGGTCGCCGGCGCCGACCGGCGTCGCGCCGATCTTGCGCACGACGTCCATGCCCTCGACCACCTCGCCGAACACGCTGTGCTTGTTGTCGAGGTGCGGCGTCGGCCCGAGCGTGATGAAGAACTGGCTGCCGTTGGTGTTCGGCCCCGAGTTGGCCATCGAGAGGATGCCTTCCTTCGAGTGCCGCAGCTTCGGGCTGAACTCATCCTCGAACTTGTAGCCCGGGCCGCCGATGCCCTGACCCAGCGGGTCGCCGCCCTGGATCATGAATCCGTTGATCACCCGGTGGAAGATCAGGCTCTCGTAGAGCGGCTTCTTCACCTTCGCGCCGGTCTTCGGGTCGGTCCACTCCTTCGTCCCCTCGGCGAGGCCGACGAAGTTGGCGACCGTCTTCGGCGCGTCCTGGTCGAACAATTTGACCGTGAACTTGCCGAGCGGAGTCGTGAAATGCGCGTACGTGCCTGGGGTCAATCTGGCCTCCATGGTGAGTGCACTGGCGACGACGACGGCCAGCACCAGCAGGCCGCAGAACAGGAATCGCTTCATCGGGTTGTGCCTCCTTCTTTCCCTCTAATGCTACCGCAGGTAGGCGGCGCCGTCGCCTACTTCGCGCCCTTCACCTTCCCGTCGGTGTCTACCTCCCTGACCGCGCCAAATCCGAGCGATTGCAGGCCGGCTTCGATCTTCGCCTTGTCGCCGACCACCACGTAGACGATGCCCTCCGGGTGGACCGCCGCCTTCGCCGCGCGCACGACGTCGGCGGCCGTGAGGGCCCGCACCTTCGCGCCATAGGTGTCGAAATAGTCCGTCGGCAGCCCGTACGTCACCATCTGCTGTAGCGACGCCGCCACCGCGTCCATCGTCTCCCACTGGCCCGGCAGCGTGAGGGTGAGCGAGTTCTTGGCCATCGCGAGTTCCTCGGCCTTCACCGGGATTGCGCCGAGGATGCCCGTGAGCTCCTTCTGGATCTCCTGGATCGACTCCGTCGTCTTGTCCGTCTGCACTGGCGCGTAGACGATGAACGGCCGCATGCCGCGGGCGTCCCAGAACAGCGTCTGCGCCCCGTAGGACCAGTGCTTGTCCTCGCGGATGTTCATATTGAGCCGCGACACGAACTGACCGCCGAGCATGGCGTTCATCGCCTCGATCGCGACCTCGTCCGGGTTCGCCTTCGGCGGCGCGGCGTGGCCGGCCAGGATGAGCGACTGCTCGGCGCCGGGCCGATCGATCACGTAGATCGTCGGCGTCTTCCCGACCGTCACCGGCGCGATCTTCTTCGCCGGCACCGGCCCGGGCTTCCACGACGCGAAGAGCTGCTCGATCTTCGGGCGGATCTCGGCCATCGTCGTGGCGCCGACGACGACGATCGTCGTGTTGCCTGGCCTGAACCAGTCGGCGTGGAACTTCACGAGCGCCTCGCGCGTGATCCTGCCGACCGAGTCGAGGGTGCCCGTGCCGCGCAGCGGGATGCCGTACGGATGCGCCGGGCCGTAGATGAGCGCCGGCAGCACGCGCAGCGCGATGCCGATCGGCTCGGACGCCTCCTGCTGGATCTGCGCCAGACGGCGCTTGCGCAATCGCTCGAGCTCTTCGCCCGGGAACGACGGGTTGAGCACGACGTCGCCGAAGATGGCCAGCGACGCGTCCAGCCTGTCCTTGATCGCCGACAGCTCGACGAAGGCCGTGTCCAGATCCGCGCCCAGGCCCAGCGTGGCGCCCAAGGACGCGAGCTCCTCGGAGATCTGCAGCGACGATCGCGTGGTGGTGCCCTCGTCCATCATGTCGAGGGCGAGGCTCGCCGTGCCGAGCAGGCCGCCCTGGTCCGCCGCGAAGCCGGAGTCGGCCAGCAGCGTCAGGTTGACCTGGGGGATTGACGGGCGCTCCGCCACGACGAGCGTGATGCCATTCGGGAGCGTGGCGCGCTCGGCCTTCGGGAAGCGGGCGGCCGGCGGCGCGCCGGGCGTCGGCACGGCCTTGCGGTCGACCGTGGACGGCGTGGTCTCGTAGTCAGGGAACGGCTGGACCTCGAGCGCATACAGGCCGTCGGAGAGCCAGCGGGCGGCCGCGTCGCGGACCGAACCTGGCGTCGCCGTGTTCACGCGATCGAGCGTGACCTTGTACGCCTCCGGGTTGCCGGTGTAGACGAGCCCCTGCGCCAGGACGTCGGACTTGCCGCCGAAGCCGCCGATGCGCTCGACGCCGCGGATGAAGCCCGCCCGCCGCTGGGTCTTCACGCGGTCGAGTTCCGCCGCCGTCGGGCCCTCCTTCAGGAACTTCTCGAGCTCTTCGCGGACGGCCTTCTCGACCTTTGCCGTGTCGATACCGGGCCGCGCCTGAACCATCACGTAGAACTGGCTGGCGATTTCGCGCGAGTCGAGCGACGCCTGCACCATGGTCGCGATTTGCTCGTCGTAGACCAGGCGCTTGTAGAGGCGCGAGGTCTTGCCCGTGGTCAGCACGCTGGCCGCCAAGCCGAGCAGGTCCGCGTCGGCGGTACCCCAGGCCGGCACGTTCCACATCATGTAGAGGCGCGCGGCCGGCACGCGGTCCTGCATGATCTGCCGCTGCTCGCCGGTGCGCTTCGCGGTCCACGCCTGGTGCTTCGTGACCGGCGGGCCCGACGGGATGTCGCCGAAGAACTTCTCGACCTTCGCGCGCGCCGTTTCGGGGTCGATATCACCCGCGAGCACGAGCACCGCGTTGGCGGCGCCGTAGTAGTTGCCGAACCACGCTTTCACATCGTCGAGCGACGCCGCTCCGAGATCGTCCATCGAGCCGATGACCGTCCACGAGTAGGGATGTCCCTTCGGCCACGTCGCGTCGGTCGTCGCGAGATCCACGCGGCCGTACGGCTCGTTCTCGGCCTGCCGCTTCTCGTTCTGGACGACGCCCCGCTGCTCGTCGAGCCTGGGCTGGGTGATGGCGCCGACCAGGTGGCCCATGCGGTCCGACTCCATCCACAGCACCGTGTCCAGCGCCGACGTCGGGACGTTCTGGAAGTAGTTGGTGCGGTCCTCGTTGGTGGTGCCATTCAGATCGGTCGCACCCAAGGACTCGAGCACCTTGAAGTAGTCGTCGTTGAAGTGCTCGCTCCCGTTGAACATCAGGTGCTCGAACAGGTGCGCGAAGCCGGTGCGGCCGGGGCGCTCGTTCTTCGAGCCGACGTGGTACCAGACGTTGACGGCGACGATGGGCGCCTTGTGGTCCTCGTGCACGAGCAGCGTGAGGCCGTTCTTGAGGACGAACTTCTTGTAGGGGATGTCCACGCCGGCCGGCGTCTGAGCCACGGCGGCTCCGGCCACGGCGAGGACGGCCACGACGGCGGCGGCGAGGCGGGCCGCCCGGATCAGGTGATGTCGCATGCAGAATCCTCCGGAAAGGGAAGGCCACCGTGAGAACGGGGCATCAGGTAGCATGTACCACGTCTGGACCCGAAAGGGCACACCCATGGCCAACCGCTACCGCTATCTACATTTGGACGTCTTTACGGGCCGGAAGTTTGGGGGCAATCAGCTGGCCGTGTTCCTCGATGCCCGCGGGCTCACGACCGAGGATATGCAGGCGCTGACCCGCGAGATGAACTTCTCGGAGTCGACGTTCATCCTGCCGCGCGAACGCGAGGATACCGACATCCGGATGCGCATCTTCACGCCCGGGCGCGAGATGCCGATGGCCGGGCACCCGACGGTGGGCTCGACCTTCGCGCTGGCCCTCGAGGGCGTCATTCCGGCGGGGCAGCGGCGCTGGGTGTTCGGCCTCAACGTCGGACCGACGCTGGTGGACATCGACTGGGACGCCGGCCGGCCCACCTTCGCGTGGATGACCCAGAAGTCCCCGGTGTTCGGCATCACCGTGACAGACGTCGAGGCTGCCGCGCGGGCCATCGGCGTCGATCCCGCGGCGATTCGCGACACCGGCGCGCCCGTGCAGGAAGTGTCGTGCGGCGTGCCGTTCGTGTTTTTCCCGCTGGCGACGCGAGCGGCGGTCGATGCTGCGCGCGCGAATCTCGACGCCTTCGGCGACCTGTGCCGCGCGTTCGGCGTGGACGACCACGCGATGTTCGTCTTTTCGCCGGAGCCCTGGCCCGACGGCGCCACCGTCTACAGCCGCATGTTCGCGCCGGGCCTCGGCGTCGCCGAGGATCCGGCGACCGGCGCGGCCAGCGGCCCGCTCGGCTGCTACCTCGTGCACCATGGGATCGTGCCGGCGGCCGACGCCGGCCGCATCCGCAGTTATCAGGGCGTGAAGATGGGCCGCCCGAGCTGGGTGCACATCGCGATCGGCCTTGACGGCTCCGCCATCACGCGCGTCCAGGTGGGCGGCGAGGCCGTGCTCGTGGGCGAAGGGTACGTGGAGATCAGGAGCGTGTCCGAGTCATGACTGGACACGCTCCTGGAACGGCCCGCATTGAGCGCCGAACGTCGCCAGCCGTTCTAGGGGACTGCCCAATTGCTGGAAACACAGGCATTTCCTGCAGGCGGGCTGCCTGATTCGATCGGTATCTTCATGAAACCGACCCCGGCGCTCAATGCGAGCCGGGTGAGGAGGCCGTCCTGGGATGACTCGGACGGCCTCCTAGCTACCGCGCCAGCGGGACCACGCGCGACTTGCGGATGACGCGGTCACGCGTCACGAGCGGCACCTTGTGAAGCAGGCTGGTCGCGGCGATGATCTCGTCGGCCGGGTCACCACGGAAGTCCAACGCACGAATCGTCCGGCACACGTCGACCGACAGCGGAAAGGTGTGAATCCGCGCCAGGATGCGTCGTAGCTCGATGTCGTCGAGATCGGCCTCGATGCGCCCGAGCTGGGTGAGCTTCGCGATCTCCCAGAGCGTGATGGCCGAGATGCTCCACGTGTCCTGCGTCAGCAGGCGCCGCTCCGCCGGTGTCAGTTCGCCAGCCAGTGCGTACAGCAGGATGTGGGTATCAAGATTCAGCATCCCACCGCGCTCCCGTCGAGAGGATCGAGCCTTTAATCCGCAGGGTACCCTTCAGCGCTCCGATCAGCGCGGCCGAGCCGGTCGTGACCGGGACGAGCTTCGCCACGGGCCGCCCGTGCTTGGTGATGACGAGGCCCTCCGGCTCGATGCTGTCGAGGATCGCGAGGCACTGCGCCTTGAACTGGGCCGCGCCCATGGTCTTCATGGTCCAAGGATAACACAGGTCATATTATACGACCAGTCACGTGTTATGGTCATATATCGGCCATGTCACCGGCGCGCCGATCGTGGTCCAGCAGACGGCCGTTCGCCTACCCAATCTCCTCCAGCGACACCAGGCCGCGCTTGAGGGCCTGGACGACGGCCTGGGCGCGGTTCTCCACGCCCAGCTTCGACAGGATGTGGCCGACGTGCGTCTTGACGGTCTCCTCGCTCACGCACAACACGTCGGCGATCGCCCTGTTCGACTCGCCCAGCGCCAGGTGCCGCAGCACTTCCCGTTCGCGGTCCGTCAAATCGTCTGCTGAGACGCCGTTACCCGCGACGCGGCGCGCGAGGTACGGATCGACGTAGGTCCGGCCGCGAGCCACGGCGCGGATGGCAGCAAGCAGCGTCTCGGGTTCGGCGTCCTTACGGATGTACCCGGCCGCGCCGGCTCTGAGCACGGCCATCATGCGCGCCTCGTCTGTCGACGCCGTCAGCGCCACCACCCGCACGGACGGCCGCATCGCCATCACGCGCCTCGTCGTCTCGATGCCGTCAATCCCGCCCGGCAGCAGCAGATCCTGCACGATGACGTCGGGCTGCCACTCGTCGACGTGCTGGAGCAGTTCCTCGCCGCTCGCGGCCGTGCCGACGACCCGGAGGTCCGGGAATGACTCGAGGTAGCTCTGCAGACTGCGTGTGACCACGCGATGATCGTCGACGATGACGACGGTGATGACGGTCATGGGCGTGGCTCGCGGGGACGGCGCGTCCGCACATACGCCAGACACTCCCTCACGCACATGAACAGCGACAGCACGGCCACAGGAAGCACGGCAGGGTAGAGGTCGAAGGTCCCGTCTCTCTTCCAGAAGAGGCCATTCCACAACAGCACGGTTCCGACACCCCACCCGAGCGCGTTGTTGCGGTAGCGTCTGGCCTCTCGAGGCTCAGGAGCCGTCGAGGGAATCTCGAGTTCGACCCGTGTGAGTCCGTCTTCGGTCCGCTCGACATTGAGGAATCCCCGGCACTCGGCCGCCCGGCTCCGCATGTTCGCCAGCCCCTGGCCGCGTGGAGCCCGGCCCGGATCGAACCCGGCGCCATCGTCGTCAATCGTCAGCATGAGGGCGCCGTCCGTGGTGCCGAGCGCGATGCGTACGTGGGTGGCCCTGGCGTGCCGCGCGACGTTGGACATCGCTTCCTGCGCCACGCGGAATACGGTCTCGTGGGCTCCCGGCGGCAGCGACGCGCTTGGCGGCAGGTCGCCGGGCACGAAGTCGACGCGGGCGCCCGTTCGGAATGCCAGCGCCTCGCTGGCCTGCTGCAGCGCGCCGACCAGTCCGACGTTCTCGAGTGGCGCCGCGCGCAGGCCCTGCAGCATGGCGTCCATCTCGGCCATGGCTTCGCGCGCGGAGGCGCGGATCTGATCGACCGCCGCCCGCGCGCCGCCGGCGTCGCCATCGAAGCGCTCCTGGGCGGTCGCGGCCGCCGTATGGATCGCGAAGAGCTGCTGCTTGACCGAGTCGTGGAGATCGCGGGCCAGCCGATGCCGCTCCTCCTGCGCGGCGGCCGCCTCGATGCGCCGCGCGTACTCCGAGCGCAGCTGCCGGGTGGCGGACGCATCGTTCTCGCCGAAGAGCTCGACCATCACGCCGAAGCGTCCGTCGGCGTCCTCCCCGTGCAGCCAGGCCACCCACATCAGCATGCTGACGGCGGCGAGGATCGAGCCGTCGAGGGACACCCACGTCGAACGCCCGACGGTCTGGAGCGGCGGATGCTGCAGCCACGCCAGCGCAGCCAGCACCGCGTGGCCGATGGCGAACCAGAGCAGGCCGCGCCGGCGGGCCTCCGGGTCGTCCACGTTGGCCAGGGGCAGGCTGAAGCACCCGGCGACGATGAGCAGCGCCCCGATCTCCCGGACCGCGCCGGCCCGGACCCATGACGCGCTGGCCGGGTCCGGGGAGACCAGCCATGGCCCGACCAGCACCGCGGTGACGCCGGCCGAGAACGCCACTCCCGCATAGATTTGCAGCAGGAGTCGCGTGTCGATGCGAACCGGATGCGTATGAGTCATCATGGCGCCAATGTAGGGGTCGCCGGCCGCTTTGCGCATCCCCCAATGGGAGGATTCCGCCGTCCCCCGTGCGATGGTGCGCCGGCGCCGATCTGTGCGGCAACGTCACGCGACGTGGCTATCCTACCGGACCGGGTGATCTTGCTTCCACGCAAAATTCACCGTGAGTAATTTTGCCTGGTAGCAAAAATCCCTGTTATCATCAGCCATGCCGATGCAGGCCCGGTATCTCGCGGCGCAGGTCAGACAGGACCTGGCGCGCAAGATGGTGTTCGTCGCCGGTCCCAGGCAGGTCGGCAAGACCACCCTCGCCCTGAGTCTGCGTGGCGGCCGCGCAGGGTACCTCAACTGGGACGTCGCCGAACACCGCGAGCGGATTCTCGGCGGCCGGCTGCCTGCGGCGGGCCTCTGGGTGTTCGACGAGATCCACAAGTACCGGCGGTGGCGGAACTACCTCAAGGGCCTCTACGACGGCCGCCGCCGACGGCAGCGCATCCTCGTCACCGGCAGCGGCCGCCTGGATCTCTATCGATTCGGCGGGGATTCGCTCCAGGGCCGGTACCACCTGCTGCGACTCCATCCGTTCTCGGCCGCCGAACTGCGCCTGCGCACGCCTGGGGACCTTCGTGACCTGCTGGCGCTGGGCGGGTTTCCCGAGCCCTTTCTGGGCGGCAGCCAGGTGGAGGCGCGGCGTTGGTCGCGGGACTATCGCACGCGGCTGATTCGGGAAGATATCGCCTCCCTCGAGGGCATCCAGGACCTGGGGCATCTCGAGCTGCTCATGATGCGTCTGCCGGAGGGCGTCGGATCGCCACTGTCGATCAACAGCCTCCGCGAGGACCTGCAGGTGAGTCACCGTGCCGTCTCCTCGTGGCTGGCCGCGCTCGAGCGGCTGTACGCGCTGTTCAGGGTGCCCCCCTTCGGCGCACCCATGATTCGCGCCGTGAAGAAGGAGCAGAAACACTACCATTTCGACTGGTCGCTGGTGCCGGCGGACGGCCCGAGATTCGAAAACCTGGTGGCCTCGCACCTGCTGAAATGGGTGCACTTCCAGCAGGACTCCGCCGGACGGGATCTCGAACTCCGGTACTTTCGTGACACCGACGGGCGGGAAGTGGACTTCGTCGTCATCGAAAACCGTGCGCCCGTTTTGATGGTCGAGTGCAAGTGGGGCGATGCCGAGATCGACCGCGGCCTCCGCTACCTGCACGCACGGTTTCCTGCGGTCGAGGCGTGGCAGATCTCCGCCACCGGCACCCGGGACCACGTCAGTCCCGACGGTATTCGCGTCGCTCCGGCCCTGGCTCTCTTGAAGGATCTCGTCTGACCATGCACACCATCCTGACCGACCTCGATCTCCACCTCTTCGGCGAGGGCAACCACTACCGGCTGTACGAGAAACTCGGCGCGCACGTCACGACCTTCGACGACGTGAGCGGCCTGCACTTCGCGGTGTGGGCGCCCAACGCCGATCGCGTCAGCGTCGTCGGCGACTTCAACCGCTGGGACGGCGACGTCCACGTGATGGAGCGCCTCGGATCGTCCGGCGTGTGGGCGATCTTCATTCCGGGCCTCGGCCAGGGCGAGAAGTACAAGTACGAGGTCCGCGCGCGCGATGGCGTGCTCGTGCTGAAGGCCGATCCGTACGCGACGTGCTTCGAGGTGCCGCCGCGCTCGGCGACCATCGCATGGGACCTCGCCGGGTACGAATGGCGCGACGCCGCCTGGATGGAGGCGCGCGCGGCCAACGGCCACCTCATCGATCGGCCGATGTCGATCTACGAGGTGCACCTCGGATCGTGGCGCCGCGGCCTCGACAACGGCCAGCTGACCTATCGCGATCTGGCGGCGCAGCTGGTGCCGTACGTGCAGGAGCACGGCTTCACGCATATCGAGCTGCTGCCGGTGATGGAGCACCCGTTCGCCGGGTCGTGGGGCTACCAGGTGACGGGCTTCTTCGCGCCCACCAGCCGGTTCGGATCGCCCGAAGACTTCAAGTGCCTGGTCGATACGTGCCACCAGGCCGGCATCGGCGTCCTGCTGGACTGGGTGCCGGGTCACTTCCCGAAGGACGCCTACGGCCTCATCCGCTTCGACGGCACCGCGCTCTACGAGCACGAAGACCCGCGGATGGGCGAGCACCAGGAATGGGGCACGCTCGTCTTCAACTACGGCCGCCACGAAGTCCGGAACTTCCTGCTCTCGAACGCGCTCTTCTGGCTCGAGCAGTACCACCTCGACGGCCTACGCGTGGACGCGGTGGCGTCGATGCTCTACCTCGACTATTCGCGCAAGGCGGGGGAGTGGGTGCCGAACCGGTTCGGCGGCCGCGAGAACCTCGAGGCCATCGAGTTCCTCCGCCAGCTGAACGCCGTCGTCCACGAGCAGCATCCCGGCGCCGTCATGATCGCGGAGGAGTCGACGGCGTGGCCCGCGGTGAGCCGTCCGCTCTACACCGGCGGCCTCGGGTTCACGTTCAAGTGGAACATGGGCTGGATGCACGACATGCTGCGCTACATGTCGAAAGACCCGGTGTTCCGGCGCTGGCAGCACAACGACATCACGTTCTCGATGCTCTACGCCTACACCGAGAACTTCGTGCTGCCGTTCTCCCACGACGAAATGGTGCACGGTAAGGGGTCGCTCGTCGGGAAGATGCCGGGCGACGCGTGGCAGAAGTTCGCCAACCTGCGCGCGCTCTACGGCTACATGTTCGGCCACCCGGGCAAGAAGCTGCTCTTCATGGGCGCCGAGTTCGGCCAGACGCGCGAGTGGAACCACGACGCCAGCCTCGACTGGCACCTGCTCGACTTTGCCCCGCATCGTGGGGTGCTCCAGCTCATCACCGATCTCAACCGGCTCTATCGCGAGGAGCGATCGCTTCACGAGATCGATGTCCGCCCGGAGGGCTTCTCGTGGATCGACTGCACCGATCACGAGAACTCCGTCGTGTCGTTCATCCGCCGATCGTCCGATCCGGCAAACTACGTGCTGTTCGTGCTGAACTTCACGCCCGTCGTCCGATACGGGTACCGGCTCGGCGTGCCGGAGGCCGGGCGCTACGCCGAGCGGCTGAATACCGATGCGGGCGTCTATGGCGGGTCGAACGTCGGGAACCAGGGTGCGGTCGAGACCGAGGACATTCCGACGCACGGCTACGAGCACTCAGTGAGTCTCGCGCTCCCGCCGCTCTCGTGCCTGGTGCTCAAGCCGATCAGGGCCGCCGCGACATCGCCTCGATAGCCGCCCACTCCAGGTCGGTCACGGGCATCACGGAGAGGCGCGAGATTCGCACGAGCGCGAAGTCCGCGAACGTCGGGTCTGCTTTGATGGCCGCCAGAGTGACCGGCGCCTTCAGCCGCTGCACCGGCGCGAGTTCCACCATCTGCAGTTTCCCGGTCGCGTCGGCCGGATCGGGCCTCGGGCCCGTTGCCACCGTCGCAATCCCGACGACCGCCTTCTCGCGGCCCGTGTGGTAGTAAAACACCCGATCGCCCGGCTTCATGGCGCGCAGGTGCTGCTGCGCCAGCGGGTTCCGGACCCCGGCCCAGTTCGTCAGTTTGTCGCGCTGCAGGTTTGCGAAGCTGTAGCTCGAGGGTTCTTCTTTGACCAGCCAGCGCATATAGGCTCCGTTCAGGCAGGGTTTCCGCCATTCTACCGGATGGTCGGTACGCCCCGCGCGAAACGGGGCTACGCTTGACCCACGTCCCCCCGCGTCGGCCCATTCTAGCTGCCGCGACGTCCCTCCATCCGCGAGGTCAGATATGCGTCGGACATTCATCCTCCCCATTCTCGTCGCACTCATGATGACCGGCCTGCTTCTTCCGGCCGGAACCGCACAGGCGCAGGGCACGCCGTCGTTCGACGTGGCCGGCACCGATGCGCAGAAGGTCACCGCGTTCCTGAAGTGCCTTCAGGCGAGCGTCGCGATCGACAATCGTCTGAAGGTCGCGTCGCTGTTCGACTTCCCCTTGAAGGTGTGGATCGACGGCGAGAACGTGACCATCAAGAACGAGTCGGAGTTCCAGGCCCGCTACAACCAGATCTTCGACGCCAGCCTGAAGGCGTCGATTGCTGCCGCAAAGGTCGACGCGCTCTTCGCGAACCAGCAGGGCGTCATGTTCGACAACGGTCGCATCTGGTTCCGGCCCATCGTCGAGCGCAAGAACGCCATCAAGATCGTCACGATCAACGAGCCCGGCCCGAAGTAGGGCGCCGTTCGTGAATCGCGGTAGCGGGGTGAGGCTGTGGGCCCTGCCGGCAGCCCTGGCGGCATGCCGCCTCACACCGGCGCGGGCTTTAGGGCCTGTTAGCGAACAAGAGTAGCGGCAGTTGTTCGCTTACAAGCCCTTATGGCGGGCCCACACGCTCGAGAGGCCACGGTGGTTCATTGACAGCGCCTCACGTGCAGCGCCCGCGCATACAGCAGGGCGAACCCCCGCCGCTCGGCGTTCTGTTGTGATGTGGATCCGGGGGCCGTCGTGACGACGGCCAGGTCGCAACCGCGGCGAGCGGCATCCCGCAGCCGCGCGTCGAGCAGCGCCGTCTGGACCCCGCGGCGGCGAAACGCGGGCAGCGTCGCCGCGCCGCACAGTTGAGCGACCCCGTCGAACTCCCGCATGCTCGCCCCACCCGCCACCACCCCGTCCACGCGCGCCATGTAGCGCCGCAGGCCCGGGACCGACGCGAAGTCCTGGAACACGCGTTCGATCGCCTCGCGCGGGAACTCCTGGCCCTCGGCCTGCGCCGCCACGACATCCGGCTCGGCGAACCCGCTGACAAGAACGTCAAGCCACGTCGCCGCTTCGTCCGCTCCGCACTCCGTCACGACAAGCCGTTCCGACCCCAAAAATACTCCCGGAGTTGTTTCGCTGGCGATAAATACTCCCGGAGTTGTTTCGCGCGCGGAAAATACTCCCGGAGTTGTTTCCGGGCGCTGCGAGCGGGCGGCGTCGTCGTCGTCGTCGAGCGCCAGGCCCAGGACGTTCTCGAAGCCGGCGAGGGCGTACCCGCGCGGGGCGAACGCGGCATGCCACGTCGGGTCGGCCAGCGTCGAAACCTCAGCCTGGACGCCGCAGCCAACGGAGGCGTAGCGCGTTTCGATCGCGTCGAGGCGCGCGGCGTCCGGCGGGTCGGCGAAGCCCACCCCGATCACTTTGTTGATGGGGGAGCCCGGGCCGGTATACACGGCGACGCCGCCGCCGATCAGCTCGAGAAAGGCGTCCGGTGTGCGCGCGCCCGCGATGACGCTGACGGCGATATCGGCCGAGAGCGCGGCCTCGGCCCGTTCGATGCGCGCGGCGAGTGTGGTGTCGGCGAACATGGAGGCTCCGGGAATCCCGACGTGATCGATGCCGCCGTTCTGGCCGTCAACCGCTTGCCTGGGTGTCTTCGCTGCCGTTTCTCGCTTTGCCATTGTTGGGGACACTACTTCGACGCTTCCGGAATCGGCGGCAGACTTCTGACCTTGCCTGCAACCTTGCGACAGGCGCCGATCAGATCCAGGACCAGCCGGTCGTCCACGTCGAGGGCGCCTTCGTACTCGGTCCGATTCCGCATGTCGTGACACTTCGACAGAACTCGCCAGACCTCCGGGCCCAGGCCGAGAGTATCTGGCAGCACCTGAAAAACGATGTACCGTTTCGATGGCCGGAACCCGTGGTGCCTGAGCGCCGCCAGACACAGTGAGTGAGCGGCGCTGTAGGCAAGATCGAACCTGCCGTCCAGCGAGTTCGCCTCGTTCTCCGCGTCCTTCAGCCGCGCAAGGCCCGAACGGACGAGGCCGGCAACCTCCTTCGCATCCGGCGGTTCCTTCGCGAGGACGTTGCCCGGACCTGCCAGGCGCTCAAGAGGCGACGGGGAGGTCATGTTCGGTTCCAAGTACCCAGAGTTTCGGTTGTTCGAGTACGCGCGTCAAAAACGCGTTTTCCGTTCGGGCGCGTTTTGAGAACTCGGCAGCCGTGTACACCGTGGGGTTCACTTTCCGACCCACAGTGCGTGTGACCCGCTCAAGGGCGCCGAAGACGTCGCCGTACGCGAGGGTGTCGCTGATGATCATCAGGTCGATGTCGCTTGCCGATTGGTCGGTCGCCCTGGCCACGGAACCGTACACGAAGGCCGCGCGAATCTCCGACGACAAGGGCTTCAGCGCATTGCGCAGCGGCTCCGCGAGTCCGACCGTCTTCATCACGATATTCCGCAGTTCCGAAAACAGCGGTGATGCCGGATTGGCCTGGTAGTGCTTCTGATGGCCAATCCGTCGGGCGACGACTAATCCGCTTTCCTCGAGCCGCGCGAGTTCCCGCTGCGCCGCTCCGGAGCCAGTGCCCGCGTCGCGAATCAGCTCCGAGGCATAGACACTGCGCTCGGGCCGGCCGAAGAGCACACCGAGGACGCGTTGCTGCGTCTTGGTGAACAGCGCGTCCGCCAAGCTTCTCTTGCGACGTGACCGTGGTGAACCGGATTTCGTTCCCAATATGGGCATGATCATGCCCGATTAGGGCACGGACGTCAACGCCACGCCGCCGCCGACTGTTTCGACGAACGCGTCCGGCGTGCGCGCGCCCGCGATGATGCTGATGGCAAGATCGGCCGAGCGCGCGGCCTCGGCCCGTTCGATGCGCGCGGCGAGCGTGGTGTCGGCGAACATGGAGGCTCCGATCAGGTGCCGCCCACGACGGCGAGGCCGGAAATCAGGACGTGTTTGGTGCCTCGCGGCCGCGGCGCCGTGCCGCCGAGAGGCGCATGCTAGAATGACAGATTGTAGCAGCCCACCGGTGCGGAGAGATGACCGAGAGGCTGAAGGTGCACGCTTGGAAAGCGTGTGTAGGGGAAACTCTACCGAGGGTTCGAATCCCTCTCTCTCCGCCAACTTTCGCTCAGGACTCACGCGAACGTTGCCACGCCGAAGCCCCTCGACAGGCCCAGGGCGAAGGCGGGCTCTCTCGCTCTCGATCCTCGAGAGGAGTGTCCCGCCGAAGCAACGGGACAAAAAAGCCCGCCGGGCCGTTGCGAAGGCGGACTACCGATCCAACTTCGCCGCGACGCCCGATCCCGGCTTGAACACCCGAATCTTGAGGTCCCGAATCGGGCTGAAGTACTTCGCGTTGCTGGTGCAAAGCGTCAATCCGTGTTCGGCGGCAGTGGCTGCCACGAGAGCGTCGCCCGCACGTAGGCCATGCGAGAGCGCGTATGCCTCGATGTATACCGCCGCCCGGTGACCAATGTTCTCGGTGAGGGGCAGCGTGGTGAACCCGAACGTCTTCAGGAAGGACTTCGTCGCTTCATGCTGGCGCTGGTTCTGAGCGCCCTGCAGCAACTCCAGATACGTCTGCAACGAGAGCACGCGCTCCGCTTCCTGGTCAACAACCCGCGCGGCCTTGCTGTTTCCCCGTTGAATCCAGATGAAGAGATCGGTATCAAAGATCACGGTGCCGGCCCCCGCGCAGTTGCTCCATGACCTCCTGGACGGATCGCCCGTCTTTGCGACAACCAAAGAAGCCGTGCTCCGTCACCTTGAGGGCCGACGTCGTCGTGGCGGGTGAGAGCACTCCCTTGAGCTTGCCGCGATAGAGCACGCTCACGGTTTCGTTTCGCTCGAGCGCCTTCAAGACCTGGTTCATCTTGTAACGAAGATCGACAATGGTCGCCTGCATGGTGTCACCTTTATGTCTACTGAGACTATACATTAGGCGACACTCCAACGGCAGCGCGAAGCGACTCTGGCGACTCATCAACTCCGCCATCTGACGCCCGAACTGGTGTTCGCGGTACTTCGTGCGCTCACCGACGCTCGTCTTGCGGCGGCGCGTTAGAATGCCGACGCTGAGTCGAGTCGCTTGACAACCGGTCCGCCGACTATCGCAAGTGTATGTATCAAAACACCCTTTCTACTGGTGTTTTGACACACACAGACGTTGACTGAGTCCTCGAAACATGCCAAAGTACTCATCAAAACCCCCTTACTTGGGGTTTTTCGATGAAGAGCATCACAATGGGCCTTACGACCAGATCCTTGTCTCCGCAGGAGAGCCGGGTCGTCTTGGCGCTTACGGAACTGCGCCAACGCGACACGACGCGCCGGGAGATCATTCGCGTGCTCGGCGGGAGCCCCAAGGCCGCCGACCACGTGATCGCGTCGCTACGTCGCAAGGGCTGGCTCGAACGCGCCACCTGGGGAAAGTACCTCCTCGTCCCGCCCGACCAAGGCCCAGACGCCATCGGGGACAGCAATCTCCTCGCGCTCGCCAGCCGTATTGTCGATCCGTACTACCTCGGCTTCGGCACAGCCGCCATGCAATACGGGTTGACGACGCAGCACCGCAACACCATCTTCCTCGTCACGCCAGCGCGGCTGCGCGGGCGAGCACTCGGCGACTCCCGCGTCAGGATCATCACGCAAGCCCCCAGCAAGTTCTTTGGGTTTGCGCCAGTGGACGCCCTGGGCTACACAGTCATGATGTCGGATCGCGAAAAGACCGCCATCGACTGCATCGACCATCCGGACCTGGCCGGCGGGGTCGATGAAGTCGCCGCAATACTTGCGACCGCTAGCCGCCGGTTTGACTGGACCAAAGCGGCTGACTACCTCGAACGCATCGATTCGGGCGCGCTCGTTCGCCGCTTCGGATGGCTGGTCGACTACGTCGAGGCCGATCTCCCGCCGGACGTGCGCACGCGACTGCTCCAGCTTGGCGGCCGAAGCCGCAAGACGTGGCTCGGCGCGGACCCGGCGCGCGAGCGCGCAGTCGAGGGCGCCATCGGCTTCGACGAGACGTGGCGCGTCTTCGTCAACGTCACGGCCGACGCATTGCGGGGGAGCGCGGGCCTCGCGAGACGCAGGACCGCCAAGAAGGACCGTTGAGAATGCTCACACGACCACAGGTGCAGCGTTACTCGACCGAATCCGGCCTTCGCGACGTCATGATCGCGGAAAAGGAAGTGGTGCTCACGTTCCTGCTGCAGCTGCTGTCAG
>Ga0315292_10000418_pt1 | contig 19751 bp, 30 predicted proteins | sample YL17G13_0_MG_FD_204029 | JGI IMG/M metagenome (GOLD analysis project Ga0315292, IMG submission 204029) | Sediment microbial communities from Yellowstone Lake, YNP, Wyoming, USA - YL17G13_0 | ecosystem: Environmental > Aquatic > Freshwater > Lake > Sediment | place: USA: Wyoming | collected... | reverse complement strand
AATTGTCAAAACGAAATGTTAATTATTCTATGCCTACAGCTTGGCTACTTGCAGAAATTGTTAGTTTAGGTTATACCTACGATGAAATAATGAACACACGAAAAATAGATCTGGATTGGACAGCATTTAAGATTAGAACCGAAAGTATGGTTAGAAAATATATAAATCATCAGCTAAAATAGTAAAAATGGCTAATATTATATTTCTGACTTGCGTTAATACAGATGTGACACCTACTAGGGCAGTCGCATCTTACCAATTAGCATCTTGGGTTCGTCAACATGGATATACTGCTAAGGTTATTGATTTTTGCCATCAGATGTCGACTGATAACCTTGTTGCAATTATAGAAAAAAATATAGGCCCTGACACACTTGCTATTGGAGTAAGTTCTACATTTTGGAATGGATTGGTTCAGACTAATAGAAATTACCCCGAACCTGATTGGGTATTAGATGCCCACAAAATAATTAATTCTAGACATAAATTGCCGTGGCTGCTAGGCGGGTATGCTTCTGCATCAACAGGGCTAACACAAGATTGGTGGGTAAAGTTTTATGGAAATGCTGAAGATGCACTACTCAAGTGGATGGATGAGAATAGTTCAAAATTGATACGAAGAGAACCATTTGATATTAAGACATCGACTAAGAATTTTCTTACAGACGATTTTATACAACCATTTGAAATAATGCCAATTGAACTTGGACGTGGTTGCATGTTTAAGTGCAGATTCTGTAGGTACGATTTATTGGGTAAAAGGCCCGGTACATATCTTCGAAATTTTGATTTATTAAAGGATGAATTTTTAAGAAATTATGACGAATGGGGAACTACTAAGTATTATTTCCTCGACGATACTGTTAACGAGAGCGAAGAAAAAATACGTGCCCTGGCAGACATAGCACAAAGCCTGCCATTTAAATTAGAGTGGACTGGATATAACAGGCTTGATTTAATTTGTCGTCGTCCAGGAATGATTAATATGTTAAGAGATAGTGGCTTGCGCACTGCATATTTTGGAATAGAAAGTTTTCACCCGGCTGCATCTTTGGTAGTTGGTAAAGGTTGGAGTGGAAAAGAATCTAAAGAATTTCTTATAAAACTGAAAAAGGAATGGGGAAAAGACATTACATGGTATCTTTCATTCATTATTGGTTTGCCCGGTGAAGATAGGGCAAGTATTGAGGATAGTAATCAGTGGTGTGTCGATAACGAAATGTATGAATGGAATTTTCATGCCCTTAGTATAAACCGATCAAACAGCAAACTACTTAAGAGTGAATTTGATAGAGAATATGAAAAATATGGTTATTCTTTTCCTTTTGAACATGACCCATTAAATTGGAAAAATGAATTGTGGACATTCCGGACAGCCATGGCATATTCTGATGATATATTAAAGAGAACAACGGACAAACATCTAGCAACCGCCTGGTTTCTTGCATCATTGGTAGGGATAGGTTATACTTATGATGAATTAATGCATACACCTAAAATAGAATTTGATTGGGAAAAGTTCAAGAGACAAACAAAGAAAATTGTCGATGACTATGTTGCATATCAATTAGGGTAAGATTGATCCTGTATAAATAGTCTGTTATAATAAGATATTGCCCCAGTGGCGGAATTGGTAGACGCACTGGATTTAGGTTCCAGCGCCGAAAGGTGTGGGGGTTCGAGTCCCTCCTGGGGCACCATTTATTAGAAAGCAAATATGGAATTTTCCTTTAACGTAGATATGCATGATAAGGATGGTGATCCTTTCGAGCGTGGTGTATTTGTTCACCTTGGATCGCATACGATTTTGCATTTTGCAGATTCGAGAGAACTTAGGGATTTCGCTAACGAAATACTCAAGTCACTTTCCGAAATTAGAGAAGCTGAAGATAATAGACACCGACTATGAAAGATGCACCGAGCCCTATAAATTTCCCTAAAGAATGGTTACCTATAGTTTGGGGTGCCATTCTAAGACAAGAAGTGCAGTGGGGAAAGGACTCCTTAATAGGCGCAGGTGGTTCAACTGAATTTGAATGGGCAACTGCACAATGGAGATATGAGGAGTTATTTGAGAGACCTATCTCGATTACATTAATTAGCGGTAAGCCAGACGCAGAAGATTTGACAGCAGCAGTGTTAAAAGGTAAAATAGAGATAAGTTAATGAAGCATTACGATTGTCCTGAGTGCAATGGAAGAGGCGAGCAAATGATTGCAAGGATGTATCCAACGGGACATACTGAATGTTGGGAGCCCTGTGAGTTTTGTGAGGGCGAAGGTGTTTTTGAAGAAGAAGATTTTCTAATATTAAAATTAGAAGGCAAGGTTTAATTGGGAAGTTAGCTCAGCGGTAGAGTCGCTGGTTTACATCCAGTTGGTCGGGGGTTCGAACCCCTCACTTCCCACCAAGTTTCGCTATCCATGTCACAGGGATATAAAAGAAATGGATCGGAAACATTGACCGTTACCAAATGTGGCCATTGGAAACCAGCCTGAGGTACCCGCTGTAAGGAACAGCGATACGACTCTTTACGTGTACCCATGACACGGTAAGCCCCACGTTAACTGGGGTTCACAATGGCGCATGCTAACGCGATAGTTGAAGGTGGCGAAACACTGGAGACAAGCTATAATTAGGAAGATGATGAGGCAGGTAAGTAGAGAGCAACAATTGGTTGATATCATGTTTCAAGTTGCGCTAATGTGCGCAGAAAGAATGCATGGTAAGAGCAACGAAGAAATTGCCGAATGGGTAGCTCGTCAACTTAGAGAGTGTGGTTTTGATACCGAGGCTCGCGGAGCAAGCTGGGGCGTGTTAAAATAAGTTATACGGCGCGGTTCTGAGAGATCAGGAGACCGGGTAAAACAAGGAGTATAAACCTTGGCCATCCAGTTCCATATGTATGATACCGCATATAAAAGGTGTATCCGGAGGACTTCGATCTGTTATGTCGAAGTAGGGATTTGCCTGGCGACCTATCACCGCAGGATGGTTTTGTGGGGTTTACACTAAACAGCCCGAGTGAGTAGTAACACTTGTTAGCCTAGGCTAAGAAAACATACCGGGGGCCGAACCGTTAGTGACCAGGGTGTATTTGGAAAGACCCACACGAGCATAAATTTGATAGCGAGTGTTATAAGAAAAACACTCGTCATTTGCTCGCTATGATAAATACCTCATGGAGCATAAAGGAAGATTAGTAGCAAACAGCAGGATAAATTGTATCCACTGTGGAAAAGAGACAACAAAAGGAAATATCAAGAAGCACGAAAAAAGTTGCTATTTGAATCCTTTTATTGTTCAGCATTGCTTGAATTGTAGAAAACCAATAAAGAACTATAAATCCTCTAAAGGTACATGTTCGAGATCCTGCGCCAATACTCACTTTAGGAGCGGGGTTGACAATGGTAATTGGGGAGGAGAAAGATATCAAACATTGTGCTTTACACAGCATGAAAGAAAATGTGTAGTTTGTGATGAAAGAAAGATATTAGCAGTTCATCATTATAATGAAAATCATGACGATGATAGAATTGAAAATTTAGTTCCATTATGCCCGACACATCATCAATATGTTCACAGTAAATATAAAGATGAAGTGATTGATGTAATAGATAAGTATGTAGAAGACTTTATTCGGAAATTAGCTTAGTCTGGCTTAAAGCGCCTGCTTTGGGAGCAGGAGATCGAGAGTTCGAATCCCTCATTTCCGACCATATCTTGAGGATGGTAGGCCCTAATAAGGCACCTCAATCCTGTCTCGAAAGGTATTCGAGCGATCTGTATATCGACAAATATGGCGTCCCTAACTTGGGGTTAGGGTCCACGCTACGTTAACGAGGAGAGTGGCGTATCTCGCTTAAGATATTGTACTGATATGTTTTGACTGGCGATGTATACGGTATGCCAGGTTGGTGTAGAGACTGTAAAAGACATATTATGGGTTTACCGACCATAGCACATTTTCAGGTAAAGGGCCTGTGATAGAATACCTAAACATACCTGCAATACCAAAAGATATCGAAATGGCACTTATTGATTGTGCATTATCTTTAATTGATAGAGAGGGGTATGCTACTGGACCATCTATTATAGATGAAATGACCAGTCATTATAAAAATATATCTCTTCGAAGAACATTTAGGCATTTTAAATTACAAGATACCTTAATTGAATCGAGATTTAGAGAATTTATACTGTCACATTTCGGAAAAGAAAAAGAACCCTTGTTTATTATTATCAATAATACACAGGACGAGCCGGCAATTTTTCCTCCACACAATGATTATGCTAGAATTATAGCACTTAATTATATTTTAGTTGCAGGAGGCGATAATGTTACCACATCATTCTATACTGGACCTGAGGTTGACAGATTAAATAATAGGTTCTATACTTTAGATGAGATACAATTAATTAGCAGAGTGCGGATAGATGTCGGGAGATGGCATACATTCAATGCACAATGTATACACTCTGTAGAAAATTTATTAAATACACGAATTTTGGTAGCAATAATTAAATCATAGTTTTCAGGTAAAGGCCAGCGAAGAAAGAGATATGCCGGTGGAACATGTTATCATTCCAATGATAAGGGAGAAATGATCTCTGTTCCTGTCTTACTATATCTCCTGCCGAATGTTGGGAAAATGCGCAAATAGTTTTAGCAAGGTTGGCAAGTAGTTGGAACAACCCTTCGCCGGGCCGATGAAACCGTTATAACGCTAAGGTGTAGCTTAATGACCGGTTAGCAAAACATTCACCTAATTTTAAATATGGAACAACTACATTATAAACCCATCATAGGGACTCCATTTCGCTTGGAGATTTCTTCTGTCCAAAATAAGCCCGGTACATGGAATTCCACTAAGGTCTCTATCTATCGCGATGACGACTATGATGTAGTGGCCAATATATACCGCAAAGGTATTTTGATTGGTGAATATCTTCGTAATTATAGCAACTATGGATTTGAAACATTTTATCCGTTTCAAATTGGCGAAGAATGGTATGCGCTCTATAGTGCTGATTATACGGCAACTCGTGTGATGAAACTGCACGTAGACAGAATTGAAGATTGGTGTGGTGAAGAATCTCACAGCAACGGATTCTGCCCAGTCGAATTCTATGTTCCGAAGTTTATTAGATCGAGCAATGGCAGTGAACCTAAATACGAAATTTTCTATGTAGATTGTGACTATTCATTTGAAGAATTTCACGACGAAATTGTAAATCCGGAATTTGAAAAATTAGAATATTGCAATTTTGGGTTCTTGTGCGGATGTGTTTGGGGCGATGACACGAGTTGGAAATTACGCTACATTGACCTATCTCAAATTCCCGATAAGGTATTGTCCATCACTGATAAGTTTGGTTACTGGGAATTGCCCGAAGGACCTTTACGGAATCATATCAGAATGGATGGGTGGGAGCCGGATCACAATTGGATTTGTCTTACCCGGCAAGAACATATAAATCTGAAAACAGATGAGCGCTGCTAAGTATTACATCTATCGGAATCTAAGAACTGGTGGCTTTTCAGTTAAGCGTCGTGGTAGAGTGGTTGATAGGCAGAAATCATTAACTGCCGAGCACATCACCTTTAAGGTAAACGAAATTGGTAGACAACGGGTTATAAAAGAAAAGCAGAAAAATGTTCACGCATATCTGGTTTGTGATAAATACTATCTCTACGATAGGACAGAGGTTGACAAACTAAAGATTATAACATATAATCCTTACAAGTCATCAAACTTTACTGTCGATGATAAAGTAATAGTAAGTGCCGAGAAAGTAATTTGTCGTAACGGTAAATGTTACTTGCTAAAATGAATTTGGGGGACTAAGCTAGCGGGAAACTGTCGCCTTTGCAAGGCGAACTCCGGGGTTCGATTCCCCGGTCCTCCACCAAAATATGAAGTTGATTTGTTTAAATTGTAAAGAAGAAAAAGATGCAAAGATTGGTGCAAAATATTGCAGTAATGCTTGCCAGAAAATATTTCAGTTTGTAACAAAGACTTTACAGAAATTTTATAAAGGTGATCTCCATAATCGGAGAACACTTATTACAGTGTTAACACACTTGTTTGGATATAGGTGTGTAATATGTGGAAATGATGGCATACATAGCGGATTACCGTTATCACTGCAATTAGACCACATTGATGGCAATTCAGATAATGATATGCCGGAAAATGTAAGATTGTTATGTCCAAATTGCCATAGTCAAACGCCGACATTTACGGCTAAAAACAAAGGTAACGGACGAAGGAAAAGATAAATTCCCCGATAGCTCAGTCGGTAGAGCGTCGGACTGTTAATCCGTAGGTCCGTGGTTCGAGCCCACGTCGGGGAGCCAAACACTATGAAAATATATTATCAAGACGAATACGGTGAAGAACTATACGTTGCATATAACAAGAATGCAGTGCCAAGGATTGGCGAAACTGTTGTGCTTGTGCAGGAATACAGAGTTAAGGATGTTATCTGGGATGCTGCTAGTGATGATGTTATTGTAGAGATAACACAGAATCTGGTTAGGGCAGCTAAGGAAATAAATGATGGCACCAGTGGTAGACTAGCAGAGATGCAGCGTGCTATAGTTGCCGTAACTAAACGTCAAGATACAACAGAGAAAAAGGGCAGGATGCTCACAGAGCAAGTAGTTACAATTCGTAAGCACATTAATCAACGTATTCAACAAGAAAGAAAAGAATCATGATGACACCCGATAAGAATTTCAGAATGAAGCCACAGATTAAGACTATGATTTCAATGATGAAGGGTTCGAAGGAAGATCGCAATCATTTCAAGAAGATGATGATTGATGCACAACTTTGTGAAGAAGCGGCCCGCCGTGCAGCACTGAAGTCCAAGGACACCGGAGACACCAGGGGTAAGCCACGCGGAGCAGTCGCCCCAGAATAACAAGTTATAGAATATGTATCAGGTAAATATATTATTAAAATATTAATATCCACCTGAACCAAATTCTTAGAAAATTATATTTAATAATTCTAAGAAGCTATTCTTTTTTGCTCCTATAGTTAAGTGGTATAACACTATCTTGGTACGATAGTATCGCAGTTTCGATTACTGCTGGGAGCACCAAAATTGATAAATAATGGATGCCGAGAGAGATTCCATTCTTCATAGAAGGTAAGGTAACTAATATTACTAATGGATGTCAGTCTGTTCTTGTAAGAGTCCAGAATGGTAATGTTTACAGTATTCATCCAGATACTCCAGGTATAGATTTCAAAAACCTAAGAGAAGGCCAAATTGTAAGACTTGAGATTACCACCAGATTAATCCATGTTTTAAGTGCATATATAGTAAATAAAGAATAATTGCGGGCGAGTGTGATGGCAGCACGTTGGGCTCATAACCCAGAGGGCCGGTTCGATTCCGTGGCTACGCAACCAGATTATTATAGTGTTAACAGCACTGTTGGTATACATTCTACCATTTATTATTAGAGTGATATCATGTAAATTCTAACGTTGCTTGAAGCTGTGAATCAGCCTCTGATATATGATACCGACTATCACTTGACATTATTGTTATTTTTCACGTAAAATTGAAATGCTGGTTAAATGGTGGCAACCATCCTGTAATGGGTACGGCGCGTGGATCGAAGCCCGGCGATCTTTTTGCAAGACTTAGGTTTGCTTTGCAATGACTTATAACCTTATAAAACAGACGCGGCCGAGGAAGACGGTAATCCGCTGGTCTCATAAGCCAGAGATACCTGGTTCAACTCCAGGGGTTCGCAACCAAATAGGCTGGTAAGCCATACTAACCGTACCCCTAAATGTACTGAAACTTGTTATCTTGCATATTTGCCGAAGTGCTAATTTAAGTCACGGGTCTTTTGTTAGACGACATTATGCTAGGAACCCTAAATGCGGATATGGTGGAATTGGTAGTCACGCAAGCTTGAGGTGCTTGTGCCGAAAGGCGTGGAGGTTCGAGTCCTCTTATCCGCACCACGATAAATACAATATGATTCATTCAAGTCTTGATTGGTCGAGTTACGAAACTGGTCTTGTTCATAAGACTTTACCTCTTATTCATGGAAAAGAGGTAAGGAAGATGATTGAAAATATTCGCGCTGAAGTAACTCAGTTATCGAGAGCAGAAGTTGAAGCACGTCGTAGCAAAAATCATCTTGCTGAAGAATTATTAATTAAGGTAAATCAAGATATTGAAATGGTAGAAGAATTCCTATTGGTGGCAGCATTATTAGGATGAAGGTTGACATTAGTATAGCATTCGCGTATACTATCAGATACGGAAAGTAAAGTAGCCAGGGCGCTACCACCGATTGGAAATCGGCTGGACTTATCGCGAGATAGGTTTCGTTTCGAATACGATGCTTTCCTCCACTAACGAAAGAACACAATGCAAAACCCATCAAGGAATGTCATGAATGCAATTAAGATGAATCGTTTGGAGCTACTTGCTATTGTCCAAGCCAACAAAATTACACACGTCGCTGAATTTATCGAAGCAGTGGAGGACTATAAGAAGTTAGTCCTGCAAATTGCACAAGGTAATGCCAAGTTGGCCAAGACCGCAGATCTGGAACAATTCAAGAAAATCAAGGCTCAGCCTACACCACCTGCTTCCTATGAGAACGACTATAAGCGTGCCATTCGCATGCTCGAACTTTCGGTCGAGGATGTGATTGAGGTTGAAGAAGATGTATTCAACCAACTAGTGCTTGACGAATGGTCATGGAAGCGTTCATTCACCGTTGCCAACACAATGTATAAGAGCGGTAGCTTCTAAGCCACTTGCTTTCCTGCACACAATAAATTACACTTAGTGGGCGCAATTATGCGTTCACTCTAACACACAAAGGAATATATGTTTAAGAAACTTACCGCGGCGGTTGCTGCACTAACTAGTATGTCTGCTTTTGCGACTGCTGCATCTGCTCCTGCTGCTGCGGCATCTGCTACTGTACCAGTAGTTATTACTGCTGCCGAGGCTGGTTTACTGGCTTCTGTTGCCGGTTTTATTGCTGGTTGGGCCGTTTTTATCCTTGCCGCGCTTTTCTTGTTCGGTATTTTCGCTGAACACACTGAATCGAGCGGCTGGGCAATCTTCTTTATGATTCTTGCAGTCGCCGTCGCGTTCTTCACGTTTAGCTTTTCTTGGCTTACCCTTGCACTTGGCGCAGTTGGATACATTGTTGTTGGTTTGCTTTGGAGCTTCTGGCGTTATAAGCGTCATGCACAGAAGGTCGTTGAAGCCAATAAGAAAAGCACCGCGCAAGAGAAAGAATATGCATTGCGTGCCCTACACCCGAAGGCAATGCTTGGTACTATTACTGCATGGATCGTTATTTGGCCGTTTAGTTTGGTAGAGAATCTGGTTGGCGACATTATCAACTTCATTCAGGAATTGGTAACCAAGTTCTTCCGTGGCGTATACCACAAGATTTACGACTCGGCTGTTGCTGCCCTGAAGTAAGGAGAAAGCGTGGGTTCTAAGCAAGTCATTGTGATGAAGAAGTTTCCTAAGGCACGCAATATGCGTACGGGGAAATACATCGCACAAGGAGCCCACGCTAGTCTTGGTGCTTTGCTAAGTCTATCTTCGATTGAGGATGATAAACTAATTATTCCTCTGAACAATCCCTTTATCTGGGAATGGATAACCGGTAGATTTACCAAAGTTACATGTTATGTTGAAACCGATGAAGATCTGGTATTCATCCATAACTCAGCTAAATTAGCAGGCATCCCCTCTTCACTTATCACTGATGCAGGCTTGACAGAGTTCGCCGGAGTGCCTACACTTACTGCTGTCGGCGTAGGGCCGGATAATGAAGAACTGATTAATAAGATTACAGGTCATTTACCATTGTTCTAGAAAGGGACACACAGTGGATACACAAGTAGTAGCACAAGAAATTGTAGCAAAGCGGGATAAATTTAGCGGCTGGATTAAGATTGCAGCCCTTGGTGTAGTCGGATTACTCGTTGCGCCATTTATCTTTATGGCCATTGGTGGCCTATTTGGCCTAGCAATCGCAGCAGCCGTTGCATTTACATTGGTGCAACTTGCTCCGTGGTTTGCACTCAAGGTTGCAAATTACAAATATCGTTTGATGGATGCTGAAAAGGTTGAGCACATTCAGAAGGTAACTGCCGCAGCAGAGCAGAATCCAATCGAGACGCTTACTGCATTGCTTATTGCTAAGAAGCAGGCATTCCAAGTATTCAAAGCATCGGTAACTCAGGCCATTACTGCTCGTTCAAACTTTTCCACAAAGGTGGATAATTTTAAGAAGAAGTATCCAGCCCGCGCCCAGGAATTTGAGACCCAGCTTGCACGTATGACTGATCTGGTCGAACGCAAGAAGAAGGCGCTGAATGAAGCTCAGACTTCTTTGGAAGATGGTGATAACAAGCTCGAAGAAATGAAGGCGTATTACGAGATGTCTAAGGACGCAATTGAAGCCAACCGTGCTGCCGGTATGGATACTGGTGATGCATTCGAGAAGTTGAAGGCCGATACAGCATGTGATGCAGTGTTTGAATCCATGAACATGGCATTTGCCCAACTTGAAGTTGCAGCGGCCCTGGATGTGGATGCGGATGACAAACCTGCCCAACCTGTTGCACAATTAGCTCACAGCGAACCTGTGGTACTTGATGTGAAGGTTCGCGAAACACAGAAAGTGAGTCGCTAAATGAAGTATCGCATCATTGGTACATTGATTGTCCTTGCTATCTTGGGCGCACTGTATGTCGTTACATACGACGACAGTCAGGTTCGTCCGGCAGGAAGTTCGCAGCAAGTTGACCCCAACGCAGGTGCGTTGCAAGGTCTGAAGATCAACTAACACACTCAACACAGAAAGATTTAACATGAAATACAATTACGTTATTGCCGCGGCATTTGCGCTGTTTGCAGTTACCGCCCAAGCACAACAAGTTAAGGTTGGCACTGGTGGCCCTAAGGGCACTTACCATGCGCTGTTTGCCAATATCGCTGAAAAGTGTGGCGACCAGATGGCGATGATCGAAGTCCCGTCCAGCGGCTCGCTGGAAAATCTGGACCGTTTGTCCGGCAAGGAAGTTGGTGCTGCATTCCTGCAGACTGACGCACTGTTTGCATCTGCACAAGGCCGCGATTTGGGCAATATCAAGACGCTGGTTGCATTCAATCGTGAAGCTGTTCACGTCATTACGTTGTCTGCCTCTGGTTTGAAGTCCGGCGGTGTTGCTGGTTTTGGTGGCAAAGAAGTTGTGTTCAACAACGTCGAAGACCTGGCCAACATGAGTGTTGCAGCCGCTGGTGGTTCGATGATTACAGCCCAGCTGATTAAGCTGCAAGGTCAGGTCAATTGGACTGTTGTTCCCTCCAAGGACAATGATGAAGGTATTGCCCTGTTGAAGGCTGGTAAGGTTCAGGCTGTTGTAATGGTCGGTGGCCAACCGCTCGGCAACGTCAAGGCACTTGGTTCAGAATTCAAGCTGGTCAGCTTTCAACCGAAGACTGTTGAATTGTTGAAGACTGTATACCTGGCTGACAAGCTGTCATATCCGAAGCTGAGCGCGAGTGCAGTCAACACGATTTCTACTGAGGCGTTGCTGGTAACCCGTACCTACAACACGCCGGACAAGATTGCAATGCTTGCAAGCTTCCGCAAGTGTGTTTATGACAACATCGGCCACTTCCAAGACGCCGACGGCGCGCACCCTGCTTGGGCGCAAGTGGATGCAGCAAACAAGGGTAAGTGGGCCTACTACGACCTGCCGACTCCTGCTGTAGCCGCAAAACCGGCTGGCAAGAAGTAAGAATCGGTAAATAAGTTTTTAGGATAGATACAGCAACTAAAAATACTAAAGCAACTGGCAGCTCTTAAACTGCATATTGTTGGAAGAAACCAAATCTGTGCTAGACGAGATTCTAGATCGGGCGTAAACGATTTGCGATAGGGAGGTGGGTTAAAAAGCCCTCCAGAAAATAATCAAACCAAACCAACTATCCTGTGTTTTACAATGGCACCACTTGCATGCAAGTGGTGTCGTCTTTTATACTACTGTATGGGCAGACTCGTATATTTGAATGATCTCGGTTTAGATGCACGCTGGTATTTTTCAGATGCATATTATAATCGAGAAAGGAATAATTATTCCTATGCATGGCCTAATCCCACATATCCACATAGAGTTGCAATTCATAGTGAAGATTTAAATGATCAGAATGAAAGAAGAATTGCAATTAGAAGATGGATAGAAGAGACTTTAGTAGAAACTGTAATATCTGATGTATTAGATAAGTCTTATAGAAGATTTATAGATCCTGAAAAAACATGGGAACATAGTTACGAAGTTTCAAATAGATGGATAGTATTTTATTTTGAGAATGAACATAGTGCGTCAATGTTTGCACTTAGATTCTCTGAATGGATCAAACCTGTTACCGATGAAAATCCGAGGTGGTTATAATGAGAAAGCTAGCAACAATTCGTAAGATTGATAATTTACTGCCAATTGAAGGTGCAGACCTTATTGTGACAGCTATTATCGATGGCTGGACGGTAGTGGTAAAGAAAGATGAATTTAGGCTGGGCGATCCATGCTTCTATTTTGAAATTGATAGTTTCTTGCCCGATGGTAATCCTGCATGGCAACATCTTGTTGAAAAACATTCTCGTACCTTTGATGGCAAAAGGGGGCATCGTCTTCGTACAGTTAGATTACGTGGACAACTTAGTCAAGGATTTGCTGTGCCAGTAAATGTATTCCCGGAATTTGCAGTTGAATGTGCAAAAATTCCGGATGAGTACCCGGCTAGTGCTATGTTCACTAATCTATGCAATCTAGATTGGACTACCATTCTCGGCATTGTAAAATACGAGCCGCCAGTACCTGCTGAATTAGCCGGGCAGGTTCGTGGCAACTTCCCCGGATTCATTCCTAAGACTGACCAAGAACGTTGCCAGAATTTGGGGCATGACATTTTCGTTGAGAATGTAGATTCACGTTACGAAATAACCATGAAGATGGATGGTACATCTTTCACTGCTTATCACAGGGATGGAGAAACTGGTGTCTGTGGTCGTAATTGGGAATTGCAGGTTAACGATGATAATGCATCAAATACGCTTGTTCGTATGTTTGTGGACAGCGGTCTACAGGCAGCATTGCGTGAATTTGGGCTAAATTACGCAGTACAAGGCGAGCTCATGGGCCCAGGCATACAGGGGAATCGTGAGGCGTTTACAGCAGCAAGATTGTTCATATTCGATATCTACGATATCAACGGTGGTTGTTATCTTTCTCCGGAAGATAGGCACCATACGATAACAGAGCTATGGAATCGTGGACTCAATCGCGATGTTGTGCAGCATGTTCCTGTAATGTCCATGGGTGTTACATTAGGTGAACTTGGTATCAGTAACGTAGGCGAACTTCTAAAGTTTGCTGAAGGGCCGAGCTTTGTTCATCCTGTTCGTGAGGGACTTGTGTTTAAGCGCGAGGATGGTGGATTTAGCTTCAAGTCCATCAGCAATGCATTCTTATTGAAGGAAAAGGACTAATGGCATATCGCACTATTCACCCGCAGTTTAATGATACCTTTGCGTATTATAGTTCTGTGCCCGAAGGTATTCGAGAAGGGCTATGGAATTATTTCGCGTATGGTATCTCTGCGGGTGGATTTTGTATGCATGTCTTGAATAACAACTTCTTAGGTGCAGTTTGCAGTGCCGACCATTCGTGGACTGGCAGAAGTTTTCAGGAGTTGGCAAAATGGATCAACCAACATGCTCCGCGTCAGGCCTACGGTAGTCCGGAAAATATTGAAGCATGGCAGCGTCTAACCGACGAAGAACGTAGAGACATCATGATTGAACTTCGTCTCCGTCCATCTGTGATTGATATTTTGAGAGGTGTTGGCGTAGCCTAATTTAAGATAAATAGCGTATTGAAGGATACGCTATGCGATTGGTTGAGTTATTTCTAATTGAAACTACAGAAGAAGATAGGGCAATAATTTCTCTATCTGAACCAATCTATTCTTTCCTGCAAAAATATGCAGACCAGGATTTAGATTGGGACGATGAAAATAGTGAAACATTGCATTTAGGAAAGATTGGGCAATTCTTTGATACGCCGTTTGAAGGAATTGATAATATAGGTATTGCCATTCAGTCCGATGCTGCTTTATTAGATCGGGTCAAAAAGCAAAATCCAAAGACCAAAGATGCACCGGCTGGTCTTTGGGATGCAAATACAAAAACAATTATATTCAATTCTGATTATCTTTCGGCTGATTTTATGGAATCCACCATATCTCATGAACTTAGGCATATGTTGGATGATATAAAGTCTGAATTTAGGGTAGCAGGAAGTAAAAGATATTCGACCCCAAGGGATAAAGAGTATAGAAAAGAGAAGAATGATCCGTATTCCCCAGATATGCAGTATTTGGCACAACCTGCAGAAATAAATGCCAGATTTATTCAAGTTTTAAGATCTCTTGTTCCAAAAATTAAGCGCCTGTCATCTCAACCAAAACTTGAGGCACGAAATAAATTGCATAAAATGCTTAGATATGAAATGGATATGCATGATGTGGCAGGCATGTTCAGGGATAAAAATAATTCTCCGGATTATAAGCGTCTTTTGAAACGTGGTGCAGCCTTCATTGATAAAGAACTTGAACACGTCCAGCAATCTAAATAAAACCCGTCTTTTTTGACCTATATTCGCAACGAATTCTGGTTGACGGGATAACTATAATACTATACAATAACACTTGTTATATAGGAAGAGTGGATACAGCAAACCAATCCAAGAGTGTAAAAGCTCTATCATGGTGTTGGAATCGATCTTACAGGTGGAGGGGCAACCCGTTGAAGCTGAGTAAGGCAATCGTCTAACAAACATCCTAGGACGATGTAAAAGGTTCGAACGAGGGGTAAGGCTCTCTTGCAAAATAAGTAATCCTTGTGGTGAACATTTTGTCCCTTACACCACTCTGTTTTCAATTTGCATAGTTTATAAAGAAAGTATACATGCTCGTTAACATTAGTTATCCGCTTGCCGGATTGCACGAAGCATCAAGATACATTTGGGATAATAACCCATCTGTCAGAAATTGGCCCTCAAAGCCGGAATCTGTTTTTGATGTAATGGAAGGCATACAGGAAATGATGCGAAGAGATGCAATGAAAAATGCATCTGTGATCCTCAAAGAAAAACGCCTGAATGTTGAACTGAATAATGAATGGCTTGACTATACTGGTACTGGCGGTTATTATTTCATCTATGAATTAATTGATTCAACTGATGAAGAAATCACTGTCGGGGTTACCATTTTAGTTAATCCAGCAGTTGGTACCCCTGAACCGGGATACGTTACTGAATTCGTTGACGAGATTGAGGAAACAGTATAAACTAGACACTTGCAAACACTAAAGATTAGTTCCAGCAACAAAATAAAATATGAACTATTTGGCCTTCGGGTCAAAGAACCTTTCCGGAGGGGAAAGCAAAAACTCGCCAAAAGCTAATCTGATTTACTTAACATTCGCAGTTAGAATGTAAAGAATCAATTCCGCATTTTAAATAATAACCAGACGGTCGTGGGTTCGAGTCCCACCTTCATTGGCAACAGTGAGGTAGCTCAGTTGGCAGAGCAGCAGGCAATAAACTAATGATTCTGATAAAGGAAAAAGAAAATGACAACACTATTTGAAGCAGTAAACGCATCCGCAGTAACAGCCAATGGCGCAGTTACAAACGCATCCTCGTTGAACAAGAACGTGGACCTATTCTTCCTTGCTGGCGCAAGCCGTGGTAAGGATATCACTCCTACCTTCGTTGGCGCGATGGTAGAAGACTCCGAAGTTGCACTTCGTGTCCTTCAGTGGGCTCGTGATGCACGTGGTGGAGCAGGTGAACGTGACACTTTCCGTAAGTTGTTCGCTTATGTTTTGAAGTCTGATCCAGCAATGGCTTCGCGCCTGTTGGTGAAGGTGCCAGAACTCGGCCGTTGGGACGACGTGTTCGTTACTTTCGGTACTCCGTTGGAGCGTGAAGCTCTGCGTATGATTGCCTTCGCGTTGAACGACGTGCAGGATGGTTTGTGCGCAAAGTGGATGCCTCGCCAGGGTGCAGAAGCGAACAAGATCCGTTCGTACATGAAGTTGACTCCAAAGCAGTACCGTAAGTTGCTGGTTGGTCTGTCCAACACTGTTGAACAGAAGATGTGCGCTCAAGACTGGTCTGGAATTGTGTATCCGCACATTCCTTCAGTTGCTGCTGGTCGTTACCAGAAGGCTTTCTTGAAGCACGACCCGGTTGGTTACGCAAAGTACAAGGAGAAGTTGGTTTCTGGCGAAGCTAAGATCAACGCTTCGGTTGCGTACCCATACGATGTTATCCGTTCGTTAAACAGCGGTGACAAGGCTGTGGCAAACGCACAGTGGAAGGCATTGCCGAACTACTTGGAAGGTTCGGACGAAAACATCCTACCGGTTGTTGACGTTTCGGGCTCGATGAGCGGTGTTGCCGTGTCCGGTAGCGTAACTGCTATGGATGTATCGATCTCGTTGGGTCTTTACACTTCGGAACGCATGGGCGGTGTTTTCAAGGACCAGTTCGTTACTTTCAGCGCAACCCCAGCGTTGCAGAAGGTTTCGGGTACTTTGGAACAGCGTTATGCACAGATGGCTCGGTCCGAGTGGGGTATGAACACAGACATCCACGCGGTGTTTAAGTTGATCCTTACTGCTGGTGTGAAGCACAAGGTGCCGCAGTCTGAAATGCCAACCAAGTTGTTGATCTTGTCGGACATGGAATTCGACCAGTGTGTAACAATGGACGTCGCAAGCGGCGGCCGTCACGCACGTGGTGGTGCAGTAAGCGTAAGCGCCATGGAAATGATCGAGAAGGAATTTGCTGCCGCAGGGTACAAGGTTCCGCAGATTGTTTTTTGGAACTTGAACGGTCGTGCTGGTAACAGCCCGGTGACCTATAACAAGGTCGGTGCTGCACTTGTGTCTGGATTCTCGCCAAGCATTGTTAAGTCAGTGTTGGGCGGTGAAGAAATGACACCGATCAGCATCATGTTGAAGACTGTAATGGTCGAGCGTTACGACTTCTAAGAGGTTGTGATGAAAACAAAGGGGTCCTAGGACCCCTTTGTTTATGGATTTTATGGATTTTTAAATTCTGATAGATAAATAACTTTATGTTTACTGACTTCAGTAAATTTATAAGGAGATACTATATGAAGAAAATTGTACTAGCACTATCAGCATTGATCGTCGCCGGCAGTCTTGCAGGATGCGATTATTTCAGTTCACCGGAAAAGAAAGCATTTGACCAATTTGTTGCACATTGCAAGGCTCAACCAGCTGCTGCAGATTGCAAGGCATGGGAAGACTCAAAGAAGGCACCAGGCGGCGGTAACTAATAAACTAAATATGCGGGTTTAGCTCAGTTGGTAGAGCGCTACCTTGCCAAGGTAATTGTCGAGAGTTCGAACCTCTTAACCCGCTCCAATTGACAGCCCCTGTGATAAGTAATATACTTAAACAGGGGCTTTCTTATGAAACAAATTTTATTTTCGGTATTATTAACTTTATCTGTTTCGGCATTTGCCACTGATATGATCTTACCAATCCGCGGCGTCGCAGACGGTGATACAATCCGAACTACATTGAAACTACCTTGCCCACTGTGCTCAGCATCAGTGAGAATCCGTGGTATTGATACACCAGAATCAACCTATCTAGCAAAGTGCCCAGCTGAGAAGGCAAAGGGACTAGAAGCGAAGGCATTTCTAATCAACCTAACTACCGGTCAAGAATCTATGATGGCCCGTAATATCAAGTGGGATAAATATGGTGGTAGAATTGATGCCGTTGTTGAAATCAATGGAAAAGATGTTGGCCAACAAATGATTGATCGCGGTTTAGCAAAGCCTTATACAGGCACAGGACCGAAACCCGACTGGTGTATTTGACCAAAACTGTATCTACTGCTATAATAAGATACTAAATAAGTACATGCTGGAGTCGCATAGCGGCAATTGCAACGGTTTTGTAAGCCGTCTCCGAAAGGATACGTGAGTTCGAGTCTCACCTTCAGCACCAAACACAACTAGGAATCATAATGGCAACCTTGCAACTTCATACGAACCCTAATTTCACACTCGACGTCTCTGTCAGAGAAAGTGACAAGTATTCAGAGGCGGTGTATCTGAAGTTTGAACATTACATTTCTCCAGAATGCATTAGGGGCGTGAATCAGATGTTTATGACCCCTACACAGCTGGAATTGCTAGGACGATTTCTGATCAGGCAAGCTGATGAGATTAGAACAGAACAGGCAATGCGAAAAGAAACTGCCTGATTCTTTGTGGAAGATAATCGTTGCACCGTTCCTTTTACGGAGCCATTCACTGTTCGTTTGCAGGACAGGCACGTAACGGCTTGTTGTAAATTACCGGAGCATTATTTCGATGTATCCTCTAAATTACTTACACCGAAAATTATAGAGTTAAGAAAATATATTCTAAATAATGAGAGGCATCCCGATTGTGCATCCTGTTGGAAAAAGGATGACGAAAATGGTTTGTCCTATCGTAGGCATGCATCCCGTCATATAAGATTTCCCTTAGATTGGAATGAGGATACGTGGAAAACACTTGATCCATATCAATCGGTGAAATCAATTCAGATAGCGTTTTCGAATAAATGTCAGATGATGTGCGTTTATTGCCATCCTCGCATTTCATCTATGTGGGAAGATTCGGCAGATAAATTTTCTATATATGAGAATCGCCGTATTGCAATACATCATTTACCGGAGGTGGATCTTAATAGAATTCTTGATACAGAAGAATTAATGTATATTGGAATTACCGGCGGTGAACCAATGCTTGAACTACCTGCCATTAAATTTCTAGAAGAGTTAGAGCCAAATAATAATAGAAGAATGGCTATAACTACTAATCTATCATATGGTAATGTAGTTTTTAACAAATTATTAGGTATAATCGATAGGCATAAACATATAGATGTTATGTCGAGTATAGATTCCATAGAGAAAACTCCGTCGAGGAAATATCTTAATTGGGATTTGTGGAAAAAGAATTTTGAAATATTGGTCGAGGGCTTTCCAGAACGACACAGATTATTCCCTGATATAAGAATAGGAGTAATTATTACAGTTAATATATTAACCTATAAAGATATTCAATCTGTGATAGAATATATTTTATCTTTTAGAAGAAAAGGTATTAATCCTGTATTCATAATAAATCCCGTGGATGATGATAATATTGTATCCTTAAGATCTGGTAGACTTGATCCTAATTTTAGTATACAATTAAGTGATGAAGATGCTAAATATCTAACTAAACCAGAGAAAATTAGAATTGACGCATTCAACAAATTTATTAAGGGATGCACTGTAGATGAGGAATTAGAGAAACGTTCTCAAAAATTCCTTAGTGAATATTTAGAATAACGCGGGATTGGCATATTGGTTGTGTCCTAGCCTTCCAAGCTAGTCAAAGGAGTTCGATTCTCCTATCCCGCTCCAAATAAAAGGATAAATACTTTGCACATTAATGTGCTTGGAGTTTATTATGACATTAGTATGGTTAGCAGTAGGTGCATTTATTGGTTGGAATCTACCACAGCCTTTCTGGGCTAAAATGGTTCAAGACGCAGTTAAAGCAAAGTGGGCAGAATTTAAGAAAAAGTA
>Ga0315292_10000417_pt1 | contig 19753 bp, 16 predicted proteins | sample YL17G13_0_MG_FD_204029 | JGI IMG/M metagenome (GOLD analysis project Ga0315292, IMG submission 204029) | Sediment microbial communities from Yellowstone Lake, YNP, Wyoming, USA - YL17G13_0 | ecosystem: Environmental > Aquatic > Freshwater > Lake > Sediment | place: USA: Wyoming | collected... | reverse complement strand
ATGTATTCGTGCTTGAGCGGGATCATCTTGGAGAAGCCCGCCGACACCTGCAGCCGCGTGGCCGACCAGCCCAGCGCGACGGTGATCGCGACGAACAGCCACAGCAGCGGCTTGCGGTAATGAAAGATCGGGTACGAGGCCTTGCCGATCCATCCCTTGGAAAAGTCGCTGCGCTGCAGGCCCTTGTCGTCCGCGTCCTTGCCCGATGTTCCAGTGTTCACTTGATCGCCTCGCCGTTGCCTGGTCGTTGTCGGTGACGGTCACTTGGCCGCAGCCGCGGGCGCGTCGATCTTCGCCACGCCGCCCTCGCCCACCAGCAGCAGCTTGCCGTCGGCCAGTGCCACAACCTGCGCCAGGCTCTGCCGCACGCCGGCCTTCACCGGCGCGAAGCTGCGGCCGTCGTCGCTGCTGACCGCGATCTTGCCGCCGACACCGACGAGCACGATGCGACCGTCGGGGAGAACCCGTCCGTTGGCCAGCGTCTGCTCGCCCCCGGTGTCGATCTTGGTCCAGGCGGCGCCGGCATTCTCCGAGCGATACACGTTGCCGCGCATGCCGTAGATCAGCCAGGCGCCGCCCTTCGTGGCCAGGCCGCCGAACCATGAGCCCTTGTAGGGTGAGTCCAGCCGCTTGAACGTCTTGCCGTCGTCGGACGCCGCCAGCGTCGCCGATTCGCCGACCAGCACGAATTTGTCGCCGGCCTTGAACACCTGCGAAATGTGGCGATCGAAATCGGCATCGATCACCTGGCCGCGGGTCCAGTTCTGGCCGTTGTCATCGGACTCGAGGTACAGCCCGAAGGCGCCGTAGGCGGCCATCCGCGTCCCGCCGAGCGCGACCGCGCCGAGCAGCGAATCGATGCCGGCTTCCTTGACCTTCACCTGTTGCCAGGTGGCCCCGCCATCCGCCGTACGCAGGATGGTGGCGCCGTGGCCGACCGCGATGCCGTTCCTTTCATCGTTGAATGCGACCGCGGTCAGCGTCCGCGTCGTCGGCGTGCGCTGGCCCTTCCACGTGGTCCCGCCGTCGTCGGATTGCAGCACCACGCCGCGCTCACCCACGGCGAGCAAACGTGTGCCGGCTTGAGCAGCGTCGAGAAGGATGACGCGATTGGGCTTGGTCGGAACGACGGTGGGGGCGTACGCCACCGCCGTCGCCGTCCCCGTCCCCGGAGCGGCCGGCGCATCGCCCGCCGCCAGCGCAAGCCCGGCAGCGGCCGCGGCGCAGGCCGCGAACAGCACCCGCGCAACATGATGGACTCGTGCCATGGGTCTCCTCCCCAATTGCCGGCACAACGGCTGCCGCGGCTTTCGCCACGGCAGGCGTGCGAGGGCCAACCGCCTATTGCGGTTTGCTGCTTACTGGGTGCCGGCGCGGCGCAGCGCGTCGGGCTGGAAGTCGGCGAGCTTGCCCTTGATGTTGAACTTCCACATCGCCTCCTCGTTCATCAGCGAGGCGGCAAAATAGCCCCCGTTGGACAGGTCGTGCCAGACGTTGGCCGAGTACCATGCAAGGCCGGAGTCGTAGAACTGCATGAGCGGATGCATGCCGACGCGCCACAGGCTGCCGCGCGAGTCGTAGGCATCCTCCCACACCACGCTCCAGCTGTCCTCGTCGACGTAGAACGTGCGCCGGCCGAAGACGTGTTTTTCGTCCGGCTTCAGCGTGGCGTCCACCACCCACACCCGATGCAATTCGTAGCGCACCATGTCGGCATTGATGGTGCCGGTCTGGATGATCTGGGCGTACTTGACGGTCTTGTCCGCCAGCTTGTAGGCGTTGTACGGGATGTAGATCTCCTTCTTGCCGAGCAGCTTGTAGTCGTAGCGATCCGGCGCACCGTTGTAGGCATCGTACTGGTCGGTCGTGCGCATGCCTTCGGTGCCGTCGGTGATCGCGTCATACGCCAGATCCGGGGCACGCCGCACGCGGCGCTGGCCGGCGTTGTAGATCCACGCCGACCGCTTCTCCTTCACCTGGTCCAGCGGCTCGTGCACCAGGGTCACGGTGCCGCTCAGCGTTGCCGGCGACAGCAGGGCGGCGCGGAAGTACAGCAGGCGGTTCGGTTCCGGCGCGTCCATGTTCTGCGAGAAGACCCGCAACTCGTCCTGCTTGATCTCGAAGTTGGAGCCGTTGGCCCGCACCGGGAACGCGGCGACCGTGCGGAACAGCCCGCCGCCCAGGTACCGGACGTTGTGATTCCACACGACTTCGATGCCGCTCTTGGGAAGCGGAAACGGCACGGTGGTGCCGCCGACGTTGGCCAGGCCGAAGCCCTGGAGCTCGACCTTGGTCGCCTGTTCCTTGACCTTGTCGGTGATCGCTTTCGGATAGGCAGCGGTGCGGTGCGTCGGATACACCGGCATCTTGAAGTTGGCGTATTTGTTCAGCAGCGCCAGCTCGCCCGCCGTCAGCTTGTCCTTGTACTGCTCGGCGTTCGCCTTGGTGATCGTGAACAGCGGCTTCTCCGCTGCGAACGGATCGACGTAGCCGGCTCCGGGCTTGAAACCGGCGGGCGGCGCGGTCAGCCCGCCGTCCCACGCCGGGATCGTGCCGTCCTTGTTGCCGGCCTTCTCGGCGCCTACCGGCGTCAGATCGACGCCAAGGCGGTCCGCCTCGGCCTGGGTCGCCTTGGCCCAGGCCGGCCCGCCGGCAGCGAACGCCGCGGCGCAGGCCACGGCAAGCAAATGTCGTTTCAGGTTCATGTCTCTCTCCAGATGTAATTTTGGCGCAGGTCCGCGTCAGAAGGTGACGGACAGGGCGGCCGAGTAGAAGTCGTGGTCACGCGTATTGTCGTACGTGCCGCTGTTGCCGTAGGTCACGTAGCCGAGATCCAGCGCGTACCTCTTGTTGTAATCGAACTTGACACCCAGCGCGACGGTGCTGCGGCCCTGGTTGAACTGGCTGTCGATGGACACACCGTGCAGGTCATAGCCCCAGAACAGGCTGGGAATGACCGCGATGCTGGACTGGAACACGTTGTTGTACGTCAGCGTGCCGCGCAGGCGGAAGCCGTCGGAGAAGGGCGTGATGTAACCGTTGTTCAGGCAACCATCCGGCTGCGGGTTCAGCAGGGGGGCCAAGGCCGGCGGCAGGGGCCCGCAGAGATTCAACGGATTGGGTCCGGCGCCGGTGATGGGCGTGCTGCCCACCCCGTAGATGAAGCCGCGGCCGTAACGAAGCCCGCCATCTTTATAGTCGGGAACGTTGTTCCACTGCGCGCCGTATTCGGCCACCACGACCAGGTTCTCAGCCCCCATGATATTGCTGAAAAGCTTGACCGCATTGGCCTGCAGCTTGGTGTTGTTGAAGTTGTTGTAGCCGTGGAACACCGTGCCTACGGGCACGGCCGTCGTGCCCGGCAACCGGCCCGCGAGCGCGAGTGCCTGCGGGCCCACCGGCCCGATGCCGCGGAGAAACCCGAGCAGCAGGTCGTTGCCGTTGATCTGCGCGGGAAGGTCCTTCCAATAGCTCACCTCGGCGCCCACCGACCAGCCGGCGAGGTTGGTGGCGGCGGAAAGGCCGAAGACCTGGATGTTGTCCGGGTACTCCCAGAACGCCGCCGACGCCGTGGCGCCTGGGCCGGGCAGGAACAGCGCCGGGGCTCCCGGGGGAAGCACGGTACCCGACTTTACGCTGATATACGGGATGCGGGAAGACAGGTGCTGGTAGGAAACACCGAACTCGGTATCGACCGCGCTGACCGGGAAGCGATAGGTAATGCCGAAATTTCCGCTGTTCGAACCTTTTTCGCCTTCCACCAGCTTGAAGAAAGCGCCCGCCGCGATATTCTGATTGTTGGTGCCCCCGCCGAACGTCGTCGCGATGTTGCAATCGCCGATCTGGTAGTTGTTTGCGCCTTCCGCCGGCGAGAAATAGGTTCCGCAGGCATCGACCACGGTGCGCGCCCACTGGAGCTGATAGTAGGCCTCCACCGATTGGCCGCCGGGCAAGCCGAGGTTGGCGTACGCGATCGGAACCGGCAGCAGGAATTCCTTGATCTCCGTGCCCGCGCCGCGGCGCAATGTCGGCAGGTCGATCGGGTTGGTGTAGTTGATCCCCTGCAGGAACAGGCTCTCGCCCCAGTTGACGACCTGATTGCCCAGGCGCACCTGCAGCGGGTTCTCGCCGATGTTGAATTCGGTGTACGCATAGGCGTCCAGAAGCTTGATGCCGTGGAAACGATTCTCCATCGCCAACCCGTAATCGCTCAGCGGCTGGTTCGACGTGTATCGATCGGGCCGCTGGCCCTGATTGCCGAACAGCGCGTTGTTGTTTTCCAGCGCGTTGTCGTACCACGCCTTGAACCGGATCAGCGCGCCCGTGCCGTTCTTCGAGATGCCCACGTCCGAGGTGAGCTTCACCACCTGGAATATCGTAGAGCCCCGGTCGTAGTTCAGGTTGCTGGAGTCCGTATTCGTGCCGCCCCTGCCGTCGGTGAAGCCGCGCACCATGCCGTCGGCGAGCGAATAGAGGTTGGGGTCCTGGCTCTGCGCCCGCCAGCCCTGGGCGATAGCGATGGTGGTATTCCACGCGCCCTTCCAGCCGTCGCCGACCTCGAATTCAATGGCGGAGGCCGAGCCTGCGCCCAGCGCCATCATGATGCCGATCGCTACGCGCTTCCGCGCGTGCGCAGCTTTAGGCTTCCCCATGTTTCCCCCTCCGGAATTAGACATTTGATGCCGCGATTGCCGCGATGCCTTTCATCGACGGCCGTTGGCGAATTCTTCTGCCGATGGCCCGCCGCCATATTGCCGCTTGCTGACAATAACTTTGCATTTCACGACAGGCGGCCTCGCCTGCGCGAATCCGCCGCCGTGGAAAGTATCCCCTACAAGCCCATGGCAAACAAGACCATTGGCCACCTCGAACGACCCGCTGCCGATGTCTGTGGCATTCCATTCCTCGAAGCGGCCGATACGACGCTCCCTCAGGCGCCGAGCGTCTTGCGAACGATGCCGTCGCTGATGTTGCGCAGCAGGCCCGGAAAGATCCCGGCCAGCCGCCGCGTCAGCCGCGCCCGCGATCCGGGGATGACCATGAACTCGCGCGCGCGCAGGCCGGCGAGAATCTCGCGCACTGCGGGCTCGAGCTCCAGCGTTCCCGCGAACTCCTTGAGCTTCATGGTGACGACCGGCGCCTCGCGGCGCTCCGCGTCCACCATCGGCGTCTCGACCTCGGGCGGACAGATGACGGTCACGGCGATCCCCTTGGGCTGGCATTCGAGGCGCAAGGCGCCCGCGAACCCCACCACGCCGAACTTCGACGCGTTGTAGGCGGCGTAGCCGTAGTTGCTGACGATGCCCGCGAGCGAGGCCACCAGCGCGAGCTGCGAGCCGCGCCGCAGGTGCGGCAGCGCCGCGGCCGCGAAGTTGCGCGAGCCGAACAGGTTGATCTCGACCACGCGGCGGAACTGCTCCTCGGTCATCTTCTCGAACTCCGCCACGTACTGGACGCCGGCCGAGTTGATGGCGATGTCGAGAGTGCCCAGCGCTTCGACGGCCTCCCGGGCGACGGTCGCGAGCTGCCCGGCGTTGCGCACGTCGGCCTCGAACGTCCAGCAGCGGCCCGCGAGGCTCCCGCCGGCCGCCTTCGCCAGCCGCGCCTGCGCCTCCGCGTTGAACTTGAGGTCGACCAGCGCCACCCGCGCGCCCAGGCCGAGAACCTCCTCGGCCAGCCGCAGCCCGATGCCGCTGCCACCGCCGGATATCAGTGCCGTTGCCCAGACTTTCGCCATGCTCCCCTCCGTTGGTGCCCTGTCACTACGCCAGCTTCATCATGATCTTCATCAGCACGCGGTCGACCGCGCTCGCCTTGCGGAACCCCATGACGCCGTCGAGCCACGGCTTCACCATCAGCACCTCGACGTTGAAGCCCTGGGGATCGTTGAGGTAGGTCACCATCACCTGCCCGGCGGAGCTCACGAGCTCCGTATTCGGTCTGAACCCGCCGTCCACCATGCGCCGGACCATGTCCTTGATGGCGTCGCCCTCGCGAAAACCGAACGCGACGTTGAGGATCCCGTGGTCGCTGATCCGGTATCCGTCCGGCCACGGCGCAGGCGCCGGATCGGCATACTCGGTGATCTCGAGCCAGGCCGTGCCCGCGTCCAGCACGACACTGCGCTTGCGTCCCGCGGGTTCGTCCCACAGCGGTCCCTTGTCCGGTGGCGCCGCATCCAGCACCTTGCAGCCGATCGCGTCGCGGTAGGACTTGAGCGCCACGTCGAGACTGGGGACCGAGAGCCCGACCCCCACGAACCGGGCTCCGACGCCGGCGGGGAGCGGACCCGAGGCGGCGCCGACTTCGATCAGCACGGCATTGGGGTCGCGCAGGACGAAGTACGGCTTGCCCGCGACCTGCCTGATCGGCGACAGCCCGGCCACCGCGCGTCGCGCGCACGCCGCGTGAAACCGGTCGAGGTCCGCGACCTCGACGGCAATGCGGCTGTAGCCGATGTCCCACGGCTTGCGCCCGGCGGCGAACGTCCGCGGCACGGGGCACGCGAACTGGAACAGCTCGAGCTGGAAGAACTCACGGTCGTCCATGTGCCAGCAGACGTCCGACGACGCGCCCGGCAGGCCCTGCACCTTCTCGGTCGTCTTCCCCGCGAAATGGGTGCCCCCGACCTGGGGAACGCCGAACAGGCTGCGATAGAACTCGCGCGAGACGTCGCGATCGACGACGCTCAACGCGATCTGGTTCATCCGTGGTGGCATTGGCGAATCTCCTGTCCCGTGCAGCCCGTTCGCAGCTTCGGTCCGGCCTCGGGGGTCCGGGCGCGATCAGTCCGTGGTGGCGCGGGCGCCCGCGCGCGTGATGTACTGCGCCTTGCCGTGGCCCTGCGCCTTCGCGAGCCCGGTGGCGAGCTGGATGATCGTCGCCGCGTCGAGCATGCCGGCGAAATTGCCCTGGTCGTCGAAGTTCACGTTGGCGCCGAAGACGACGAAGAACGCTTCGGTGTTTTCGGTGTTGGTCGCCGGCGTGTGGAACTGGTGGACGGACGAGCCCGGCTCGTAGAGGAACGAACCGGCGGTCTGCGGCTGGTCCGGAAACTCGAGGTAGTGCCACTTGCCCCTGAGCGTCCAGGCGAACACCTGGCCGGTGTGGAAATGGCGGGGCAGCGTGATGCCGGGCGCGAACGAGGCCCAGATCACCCAGATGCCCTGTTCCTCGTCGATGAACAGCGGCTGCACGTCGATCCCGGGAGCGAGCGAGTCGCGCAGGATCGGCACGTCCTTCGTGTTGATCGTGAGCAGCTTGTCCTGGCGGGCGGTGGCAATGGCAAGGGGGGTGGTCATGACGTTCTCCGGTCGGGGTTGATGGTCGTGGAAACGGGGTCTACTTGAGCTCGCCGATTTCGCGCAGCCAGGCTTCGGAGCGCTGGAGGCCGGTCGGCAGGTCGACCTTCGGCTCGTAGCCTAGCAGCCGGCGCGCCTTGGCGATCGAATAGCCGCCCTTGCGCGCGAACATGTACATCGCGTCGGGGCCGGTCTCGTCGGCCCGGCCGATCATCCGGTTGAAGGCCTGGATGGCCCCGGTCAGGCGCACCGCGAGGCCGGTGGATACGCTGCGCGGATCGCCCTTGCGCCCGGCCCAGCGCCAGTGGTGGCCGAAGAACTCGCGGCAGGTGACCGTGACCCCGCCGGCGATGTGGAAGACGTGGCCGCGGCCCGCCTCGACGCCCGCCGCGAGCATCGTGCCGTCGAGCAGATCGTCGATGTACACCGGGCTGAAGATGCCGTCGCCGTTGGCCGGCAGCGTCATCATTCCCGCGCGGCACATCTGCAGCGGCACGACGATCCACGCCCGCGAGCCGGGGCCGTACACGTCGCCCGGACGCACGATCGTGCAGTCGATCTCGCCCGCCGCGTGCGCCGCGAGCACCGCGTGCTCGCTCGCCCCCTTGGCCACGCCGTAGCGATAGTCCTCGCCGATCACGACGGGGCGCTTCTCGTCGGCCTCGCCCTCGAAATCCCAGCCCAGCGCGGCGACCGACGAGTAGTGAACGTAGCGCTTCGCGCCGCCGGCGATCGCGGCATCGAGCGCATTGCGCGCGCCGCGTACCGAGACGTTGCGGTACAGGTCCCACGGCGCGTTCAGCGAGACGACCGCCGCGGTGTTGACGAAGAGGTCGCAACCTCTGGCGTGGTCCGCCCAGCCGCGCGGATCCGACAGGTTGCCGGCGACGATGCCGTTCTTCGCGTCTTCCTTCAGGTCCATCCCGCGGACCTCGGCGCCCAGTGCGCGATAGCGGTCGCCGAGCGCGCGGCCGATGAAGCCGCTCGCGCCGGTGATGAAGACCGAGCGCGGAACGGCGGGCCGCTGCCCGTCGCGTCCGATCGGTGGTTCTGCGTTCGCCATGCTGGTCTCTCCCCTTTGTGCTGTCGTTATCCGAGGCTCGCGCCGCCGTCGACCGCAACGCCTGAACCGGTGACGTAGCGCGCGTGGTCCGAGCACAGCAAGAGCGCGGCGCCGACGAGGTCCTTCGCCTCGCCCATCTGCCCGAGCGGAGTTCGTTCCGCGATATAGCGCAATGCCGCTTCCGGGCTCCCGACAAACCCGAGGCGCGCCAGGTCGGCGGCGAGCTTCGTGCCGACATCGGAATTGATGAACCCGGGATAGACGCAGTTGACGCGCACGTTCCAGCCCAGTTTCCCGGCCTCGACCGCCGCGACCTTGCTCAGCCGCTCGACGGCGGCCTTCGAAGCGCCGTACGGCCCGAGACAGGCGTGGGCGCTCAATGCCGTCATCGACGAGACGTTGAGGATCGCGCCGCCGTTGCCGGCGCTGCCGCCGGGGCGCATCGCCCGCAGCCCGTGCTTGAGGCCGAGGAAGGCACCGGCGACGTTGACGTCCAGCATTCGCCGGAACGCCTCGAGGTCGAAGTCGGCGAGCAGGCCGGTTTCCTCGATGCCGGCGTTGTTCACGAGCACGTCGAGACCGCCGAGCTCAGCGTTGCAGCGCACGACGGCGGCTTCCCAATCGGCTTCGACGCTCACGTCATGTCCGATCGACGCAGTGGCGGATCCCTTCGCCTTCAGGCGCCTGGCCTCGGCGCGGACGCGGTCCACCTTGAGATCGGTCAGCATCACCGCCGCACCGGACTCGGCAAATGCGCGCGCCAAGGCGAGGCCGATGCCGCGCCCCGCGCCCGTGACCATCACGACCTTGCCTTCGAACCCGATCTTCATCCGAAAACGCCCACCCGGCTTCCTCTCTTGGCAGGGGTCTAGTATTCGCAGGCCGGATCATGGATTATTGCCGCTGGGCGACGATTTTTTCCCTTTTGACGCCAAGCGAGCCTCATGCCGTCAACGCCCTACATCCGGATCCGCTCCCTCACGGGCTACATGGAACTGGTGCGCGAGCTGGGCGCCGATCCGGTGCCGCTGCTGAAGCGATGCAACATCTCGCCGGACCGGATCGAAAGAGGCGACGACGTCATACCGCATTCAGCCAACATCCGGCTGTTCGAGATCACCGCCGAGGAACTCCAGTGCCCGGATTTCGGTCTCCGGCTCGCGCGCCGCCAGGATGTCGACATGCTGGGACCGCTCGCCGTCATCGGCCGGAACTCGAAGACGGTGCGGGAGGCGGTGCTCGGCATGACGGAGCACATGTACGCCTACGCGCCCGCGTTGCTCATCACACTGGCGCCCGACTGGAACCGCCCGAACGAGCGCATCTCTTTCGACATCGCCGTCGACGGCGTGCCGAACCGGCGCCAGGTGATGGACATCACGCTCGGCGTGTCCGACGGCGTGCTGCGACTGCTGTGCGGCCCGTCGTACCGGGCACAGCAGGTCCACTTCCGGCATTTCCCGGCGGGAGGCACTCTGCGCTACCGCGAGTTCTTCCAGTGCCCCGTTTCGTTCGGGCAGCCGGAATACGCGCTGATCGTCCGCTCGCAGGACCTCGACCGGCCGATCGACCGCGGCGACCCGAGCCTGCGCGCGATGGCCGAGGCGTTCGTGAAGTCGATCGGCGACCTGCACCCGCTCGACGTGACCGGACAGGTCCGCGCGCTGATCCAGCGCCTGCTGCCGACGGCGCACGCGACGCTGGCCGTGATCGCCGAGCACCTGTGCACGCAGGAGCGCACGCTGCAGCGGCGCCTCGCCGAGCACGGCACCTCGTTCGATCTGCTGGTGGAGACGGCGCGCCGCGACCTCGCCGACCGGCTGCTGGTCGAGGCCCACATGCCGCTGTCGCAGGTCGCGCGCATGCTCGGCTATTCCGAGCAGAGTTCCTTCAACCGCGCGTTCGGGCGCTGGTTCGGAACCTCACCCCTCAAGCGGCGGCGCGAGCTCACGACGACCGCGGGCGCGCCGCGCGGCAGACAGCCGACGATCAGCCCGGCCCGGTCGGCTCGAAGCTGAGGCTGTCCGCGCCATCGGGGCTCGGGGGTGCGTGACCGGCCCCCCATGGAAGCTCGGCATCCGCATTGCTCTGTGTCGAACGCCAACCATTCCATCGAATCGCCATCGAGGAGCCACCGATGCACGCCCCGCCCCGCCGTTCCCACCGCGCTTGCCTGATCGCCGCACTGGCCCTGCTGCCGGCATGCAGTGCCCTGGCACAGTCGGACCCGGTGACGGTCTACACCGCGCGCAGGATCATCACGATGGAGAAGAGCAATCCCGAAGCGCAGGCGGTTGCCGTCGCGGGCAAGCGCATCGTCAGCGCCGGGTCGCTCGCCAGCGTCAAGGCCGCACTGGGTGACCGTCGCTACTCGCTCGACGAAAGCTTCAAGGACAAGATCGTCATGCCCGGTTTCATCGAGCAGCACATGCATCCGTTGCTCGCGGCGCTGACGCTGATCACCGAAGTGATAGCCACCGAAGACTGGGAGCTGCCGGGCCGGACCTACAAGGCGGCAAACTCGCAGAAGGAATACCGCGCCCGGCTCACGGCAGCAGACGCCACCATGAACGACCCGCAGGAATGGCTGTATTCCTGGGGGTATCATCAACTTTGGCACGGCGAACTGAACCGTGAGGTGCTCGACCGGATCAGTGCGACCCGGCCGATCATCGTCTGGCACCGCTCGTGCCACGAGTTCTTTCTCAACACCGCTGCCGTCAAGGCACTGGGCCTCGACCGGAACGCCATGCAAGGCAAGGGCCTGGCCAGCACTCAATTCGACTGGGACAAAGGGCACTGGTGGGAGAACGGGACCTCGGAGCTGCTATTCCCGTCCCTGATGAAACCCATGGCCTCGCCGCAGCGGATACAGGCTGGCCTCAGGTTGATGGTGGAGTACTTCCACCAGAAGGGCGTCACCGCGTTCAACGAACCCGGCGTGCTGCTCGTTCCAGGTCTGTGGGATGTCTACCAGAAGGTGCTCGGCGCGCCCGATGTCCCCTTCTACAGCACGTTCTTCCCCGATGCCCGCACGCAGGTGAATGCCGGCCTTGGCCCGGCCGAGTCGCTGGCCGAGGCCGAGAAGAAAGTCGCCCTGGGTCCCGACGGGAAGGTGTCGATGTTTCCCAGGCAGATCAAGCTGCTCGCCGACGGCGCCATCGTTTCCCAGCTGATGCAGATGAAGGACGGCTACCTCGACGGTCACCACGGCGAGTGGATGATGACGCCCGAGACCCTGGAAGAGCGCGGCAAGCTCTACTGGGACGCAGGCTATCAATTGCACATTCACATCACCGGCGATCTGGGCATGGAAGTGGTGCTCGACATGCTCGAACGCCGCATGCGCGAGAACCCGCGTCCCAACCATCGCACCGTCATCGTGCACTTTCCCAATTCGACCGAAGCGCAGGTCGAGCGAATCGCCCGGCTCGGCGCCATCATCAGTTCGAATCCGTATTACCCGGTGGGCTTCGCCGACAAGTACGCCAGGTTCGGTCTCGGGGCAAAACGCGCCGATGCGATGGTCCGCAACGGCTCCGCCATCCGCCACGGCATTCCGCTTTCCTTCCATTCGGATCTGCCGATCGCGCCGACTGACCCGCTCTTTCTGGCGTGGACCGCCGTCAATCGACAGACGCCCTCGGGCCGTATCGTGGCGCCGGAGCAGCGCATCGGCGTCCATGACGCGCTGCGCGCGATCACCATCGAGGCCGCCTACTCCTGGCAGAAGGAAAACGAGCTCGGCAGCATCGCCGCCGGCAAGATCGCGAATTTCACGGTGCTCGAGCAGGATCCCTACAAGGTCAAGCCGATCCAGCTGAAGAACATCCCGATCTGGGGCACGGTGTTCGAGGGCCGTGTCTTTCCCGGCAAGGCGAAGGTCGCAAAGGCCGACGCAGGAACCCGGGCCGGTGCTGCGGCTGCCCCGATCGTGCTGGCGCATGAGCACCATGGCAGCGACGGCTGCGCCATCACCCGCCAGATTGTCGCGGCGCTGGAACCTGGCTGGAACGCGGCTGACAAGACGGGGCGTGCTGACTGACTCCTGGTCCGGCCAGACGGTTGACGCTCCCCTTCAACGGCGAATGGCCCACACCAGCCTGCGGTAATCTTCCGGCCCGCAGTATTGGAGGCCAATGCCGATTCAGTGGCTGCGAAGCTTTTCCTGCAGCCACACCTTGATGAGTGACTGGTAGGGAACATCCCGCGCGTTGGCCGCAGCCTTGAGCGAGTCCAGCAGATGCTGCGGCGGGCGCAAGGAGATCGTCTTCGTGGTCGGCTTCAGATTGGGCAGCACAACCTTCCGGGCCTTGCTCCAATCCAGATACTCCGTCGAATCGTGCGTTTCCCAGAAGGCGCGTTCTGCAGCCTCATTGGCGAATTTCGGCACGGCTTTAAGTTGCTTGCTCATAAATCACTCGCTCCTTTCGGTGCATGTCCCGGGCCAAGCTCGACGGAGGACGAGTAGCATCTTCAACTCACATCGCGCGGCTGGAAATGGCCGAGGCGCTTTCGTGAAAGCTCGCTCGACGTTCCCTGCCGCTGCGTGCAATGCCTTCTGCCTCGTTGCAGAAATGAGTCTACTTTGCCCGGCGCACCGACGGGTGCGGCGGCCACCTGCGGCCATGGCGCATTGCGCTCGATAGCGGCCATTGATCGGTTCTTGCCGGCCAACTGCTGATCGTCGCCGCCGCGGGCGAAACCATCCTGCAGGCATAGTATGGCCGGACTTCCAATCGTCTCCGGGGTAATTCAGTGATGGACCGGCGAACGTTCATCGGCCGTGTTGCGGGTGCACTTCTTGCCGCGCCGCATCAGCTCCGTTTAAGGTCACGGTAAAAGTTCTCATGAGGGCCGACGGCCTCCAAATAGACCAGCCGCACCCGATCATCGAGACTGTACCCAAGCAAATATAGTTGTCCTTGGCTACGAAACCTATAGACCAGCAAGGTGGCCAAGTCGCCCTTCTTCCGCTCCCCGATGGTCGGATCGCCCGCAACGGTTTCCACGGCCACGTCGACATCGGTGGCTACATTGTCGTGAAGCTTCTTGTATTGCCTGGCAAAGCGGCGCGTCTGTTCGACGCCATAGGTCATGTCGCACGGCTCCTCGGCACGAACGGCGTAGCGTGCTCGCGAGGTTCAGCCATTGACGCCAGGGACTCGGCAACAAAGCTCACAGGCAAATCAGGATTGTCGAGCGCTGCTCGCCCGACTTTGGCCCAAAATTCAACTTGGCCAGCTATCGTCCTGTGCTCGGCAGCAGCATCGGCTTTCGCTTGGTCGTAGAGCGCCTGGTCAATCCGAATTGATGTCGTCGCAGACATTTGAAGTTCCTTTGCTACATTTGTGGTAACGCAGATTAGCCCTGATAGCCCAACCGGTCAACACCTGCTCGCCCACATGTGCTCGCCCACAGAAGAATCCGGATACCCGAAAATCCTAAATGCCTCCTTGGTCCGACAAGTCGAAAATGGCGTCGTCTTGGCGAGCGGCAGCTCCACATCCCGTTGCCGACCTTCTTGATGTCGAAAGTTGTATGGCTCTTCTGGGTCGATGGCCGCCAGTCACCCCCGCCAGCGGAATGGCCGCTGAATAACGCATAGCTGCCATCGAGGCGCGAGCGACAGGTACGGCCGGCAGAGCCGCCGTTCGTCGCCGCGGATCGGTTGACCGCGAACGCACACCCCAAGCTGACGTAGGATTTTGCGTCCGGCTTCAGCGCTCGAGCCGGGAGCTACCGCCTTATCCGCACGCGGATCTCGGCTGCGAGATCGGCCACGAGCTGTTGCAATGTGCGATCGGTCTTGAGCGTCCGCGCACGCCTTTTCTTGCGCTCTCCCGTCACTGACGCGAGGTTTCTGGCCAGAACCTGAGAGCGCTCGTACATGGCAGCAGTAGGCGCAATGCGGGGTGGGTAGCAAAAATGCTAACTCCCACAACCCGGGATGGCCATTAGCCGATCGGACGAACCGGCGTCGATTTAAGGCCGATTCCGCGCGCTCCTACACACCGATCGCGGTTCGCATTATTGCTAACAGCGCCCAATCTGGCTCTGGCCCTCGAAAGGATTCGCCTCAGATGTCTGCTTCTGGTCACCGACACCCACCGCGCCAATCCGAACGGCCGCTGTCCGCCTGTTCGAGCTTTGAAGGCGGCGGACTTCTTCTGGCCGGCCGCAGCCACTCTTGCCGTAAACTCGGCGGCGACGCGACTGCCTCGTCCGCGCCAAGCTTGGCGGAGGACGAAGAGAATCTGCAACTCACATCGCGCTGCCGGAAATGACCGAGGCAGTTACGTGAAAGCTCGCTCGACGCTCCCTGCCGCTGCGTGCATAGCCTTCTGGCTCGTTGCAGGAGTGGCCGTGGCCAACGTGTTCGTCGAGGATCGCCGCGAGCAGCGCGACGCCAGTCTCCCGCTGTTCCAGTCCGTCGGCATGCTCGTTCAACCCCAGGCCGGTGGCGGCGGGACCGCGTTCCTGGTCAGCCGCTGCCACATCGTGACCGCGTACCACGTAGCCTTCCTGAAGGAACGGGATCCGGTCACGGGAAAGCTCAAGACCCTCCCCGGAAAGGTCGGCCATGCCGCTGAGTTCGTCATCGGCCCGCATCCGGTAACCCCGGGGAGGTTCGTCGCCCGCGCGCGGGCCACCGTCGTCGCATTCGGTGCTTTTTCGGATGGCAGCTTCGATGGCATGGCAGGCGACTGGGCGATCCTGCGACTGGACGAATGCCTCGGAAAGACATTCGGATTCCTGAAGTACGACCGCCCCGGCCGCGACAGCCCGGTGCCACGAGGCGAGCTGATGACGATCGGATTTCCCCGATCACGCGCCAAGGAGGCGGGGATCACGGTGGAAACAGGCTGCAGCGCTCACGATCATGGGCCGGTGCCGGGACTGATCGGCGTGGATTGCGCATTCGAAGTCGGCATGTCGGGCGGGCCGGTCCTCGAACGGCAGGTCGACGGCAGCTGGCGCGTGGTCGGGCTGATCCAGCAATCGATCGGCGGAACCGACAAGCTGTTGCCGTCGTATTCGATGGCGTACCGCAATCAGGTTGTCTCGGTGACCGCCTTCCGCAAGGCCCTCGACCGCGTTCTCAGAGCGGAAGGCAAGCGGGTCCTGGCCAAGCGGACGAGATAGAGTCAGACCGGTGCCGGCTCTGCCCCGCCTTGGCAGGGCATCAACCCTTGAGCGCCGCGAGCTGCCTGCGCGCCGCTTCCTGGTCCATGCGCTGCATCGCATCGACGGCGCTCACCGTCATCGCTTTCTCCAGCTTCAGGACGATGCCCGCGCGCTCGGAGTCGCCGTACATGACTTCCAGTCCGCGCCCGTATTCGATGTGGGGGACCACGGAGTCGGGCGCCAGCCTTCGCCTCCAGCTCGCGGGCGGCAACCACGGCCTTGTGCACCATCTGCGCGAACGCGACGATGGTCACGTCGGCGCCTTCGCGCACGACGCGCGCCTGCCCGAATGCAATGGTGTAGCTCTCCTCCGGCACCTCGGTGGCGAAGGCGGACTCGACGTAGCCCATCACCGGGAGTCCGAGCAGGCCGCGGTGGAACAGGTAGACCACCGGGCTGTCGTCGCGGATCGCGGTGGTCATCAGGCCCTTGGCATCGTAGGCGTTCGACGGCACCACGACCTTGAGGCCCGGGGTGTGGGCGAAGAAACCGTGCAGCGTCTGCGAGTGCTGCGCGGCATCGCAGATGCCGCCGCCCGTCGATGCGGTGATGACCAGCGGCAGCTTCACCGCGCCGCCGGACATGTACGTCGTCTTGGAGATGTTGTTGAGAATCTGGTCGAAGCACACGCCCATGAAATCCACGAACATCAGCTCGGCGAGCGGACGCATGCCCTGCGCGGCGGCGCCCAGCGCGAAGCCGAGAATGGCCGTCTCCGAGATCGGCGTGTCGCGCACCCTGCCCGCGCCGAACTCCTTGTACAAGCCGACGGTCGACTGGAACACGCCGCCCATCTGGCCGACGTCCTCGCCCATGCAGAACACGGTGGGGTCGCGCGTCATCTCCTGGCGGATCGCCTCCACCATCGCCGCGTACAGCGGCAGCTTGCGGGTTTCAACCGCGGTGCTCGGACTGCTCATCTCTGGCTCCTGGCCGATTACGCGGAGAACACGTGCATGAAGGCTTCGGCGGCCTCCGGGTACGCGCTGTTGCGGGCAAAGGTCATCGCCGCGTCGACCTGCTGCTTGGCGTCGGCGCGCGCCGCCTTCACCGCCGCATCGTCCAGCAGGCCCTGCTCCACCAGCTGGCGCTCGAGGCGCAGGATCGGATCGCGGGCCTTGAGCGCGCGGACCTCGCCCTGCGGCCGGTAGCCTTCCGGGTCGCCCTGGAAATGACCGTAGTAGCGATCGACCTGCATCTCGATCAGCGTCGGCCCTTCGCCGCGGCGCGCCCGGTCGATCGCCTCGCCCGCCGCGGCGAACATCGCCACCGCGTCGTTTTCCGCGACCTTGACGCCGGGCATCGCATAGCCGGCGGCGCGCTCGGCGTTGCTCTCCACCGCGGTCGAGGCCTTCTTGCTGACCGAGATGCCGTACTTGTTGTCCTGGCATACGAACACCACCGGCAGGCGCCACAGGCTGGCGAGGTTCAGCGACTCGTGGAACGAGCCCTCGTTGGCGGCCCCGTCGCCGAATTCGGCGATCGCCACCGCACCGGTCTTGCGGAACTGCGCCGCCAGCGCCGCGCCGCACGCATGCGGAATGCCGGCCCCGACGATGCCGTTGCAGGCGAAGTTGTGCTCGGTGTCGTAGAGATGCATGTGCCCGCCCTTGCCGCGGCACAGGCCGTCGACCTTGCCGAGCATTTCCGCGCTCATCCGGTCGAGCGGCACGCCCTTGGCGATGGCGAAATGGTGGGCGCGATGGGTCCCCCACACCGAGTCCTCCTTGCGCAGGTGCACGCAGACCCCGACCGCGGCGGCCTCCTGCCCGGCGGACAGATGCATCTCGCCCGGGATGGTGCCGCCGCCGATGTCGAAGGCGAGGCCCTTCTGGATGTTCGGCGGCAGCTTGCCCTCGAAATACACCATTGCCAGCGTGTCCTCGTACTGGCGTATCAGCAGCATCCGCCGGTACATCCACAGCAGCTGCTCGGCAGTCGGTTGCATGAGAGTCGTCCCTCGATGGTTGTGCGCATTCGCCCGCGCCTGCCGGGGTCCGGTGCGTGCGCAGGTGACGGGCGGTTTCGTCAGGTCGGCCGCTGCGATGGCGGCTCTTCCGGAGTTGGATTCTTCCCCTTGGGTGCGGGATGGCTATTGCCTGATGCCGACAAATATTTGTCGTTCGGCGTCACGGCGGCAGAACGCCCACGGCACGCGCGGTCGCCACGTGGTAAAGGTGCCGCCCGGGTCCGTGCGGCCGACAACCGAGGGAGGGTTGACCCCGGCGCCCGCAGCCCCAATACTCGCGCGCAATTGCCATGCTTACCCATCGCCCGGCCATGATCCCCAGCGCATCGCTGCAGCTTCTCGACCAGGACAATTCGATCCCCGGCAACCGCAGGGACGGCTTTCGCTACCACTACCTGCTGTTCATCATCGTCGTCACGCCGGTCTACCTGTGGTTCGAGCTCTCGTTCGGCGTGCGCCTGCTGGACGGCATCAGCAGCGGCATCGTCGCCGGCGACCCCGATGCGATCGAGCACTGGGGGCGGTTGATCTCCGGCTGCGCGGTGTCGCTGCTCTTCCTGTCCGGCTGGCTGGGCCAGTGCGAGAAGCTCGACATCGCGTGGCCGGCGCGCGTCCTCGTCGGCATCGCCATCTGCATCGTCTGCATCACGGTGACGTGGTGGGGCCAGGGCAAGCTCATCGACTTCTACGTCCGGCGCACCACCGGGGACATCACGCTGGCCCTTACCCTGCTGCTGGCGCTGGTGGTCGCCGGCTTCCTGGCCCTGCGCGCCTGGCTTCGCTACACGGTGCGCGAACAGCGCTGCGAGTATCGGCGCCTGGCGATCGGCCTGGCGGTCATCCTCGCCGTCGGCTTCGTGCTGATCCGCAGCGTATCGGCGGTGCTGCCGACACACCCCGAGCGGCTCGGATTCGAACGGCAGCGCGCGGCGACGCTGACCCTGGTGCGCCGCGGCATCCAGCACGGCTACTACGGGCTGATCGGCGTGGAGCGCGATGCAGCCGCGCTGGCGAGCCCCGAGGGCAAGGCATTCCTCGCCCTGTTCCCGGTGTTCGGCAAAGTGCTCGACCAGGAGCGCTTCGCCCGCGATCGCCCCTTCCTGATTGCCGAGACCATGTACCGGGACTGGGACGAGCACGGCGGCCCGCAGGCGTTTGCGGCGTTCCAGGACGCCGTCCGGCACGTCAGGACGACCGCGGCGGACGCCTACGGAGCGGCGTCGCAGGCCTACGAGAGGGACGTTCGCACGCTGGGCGCCGCTGCCGCGAAGCAGCATTGGGACGAGACCATGCACGCGGTGCTCGAAGGAGTGGCAATCGCGCCCGGACTCGATGCGAAGACGTTCCCGCACCACCCCGCGATCAAGAGCCACCTGCAACTCAAGCTCGGCTGCTTCGATTGCGAGTTCGACGTCGACATGGACCGGCAGGCCTTCGGCCGCGAGTTTCACAAGTGGACGCAGGCGAACAACGTCCGGCAGGCCGTCGAGACCCTCGAGTCGGCGAAGCACTTCGAGAGCGGGCGCGACGGCGAGCGCGCGGCGCGGACCTATTGGGTCCCGATCTGGGCCCTGCTTTTCTCGATGCTGGGCGCCTTCACGCACATCTTCCGGATGATCTTCACGGTGACCGAGTACGCGCACCGGCTGACCTTCAACCGGATCAAGGCGGCCGACTCGGCGCTCGCCAACGACGTCATCCGCAACAGCCGCCTGGTGACCGTGGCCGTGGTGGTCGGCATGGGGCTGTTCATCTTCTTTTCCGACAACCGCATCACCGCCCACGAGCGCTATGTCGAGATGCGCGCGCGCATGTGGCGCGCGAGCCCCATCGTGGGCGGCATTGCCGCGCACTGGACGGTCAACGCGCAGGGCCTGATCTACCCGTTCACCCGCAAGATCCGTCCGTCCTGGCTCGCCTTCGACGAGGATCCGGCGGCGAAGGTGCCGTTGCTGTCGACGTGGCTTTCGCGCGACGACGAATAGGGCAAGCGCCTTCGTTCCCCGCGGAGCAGGCGAGGTCGTGCTCGGCATCGTCGCGTTGGCCGTCGCGCACACCTGGCACACCTGAGAACGGCGCAAGCTGCGTGGCGGCACGAGGCGACGCGCCCGACACCTCAGAGGCTGAGAGTTTTTCGAGCGTGCCCGAGCAGCGCGCCAGAAGGCGGCCGATCGAGGCGCAAAGCGCAGCCATAGCTCGGGCTATGGCGAGCATTGGCAACGACGAGCGGGC
>Ga0315292_10000415_pt1 | contig 19765 bp, 12 predicted proteins | sample YL17G13_0_MG_FD_204029 | JGI IMG/M metagenome (GOLD analysis project Ga0315292, IMG submission 204029) | Sediment microbial communities from Yellowstone Lake, YNP, Wyoming, USA - YL17G13_0 | ecosystem: Environmental > Aquatic > Freshwater > Lake > Sediment | place: USA: Wyoming | collected... | reverse complement strand
CGACGAAGCGGTCCAGACCGCCATTGCGAACTTGCCCGAGCTTCTGAGTTCCGCGTTCGCGGTCCCCCGCTACCGGGACGTCGAGGGCGGGCAGCGGGTGATCGATGGATTCGTGGTCACGCAGGTCAAACCCTCCGGGACGGCCGAACGGCTGGGGCTCCGGGATGGCGACGTGATCCTGGACGTGAATGGTCAGGTCCTGGATGGGATGCCGACCGTGATGCGGCTCTTCGGCCAGCTGCAGTCCACTCCGCACGTGACGATCACGGTCCTGCGGGACGGCCGGCGCCTGAGCGTCGTCTTCAACACGAAATGACAGTCGCCGGCGGCCCGGCGTCAGCGCGGACGGATCACGACCGCCAGCCCCTGGTTCTTTCCCAACGCGTGCCGCAGCACCGTTGACGACGCGACGCGCCGCTCCTCCCGCCTGACGCCCGTTCGCGTCTGAACCTGCGCAGCGTCGACATACAGCACCGCGGTGTACTGGCGACCCTTCTCCAGAAAGCTCAGAGGGATCTCGAGCGCCCGCCCCTGCTCGCCCGTGAGCGAGGCCATGAACCACTGCTGCCCCTTCCGCCTGGCCATCGTGGCGTACTCGCCGATCTTCCCTTCCAGCACCTTCGTGTCGTCCCATGTCACGGGCAGCGCGTCGAAGAACTCCAGTTCGGGTTCCTCGCCAATCACGCCGTCGCTGCTCCCCGCCCCTCCGACTTGCGGAGGCGACGCTGCGGGACGGTCGTACCAGTACAGGAACTGCCAGGGGCTGTACAGCAGCACCGACTTCGCGAGTTGTGACCCGTGCGAGCCCATGGTCCGGACTCTTGGTGCGAAGTAGCAGATCGTGTGGTCGCCCGCACCGGCCAGCATGCGCGTGAAGAGGGTGATCAGCGTGTGGCGGTTGTCCGGGCTCTCCTCGTCGCCGCGGATGCCTTCGACGGTCATCAGGTTGGGATACGTCCGTTCGTAGCCCGTCGGTCGGTACTCGTCGTGCACGTCCACCATGAGCCGGTGCGCCGCCGCCTTGCGCACCGCTTCGTGCAGCCAGTTCGTCCATCGCTGCGATCCCACCTGGACGAACCCGAACTTGAGTCCTTTGACCCCCCATGACCGGTACAGAGGAAGGATGTCGTCGATCTGGCGCTCCAGGGCGCGGCGGTTCACGTAGAGGACGACGCCGACGTTCTTGCTCGCGGCGTACTGGATGATGCGCGGCAGATCGAGCGGACCGGCGGAACGCCGCGGGTCGACATCGACCGCCAGGGCGCTGGACGACTCGCTATCCTCCGGTCCGTACCACCCCGCATCGAACTCGACGTACTGGAGACCGCGCGCCGCGGCGAAGTCGACACAGGCCAGCCCGCCCTGCGTCGTCAACGTCACCTCCCGGATCACCTTGCCCGGCTTGATCCAGGAGACATCACCGAGCGCCGGCGGATCGTTCAGGTTGAGCACGAAGTAGTTGTGCTCGAGCAACTGGGCGGGCGACGCACCGATCATGACGTAGCGCCACGGAGAGGTGGCGGGCAGCGCGAGCCGGACCTCGCCGGAGAGGCGGGACTCGAGCGCCGGCAAAGGCCCGCCGGCCGCCGAGAACTTCATGCGCGCGAAATCGACGAGCTTCGCCTCGCCGATGGCGACGTGCAGGCCGGCGTCCATCTCCACCACCAGCGGCCGCTCGCGATCGTTGCCCATCGACGAGATGGGGAGTTTCTCGTAGCGTCCCTGCGCGGTCGGCACGACCCAGGCCGGGAAGTCCTGCTCGAAGACGAAACGGCTGTGCTCCTCCAGCAAGACGGATTCGCTGCGGCCCTCGGAGGGCAGGACGACGTACTGAAACGCCACGCCTTCGTTGTAGGCGCGAAACGTCATCTCGACGGTGCGATGCGGAGGCCGCGTCTCCGAGAGCGAGAGCACGACTTGGTTGTAAGAGTCGGGGACGACGCTTCGTTCGCCGTACACCGGGTTCCACCGGCCGGCCGAGCGAGATCGCGTCACGGCGGCCACTCGAAGGTGATCACCAAACGGGGGCTCGTCCCGGAAGGTGAGGGCGAAGGTCGACGGCCGGAGGATGGTCCGGCCGTCGTGGAGCAGCGCGTAGCCGCAGCTGCCGCTGGTGTGCTCCAGCACGCCGGCGACGAGGGCGGTCTTCCCGTCGGGGCTTCTCAGCTCGATTGACTGCTCCTGGCGGGGGGCCATACCGGAGAGGAGGAGCACAGCGATGAGCAGGCCGAGACGCGCGATTGGGTTCACCGACTATCCCTCCTCGCCGGAAGCGGCGGCCTGATTCTACCGCCACCCGCATCGTCCCCTCGACCTCGGCCAGCCCGTGGTGCGCTGGCGCGGCGGTGCACCTGGCCGGCCATGCCGTGGCCGAGCGCCGCCGGCGCGCATGATTTCGTCGGCGCGTGGTGTCCGGCGCCCGAGCCGCGTGCCTCTCGGAATCGTCGCACAACCGCCGTTCAGGTCACGAGCGCCCTGGCAGTGATCGCACACCGTGACCGAGCATCAGCTGACAAACGACCATCGTCGCTGGCCCGCTCCCAGAACTCACGCGCCGCGAGGCGTGCGTCATCCCACACGTCGAGTGTGTCGGCTGTCGCATGGGGCACCGGGTAGCTCCGAGACGGCACACGGCCATCCGCCGACGGTGCGAACAACATCGGCACCTGGTCGAACGCCGGCGCCAGGCGCAGCGTGGAGCCTTCCGGGAAGAACACAATGTTGTGCTGGTGGCGGTCGGTGTTGGCGATGAACGCGCCGAACGCGTCCAGCCACCGAAGACGGCGAGCATCGTCCTCGGCGAGACGCCCGGCGTTCTTCAGCAGGACGGCCGCCCGGGCCCACGAGTCGGCGGCATCATGGTGAACCGCCGCAAGACTCACGACAGCGACACGTCCGCGCACGCCCACGCGATCGAATCGCTCGCTCTCGAGAAACAGGTGCGACGACGTCTCAACGGTGCGCGCCTGCGCTGTGGAGATACCGCGTGACGACACCACGTCCAGCGCCAGCGCTTCGAGCACCAGCAGATCACACCAGCGATGGGCTGCGACATCGCCGCGCCCCCCGCGCGCGGCGAACCTGACAAGCCTGTGCCGGCCATTGACGAGAACCCCGAACTTCGGGCGCTCGCCGGCGGCGGACGATCCGGGAGGACATCCTGCGATCGTGGCCTCCGCCAGTTCAGGGTAGTCACGACGCGTCCGCGCAACGCCCGGAAGCGCCTGCCACCGGGCAAACGACTCATCACCGACGATGAGGTTGCCCGTCAAGTCCTCACCACGCCGCGACATCGCGATCAGCGTGTGGTGATCAGACCAATCAGTCAGGCGCACCGGCAGCCGGAGGTCGGCGTGCGTCGCGGCAAAGTACCGCCCCAGGAACCCCGATGGGCGCGCATCCGCGAGCTCGATCGGGAGCCCGTTCGACACGGTGTCAGCAGGTATCCAGACCGTCTGACGCGCCGCCTTCTTCGATCTCGAACGGGCCGCCGACCTCGCCCGCCTTGCCGACCCTGAGCTCGCCCTGGGCGAACTCAGGGGTCTCGTGGTGCTCGACGAGATCCAGCGCCGGGCCGACCTGTTTCCGGCGCTGCGCGTCCTCGCGGACCGGCCGCGTACACCTGCCAGGTTCCTGGTGCTGGGCAGCGCCGCGCCTGCTCTGCTTCGCCAGAGTGCAGAGTCGCTGGCGGGCCGGATCGCCTTTCACGAACTGCCGGGCCTGTCGGTCGACGAGGTCGGTGCTGCCGCGTTGGACCGGGCCTGGCTGCGGGGCGGCTTCCCGCGCTCGTTCACCGCGCGTTCGACGATCGAGAGCGCGGCGTGGCGACGGGAGTTCCTGCGCACCTTCCTCGAGCGGGATGTGCCGCAGTTGGGCATCGGGATCCCCTCGCCGACCCTCGAACGGTTCTGGGCGATGCTGGCCCATTACCACGGTCAGATCTGGAATGCCTCGGAGTTTGGACGAGCGTTCGGGGTGTCGCACCACGCAGTGGGGCGATACCTCAATGCGCTTGAGGCGACCTTCATGCTCCGGGTGTTGCGGCCCTGGTTCGAAAATCTGGGCAAGCGCCAGGTGAAATCCCCGAAAGTCTACGTCCGGGACAGCGGCCTGCTCCACACGCTGCTCGACATCGGCGATCGGGAACACCTCGAGCGGCATCCGAAGGTTGGGGCGTCCTGGGAGGGGTTCATCCTGGAGACCATCATCGGACGGCTCGGAGCCCGACCGGATCAGTGCTACTTCTGGGCGACCCATACCGGCGCCGAGCTCGACTTGCTCGTGGTCCACGGGCGGCACCGCTACGGATTCGAGATCAAGCGGACCACGGCTCCGGGAGTGACGCCCTCCATGCGTTCGGCCTGCACGGACCTGGGCCTCACGCGCCTCGACGTCGTGCATGCCGGTGCCGAGACGTTCCCGCTGAAGGAGTCAGTGCGGGCCGTGGCGGCCCGGCGGCTGCTCGACGATGTGACGCCGCTCGGAGCCTGAGGCATTGCAGGCGTGGCTCACGGATTCAGCCGTGCCGTGGCGACGGTAGTTCTCCGACATCCGTCGTCAGCCGGCGCTGGCGTCGATGCCGTTCTTCGACCAGAAGCAGGTCGTAGGCCTGCTGGACTCCCTGCCGGGGATGAACACGGGTGCGCGGACCGCCAACGACCAGGTCCTGATGCTGCTGGTGAGCATGTGCGTGCTGCACGAGCGGTTCGGCCCGGCGGATCGCATCCGTACTTCGGCATCACGCTTGATGCGCCCGCCGATCAGGTCACGGACATGCGGTGGCTCGGGCGCGGGCCGTACCGCGTGTGGAAGAACCGCGTCGACGGAATGGGCTTCGACGCCTTGTCCAGCGCCTGGTCGCAGACGACGATGTCCTTGCGGCAGATGGCCGCCTGTTCTCGCCGGGCACGTAGCCGGGGAACTTCAGCGGCGATGCAGGTGACGACGATGAACACCGTCTATCCGGTCGCCCCTCGCAGTCCATGTGTTGTCACTGTGCCGTTTGCGAGGAAAGGGGGCAAGGGGCCTCCGGCAGCAGCCTGCCACCGCGTCAAACCGCGCGTACTATCAGCAGCAGACCCTGGGTCCCATGCGCGACGACCGCTCTATCGCACGGCGATCGACTCACGCCCCATTCGTGCGAGGGAACGATTGAACACGGCGACGTCAGTCTCGAGTACTCGATCGAGCTTCGAGAGGTGGCCCTGCAGTTCGGCAAAGAGCTGCATGAACACGTCGTATGCCTGCTGGGTCGGCCGCGCGTCCGCCGCTTCGATCACGTCCTGCAGCGCGGCGATGCGGTTGTTGAGCCGTATCGGGAAGTTGAGCGGGTCCTTCGCGCTCCGGTTCTTGACCTGGTAGATGGCCTCTTCGATCTCAGAGAGCTTCCGGAGGAGGGTGTCGGCCGTCGTCTTGAGCTCGGCTGACGGGTTCACACCGAGGCGGTCGGCAATCTGCGCCTTGAGGGCCCGGATGCGAATCACGGCCTGATGGGCGTCGCCGGTCCTCTCGCTGACCTGGCGCGCAAGTTCGTACTGAGCCTGGAGGTCGGCATCCGTGACGTCCCGCAGTCCGGGATCCTTGAGAATGGCCATCACCTGTTCGTTGGACTGACCGTCGACGGTCAGCCGCACGCGATATGCCCCAGGAGGCACCAGCGGGCCGCGCGCGGGGTTCGCACTGCGCAGAATCAGCCCAGGAAATGTCGTGGCTCCCTTGGACCGCAGATCCCAGCGAACCCGATTCAGGCCGGCCTTCAGGAGATTCTCTCCGGCGAAACGCCGGACACCCCTGCCCGCCCCGTCGAAGATCTCCACGGCGACTGACGTCGCTGTCGATTTCAGCAGGAAATCGATATTCGCGGGGCGAGAGCTCCGGTACGCCGGCCCGGGCACGAACAGATGCACGGAGGCGTTCGCGACCTCCGGCGTGATCTGTCGCAACGACTCGATGCCGTCGAGCACGTAGAATGACCGGCCATGGGTCGCGATCACGAGGTCCTGGTCTTCGACAGCCAGATCCGGTACCTGTGTGTCTGGCAGATTGAGGGACAGCGATTGCCACTCGCCGCCACTGTCGAAGGACACGTAGATGCCGTGCTCCGTGCCTGCGTACAGGAGGCCCGCGCGCTTCGTGTCCTCCCGGATCGCGTGAACATAGTCGCCTGGCGCGATGCCGCGGACGATGCGCACCCACGTCTTGCCGTAGTCCCGGGTCCGCCACGCGTAGGGGGCGCGATCGTCCAGACGGTACCGCTTGCCCGCCACGTACGCCGCCCCGGGCGCGTGTGGCGACGCGTCGATCAGGCTGATGGTCGTGAAGTCGGGCATGTCGGGAGGCGTGATGTCGCCCCATGTCTTCCCGCCGTCCCGGGTGACGTGCACGCGGCCATCGTCCGAGCCGACGAAGATGGTGCCCTTCTCGATGTGCGACGGTGCGATGGTGAAGATCGTCGCGAAGAACTCCGGTCCGTTCTGGTCCTTGGTGATGGGCCCACCCGAATCGCCAAGCGTCTTCGGGTCCGCGCGCGTCAGGTCGGGACTGATCCGCTCCCAGCTCTGGCCTTCATTTGCCGTCCGCCACAGGTGCTGGGAACCGGCATACACCACGCCCGGATCGACGCGTGAGACGGCGATCGGAAACGTCCAGTTCCAGCGCTCCGGGACGCTGCCCGCGGACTCGCCCGAGTAGAGCCGAGGGTAGGGCTGGATGTCGCGCGCCTGACCGTTGCGCCGATCGTACCGTGTGAGGTACGCCTCCTGGCCACCTGCGTAGAAGATGTCCGGGTCCACGGGGTGCGGAACGACGTAGCCGCTCTCGTTGCCGCCTGCGGCGTACAGCCACCGCCCCGCCGCGTCGCGCGGGTCGCGCAGATGAAGCCCGGCGTCGCTCGGCACGCAGGCCGTGGAGTTGTCCTGCTGCGCGCCGCAGACGTGGAACGGGAAGTCCGCCGTCGTCCCGACGTGATACATCTGCGCGGTGGGATAGTCCTGCGCCGACCAGGTGCGGCCGCCGTTCACGCTGATCGTGCCGCCGCCGTCGTTGCTGTTGATCAGGCGCTGCGGGTTCGTCGGGTCGATCCAGAGGTCGTGGTGATCGGCGTGCGACTCCGGCAGCGTGGTGAACGTGCGTCCTCCGTCGGTCGACCGGCTGAGGCGGAAGTTGAGGGCGTAGACGGTGTCCGCGTTCTTCGGGTCGGCGACGATGCGCGAGAAGTAGAACGCCCGCTGACGCAGATCCCGTTCGTCGTTGACCCTCGCCCACGTTGCGCCCGCGTCGTCGGACCGGAACAGCCCTCCGTCTTCGGCCTCGACCATCGCGTAGACACGACGGCTGTCGGCGCGGGACACCGTGACCGTGATCTTCCCGAGGAGGCCCTGCGGGAGGCCCGTGTTGCGCGTGATCTCCGTCCACGAGTCGCCGCCGTCGGTCGACTTGAAGAGGCCGGAGCCCGGCCCGCCGCTCGACAGCATCCACGGCGTGCGATAGACCTCCCACAACGACGCATAGAGCACCCGGGGGTCGTTCGCGTCCAGGTCGATGTCCACGGCGCCGGTCCGGTCGTTCCGGAAGAGGACGCGAGTCCAGTGCCGCCCGCCGTCATTCGACCGATAGACGCCTCGTTCGGGGCTCAGCCCGTACGGATGTCCCAGCGCCGCGACGTAGACCAGGTCCGGGTTCGCGGGATGCACACGGATCCTGCCGATGGCCTGCGTGTCCGGGAGGCCGAGGTGCGTCCAGGTCCGGCCCGCGTCCGCCGACCGGTACACCCCGTCGCCCTGCATCACGTTGCCGCGCAGTTGGGTCTCGCCCATGCCGAGATAGACCACGTCAGGGTTGGACTCGGCGACGGCCACGGCTCCGACCGAACTGCTCGTGATCTGGCCGTCGGTGACAGGCGCCCAGGTGGTGCCCCCGTCGGTGGTCTTCCAGAGCCCGCCGCCGGTCGCGCCGAAGTAGTACTCATTGGGCCGGCCGGGACTCCCGGCGCACGCGATGGACCGCCCTCCCCTGTTCGGGCCGATGCCGCGCCACGAGAGCCCGGAGAGGAGGCGCTGGTCGACGCGGGCTGACGTCTCCGGCGACGGCGCCTGCGAGCGACCCGGGCGCTCGGCTGCCATCACGGCCGCGAACACGAGCAGGGCGAGTTGCAGCCGTCGCGGCGAGAGGACTCTCACGCTGTCGTGTGCCATGAGTGGCGGCCTCCGTTACCAGGATTGTCTGGACGCGTCCACGGGCACCTGGGTCCGCGCGGGTGCGAACTTCGCGGTGGCCTCGAGGAAACGCTCGATCTCCCTGGGCGTATTGTAGTGGCTGCCCGACAGCCTGATGAAGCTCGAGATGCCGAGTTGCTTCAGCATGAGCCCGAAGAACGGATCGTGCCCGGTGGCATGAAGCCGCAGTTGCTCGCCGCGATACAGGTCGCATCCATCAGCCGACGTGATGCCGTCCAGGTTGAATCCCACCAGCAACGACTGTTTCGAGAGGTCATCGCCGATGCCGTACGCGGTCACGTGCTTCATGTCCCTCAGGCCCGGGACGTTGCCGGTCCCGCCGAGCAGGAGGGCCAGCAACCCCTCCAGGTGGAGCTTCACGTGGGTCATGGCCGTGACCACCAGCGTCCGCCTGTCGGTCGCATCCGTGAAGTGGCGCCCGAGCCAGCACAGGTAGTCCACCACGGCCGACCACGCCGCGTACGACTGATGCTCAACGCCGCCGAGGTCCCAGCTCGTATCCGGCTTGAACAGGTACTTCCAGTGCGGCAGCCTGGCCAGCCTGTCCGACGCGTGCGCGTACCCGCAGCCCTTGATGCCGTAGTTCTTGTACGGGGCGATGACGTAGGCGTCGGCGCCAAACGCTTCGACGTCGACGAGCCCTGACGGCGAGTACTGGACGCCGTCGATCATGATGAACAGGTCGGGCTTGATCTTCCGCGCTTCCCTGACGATCTCCTGAACATCGTACACCTCGCCCGTGACGTTTGACGTGTGGGTGACGGCGAGAAAGCACGTGTCGCGATCGATGAGCTCCAGGATCCGGTTCAGTTCGACGGACGCAGTCTCACGGTTCGGCTCGGCGATGCGCTCGGTCTTCCCGTACGTCGCGGCGAATTGCGCAAGCGCGCTCCGGACCGAGGCGTGATCGAGGCCCGTGGTGACGACGTTGGTCCCGGGGACCGACGACAGCACGGCGTCGGTGATGCGATAGATGACGTGACTGCTGCTCCAACCGGGAATGATGTGCCCGGACCTGGCGCCGAAGAACAGCATGAGATCCTCGATGCCCTTCGCAGTCACCTCTACGGCGTGGCCGGATCCCGGATTCGCACGGCCCTGCTGATCCGGCAGGCACGTCTCCCGGGCCATGGCGTCGATGACCCGGTATGGACGGCATGAACCTGAGGCGGCGTCGAAGAAGATTCGCTGTCCCGAGTAGGGGTCCCAGTCGACGTAGGCGAATTGGTTTCTGACGTCCTCCATCAACGTGGACGAGAAGATACCCGCCTGGTGAACCATATCCATCGTTCAGTCTCCTGCAGTTCAGGCGAACGCGCCCGTGACGCGGGCAAGCCTGTGTCTCACAGCGAACACTCCCGTGGGGAACCTACTTGGATTTCGGGACGACCCATTCGATAGCGGGCAGGTCTACCTGCGCCGGCACGTCGGACATGTCGCCGGTCTGCGCGAACTTCATCACCGCCCGGCGGAAACTCTCGGACGCCTTCATCGCGTCCTCGAGCGAACCGTGCGATCCGCCGACGACCTTGACGAGCGTACTCTTCTTGAAGAACGGCGCCAGTTCGAGGGCGTTCTCCTGCGGCGTGGACACGTCCCACGTGCCGTAGGTAATGACGGTGGGAATCGATGTTTCGAAATTCTTCCGGAACTCGTCGCCCAGATCACTGCCCCACACAGGGCACGCCGCCTGGTAGTCCAGATTCACCTCGCCGAGTACGGCGACGGCCGGGTCCCCCGCGAGCTGCTTCTGGCGCGCCGCGCTGATGCCGGATCCGCAGTCGAGCATGAAGTAGCTGGCCGTCCGGAAACCTTCTGCCTGGCGGATGAGCGACAGCGCCGCCTGGGTGAAGTCCCCACGGTAGAGGGCCAGCACATCGGCCGGCCAGGTCTGCATGCCGCGTCGGGACACCAACCGGCCGGAATAGCCCAGCGCCAGTTCCCGCACACGCCACGCGTCGAACACCACCACCTGGGCCTTGCCGGTCGCCGGATTGGTGACAGTCACCCTGACGGGTGCCTGGCCGACGCGATCGGTGACGGTCTTGAACGCCTGGAGCAGGCCTCCCTCAGGAATCAGGCCCTTCAGGCCAGGGGCGGCGTCGGCACCGGCCGCAATCCGCGACACCGATCCGAGTACGCCGCTCGGCATGTCGTACGTGTGATCCGGACCTTCCATGCCCCTCAGAATGGCCCGCGCGACGATCTGCGGGTAGAACCGCATGATCGCCATGCCCCAATGGGAGCCGAAACTGCCGCCCCACAGGGTGATCGTGTCGTAGCCCATCGCCTGGCGGACGTCGTTGACGTCTGCGGCCGCCTCAATCACCGTGAAGCCACGGAGGTCCAACCCCTGGCCTTCCCAGTACGTCTTGCACGCAGCCGCCATCTGCCGGAAGCCGGCGGCGGCGGCCTCCGGGCTGACGGGCGCATCCAGCGGAAGCGCCGGCGGACGGTCGCAGATCGTCGTGGGCTTGGATGGGCCGATGCCCCGCTGGCTGACGACCACGAGGTCGGCGATCCGGGTATACGGCAGGATGTCCTGCTCGTAGAAGCCAGGTGTCGCAAGGCTTTCCGCCAGCCCGAGGAAATTCGGTCCGCCGTAGAGCCGGAAGATCGGGGGCGTGCCGGCCGTCGCGGCCGCACTCGCCTTGAACCGGTACACCTCGAGCGCGAGGACGCCGCCCGCCGGGTTGGATCGGTTCACCGGCACGTACATGCTGCCCCGCTCGACCGACGCGAACCCGCCGGCCGCGAGCGGAATGCGCTCCGGGTGAAGGAAGAGCAGCCCTGGAGCGGGACTCGCGGCCGCCGCCGGACGCCCGCCCGGCGCTGCCGACTGGGCGTCGCTGTATCCGGGCGTCGTCACAGCGATGAGCAGCAGGACCAGCGTCGCAATCCTCTGACGGAACATCACGTTATCTCCACACACCTGCGGACACGATGAGTGCACCCTCGAGACGTGGCTGAGTGCCGGCCTGCCAGGCACGCCTCGTCCTGGCCCGAGAATCGCCACGCTCTACTTGCCAACGACGATCGACTCCGCGTAGAGCAAGTCCCCTGTGAACCCGTCAAAGAACTGCACCACGACCTGGGGATGCGGAAACGCGACCCAGCGCGGCTTGCCCGATTCGAGCAGATTGGGAAAGACGTTGTTGATCTGGACCACGGTGTAGATCGGCTGCCGCACGAGTTCCGCCGGGACGTCGGGCAGGAAGTAGCTCGACCAGCGGATCTCGGCCTTCCGGCCGGCATAGTCGAAAGTCCCGTTCGCAGGCCGGTTGGCTTCGGCATCAGCCCGGTGGTTCCTCGAGTTGTGCGGCCCGGAGGCGAACTCCCAGATCCTGTCCGTGATCTTGATCGAGAAGCTGTTGTGGATATCGCCCGTCAGCACCATGACCGGCTTGCCGAGAGAGTCCCAGAACCGGACCAACTCCTCTCGCTCGTTGGCGAACCCCGGCCACGCCTCGTCGTGGGTGGGAGCGGCTCCGGCGTGTTGTTCCGTCGCGCCGGCAGTGGGCGTTCCGCCGACGTGGGGGATCATGAACGTGACCTGGGAGACGACGAAGAAGAACGCGGCGTCGCTCTTCTTCATGGCGTCCAGCAGCCACGCCTTCTGCGGCGCGCCCAGCATTGTCAGGTCGGGCCGGTCCGCATGCGTTGGGTCACTCACGCCTCTGTGGCTGCGGGTGTCGAGGAAGAAGAAATGCGCGTTGCCGATTCGCTGTTCGTAGTACGACCTGCGGGCGATGCTGTAGCTTGCCACACCGTCGGCTTTCGCGGCGGGTCGCACCCGGAGCCGATGGGAATCGAGGCGTTCGATGACCTGGTAGACGTTGGCGTTCGGGTCGCCGTCGACGCCGGGCAGACCGGCGAGTTCGCGTTCCGGGACACCGGCGGCCACGCCGCCCCAGTGGACGTGCAGTTGGCCCGGTTCCTGGAAAAGCGGCGCGAGGGTGGAGAAGTCCGCCTGCGGGTCGGTCAGGATGTCGCTGCCGGCCTTCAGTTGCGCCTGGCCGAAGTGGATCGCGCCGGGCGGGATGGGATTGGCCCAGCCCAGGTAGTCGTACCAGGCTTGCGTACCGATGTCGCGGAACACGGACCTGCGGTTGCGGCGGCCGAACACGCTGGTGCCGTCGATGTTGTCGAGGATCTCGTGATCGTCGAAGGTGAAGAACGCCGGCACGTTGCGGTGCCAGGCGGCCAGCGCCTTGCCCCGCTCGAGGTAGAGCTTGTAGTTCTCCCAGACCCCGACGATCCCCGGAGCCAGGTTGACGATGCGGGGGGTTTGAGGTGCCGTCAGGCCGATTTGGCCGAGCCATTCCTCAACCCGAAAAGTGCGCTTCTCCTCGTAGATGAAGTCGCCGTTCTGGATGTGGAAGTAGACCTTGTCCTGGAGTTTCTCCAGCATGGTCTTGAAGGCCGGCGGCCATGGCCCCTCGCCCGCCGGCCGCTGGTTGTTCCCGGTGCCGAACTCGAAGCGGAAATTGAAGAGACCCTTCGGATTGTGCTGCGGGTTGCGATACGCGTCGGCCGACGGCAGCGTCAGGAACGATCCGTCAGGTGTGACCGGCGGCGCCGCGTCCCCGGCGACGACCTGGTAGTAGTACTTCGTGTTGGGCGTCAGGCCCTGTACGAGCACCCAACCGGTGCTGTCGTGGTCGATGTCCGTCTTGCCGGGCGTGGACACGCCGTCGAGCCTCGTGGCATCGAGGCCATATCGGACGCGGAAGGTCCCGGGGCGCGAGGTGCGCACCCAGACGCCGATTTCCGTCGATCCGAGCCGGCCGAGAATCGGTCCGTGGGTCACCGTCACCGGAGCCGGCTGCCCGGACAACGGGATGATGGCGCAGCACATCATGAGCAGTACCGACAGTCGCACGGCTTTCATGGCCTCTCCTTGACTCCCTGCAATCGGCCGGCGACCTCCCGCCGGCGCAATCGAACCCCCTCGAACTAGAACGCGAAGCGGACCGACAGCTGGAACACCCTCGGGAACTGCAGCGCCCGGCCCAGTCCGTAGTTCGGACTGTACGTCTGGTTGGCGCTGTCGAGCCACTGCTCGTACGCGCCACGGTTGGCGACGTTGAAGATATCGAGCGCGGTCTGGATCTGGCGCCCGCCGAGGACGTTGAAGCTGTAGCCCAGCCGGAAGTTGAACACCTGGAGGGCCTTCAGCTGAAGCTGGGCGTCACCGCGGGTAGGCCCGACGAAACGGATCGTCGTCGCCAGCGGATTCGAGACCACGCGGCCGTTCGAAAGCGTGACCGTCGAAGGGCCGAACTGCGGGTCGGCCGCGGCAATCCTGTTCACGACGGGGCCCGAGTACGCGCCCGATTGATAGGAGTAGTTGAGCGCCAGCACGAAGCCCTTCGGCGCGAGGAAGGTGCCGCCCAGCCGGAAGTTGTGTTTCTGCCAGGACGGGCTGCGCGTGTCGGCGGTGCCGGACAGGCTGTTGGTCTGGTTGCCGCGGATGCTGCCAATGCCCTTGTCATTGTCGAACGCGTCCGGCTGGATGAACGAGGCCGGGTCGTTGGGCTGCCACGTCCCGGCATTGTGCTGGAATGCCCGTGTGTAGGCACCGATCAGCTGAAGCCGCTTGCCGCGCTTGCTGGCGTTGAGCGAGACGCCGTCGTAGACGTACCGGTTCCAGCTGTTGTTGGTGATGGCATAGATCTGGTTGAACGCCTCGTTCTTGTAGCCCTTGAACACCTTCCCGTCGTAGATGCCGTTGGTTTCGACCAGCGCGGGAAGGTCCTTGTACTCGCGGTGCGCGTAGTCTACGCCGACCTTCAGCCCGGCTGGCAGTTGACGGCTGTACCCAAGTGTCCACTCGTCGATGAACGGCTGGTGGTGGTTCGGGTCGGGGAAGCGATCGGACTGGGCGGACGTGCTGCCGGGCGTGACGAGTACAGTCTCGAAGACCCCGTCGAGGTTGTTGTCGTAGTAGTTCGTCACGGTCGACGACGCGGCCCCGACGCTGCCGAGGTTGCGGGGCATGGGCATCTCGTGCACGCGGGCGTAGCTGGCGCGCACGAGGTTCTTCCCGTCGGCGGTCAGGACATACGTGCCTCCCACGCGCGGCCCGACGTGCCAGGCGTCCTGGAACTGCACGTTGAAGACCTGTTCCTCCGCTTTGATCCAGTCGAGGCGCACGCCCAGGTTGACGGTGAGCCGCGGTGCCGGCTTCCAGGCATCCTGGACGTAGAACCCGAGGTCCGTCGCGGCCGTCTGATCCTGCTCGAGCGACGGAACGGTGAAGACCTGCCGGCGGAACGGCGTGTAACCGGCGGCCGGGTTGCTGGCGCTCTTGAGCACGACCTCTTCGAGCGCGAACCCGTTGTTCGCATACTGGATCGCATCGGAGCCGTTGAGCGACTGGAAGTACGCGCCTGTCTGGAGTTCGTGCGCCCCGACCCACCCGGACTTGTAGTACGTGAGGTCGCCCTGGAAGGTCTTCTTCGACGCCGGGGAAATCCCGAATGAGGAGACGTTGTTCATCAGGGCAATCTCGCCCGTGCCGGTGATGCGCCCGCTCGAGATGAACGTGCCGGAATGGACCGACGTCGAAGGCCCGTCCTGCATGTAGCCGTCGTAGATCGAGAAGTTCGAGTTGGTGGACTTGTTGTTGTAGGACCCCATCAGGCGCGAGGTCAGCGTGCTGCCCCAGACCGACTGCAGGCGGACGCCGACGCCCGTGCCTCCCGCCGAGGTCACGGCGAGGGGTTCCGTATACCATTCGCGGTCGCCGCCCTCCGGGTGCAGGTCCCGTTCCCAGAACGCCACCATCTGGTGCGTCGGTGAGATCTGCGCCGTTCCCTTCAGGTAGTAGTTGTGGGACAGCACCGCGTTGTCGAACGGCACGAACGACGGGTTGAGGGCCGTCAGCAGAGCCACCTGCTCCGGCGTGCGGCCGAGGCCGGAGTACTGCCGCGTGTATCGGTAGGCGCCGTAGAACCAGAGTTTCCCTTTCAGAATCGGCCCGCCCAGCGACAGGTCCGGCTGGAGGATTTCATTGAACCGGACCGTGCCGGCGCCGGCGTTGTTGCCGTTCCAGGATTCGGGCGTGTAGATGATGCCGGCGACGCCCTTGAACTGGTCGGTCCCCGACTTGGTCGAGACGTTGATGACGGCGCCGGAACCGAGCGGCGTGGAGGCGTCGATGGTCCCTGTCGTGATCTGCACGTCGCTGATCGCGTCGGTGTTGAACGTGAGCAGGCGGTCGGCCCTGTTCTGGCGGAAGGAGCCCATGTCGGCGCCGTCGAGCTGGACGACGTGGTTCTCGAGTTCGCCGCCGCGCATCATATAGATCTGTCCTCCGCCCGTCGCATCGCCCGCCCGGGCGGCAATGCCTGGCGTGACTTCCAGGAAGTCCGAGAACTGGCTCCGGGACGTCAGCGGCAGGTCGCGCTGGAACTTGCCGCTGATGTTCACCGAGCCGGTCGCCTTCTGGGTCTCGAGCAGCGGGGTTTCCGCCGTGACTTCGACGGTTTCCTCGACTCCGCCGATCGCCATCGGAATGTCGAAGGAGAGGTTCAGGCCCGCGCGAACGGCCACGGCCCGCCGCACGTACTTCGAGAAGCCCTGCAACTCGGCGGTGACGGCGTAGTCGCCCGGCGGGAGATCCACCAGGCGGAAGAAGCCCTTGTCGTCGGTTACCGAGGAGTACGGCGTGGGAACCGTCGGACTCGTCGCGGTGACCGTGACCCCGGGGAGCACGCCCCCCTGCTGATCCTTCACGTAGCCTCGAACAGTTCCGACCGCTGCAATCTGGGCCGAGGCGACCGACACGCCCAGGACCACGAGTGACAGAAGCACACCGGCAACCAGACGGTTCATGACTTCTCCTTCTGACGTGCGAAGTGGCCATTCCCCGCAACGTCGCACCGGACGCGGCGCGCCGCACCTGTCGTCGCGCCCCCTCTCCCAGAGGCGCATGGAATGGCCGAAAATCCTCAGGGATCGAAAGGGCGCCGACATTGTATACGATATATAATGCGCTTGCAAGTGCTCTATCGCTGGCGAATTCAGGCCACATTGCGACAGTTTATTGTCTACAATATATCTGTTGATGATTCGCACTGCTCGCCCGCTATCCCTCATCGAACTCGATCCGACGGTCTCCAGCCCCGCCGCGATGTCAGATCGTGTCTACGCGACGATCAAACACCGCGTGCTCACGTGTACGATGTTGCCGGGACACCGGGTCGTCGAAAAGGACCTGTGCACCGAGATGGGGATCTCGCGCACGCCGTTGCGGGAGGCCCTGAATCGCTTGGCATTGGAAGGGCTCGTCGTCCTCAGACCGTACCGGGGGTACGTGATCGCCCCGCTGACCGTCGCGGACTTCCGTGAGTTGTGCGAGCTGCGCCGCATTGTCGAGTCCGAAGCGGCGGCGCTGTCGGCGATGCGAGCCACGCCGGAAGACATCGAGGAGCTGGCGGCACGAACGACGCTCGAGTACACCGTGGGCGACGAGCAGACCTACGTGTCCTATCTCAGGAACAACAGTGCCTTCCACCTGGCGCTCGTGCGGTGCACGCATAACAGCCAGCTCATCTCCACGGTCATGGCGGCGCTGGATCACCATCAGCGCCCGTTGTACCTGGGACTCGAAGTGGGCATCGACGCCAAGGCGTCCACCGATGAGCACGTCGAAGTCGTCAGCGCGGTGCGCAATCACGATCCGGATCGCGCGCGGGCCCTGATGCTCCTGCATATCGGGCGCGCCGAAACCCGCGTCGTGAACGCGCTTCACGCAGCCGGCTACTGACCGCCGGCGTTCCGTTGTCCCGAGGTACGCCATGCGACGCTTCACCGTGACGTGTGTTCTCCTGGTTTCGGCCACAGCAGCGCTCGTCGGGACGTCGTGGCGTGCGAGCGCGGCCGGCCAGCAGGTCAGCCATCAGCCCTCGCCCACGCAAGCGACGCGCCGCGTCGTCCGACCGGACAAGTTCCCGAATACGGGCCTCCCCTACAGCCCTGGCATCCTGGCCGGCGACACGCTTTATCTCTCCGGCCAGCTCGGGAGAGACCCCGCCACGGCCACGCTGGTGCCGGGCGGGATCGACGCTGAGGCGCGTCAGGCGCTCGTGAATCTCGGCGAAGTCCTCAAGGAGGCCGGCATGGACTTCCGGAACGTGGTCTCGGTGACGGCGTTCATTTCAGATTTCAAGGAATTCCAGAAGTTCAACGCCGTCTATCGGGAGTTCTTTCCGATCGACCCCCCTGCCCGCGCGACGGTCCAGGTGGCCGGGCTCAATCTCGGCGCGGCCGTCGAGATCCAAATGATCGCAGTGCGGTAGCCCTGGTCGACGCGCATTGTCTGTGGCGTCGCCCAGGGGCTACGATACCCGCATGCGCCCCATTGTTGACGAGCTGACGGCCGAGATCCGCGCGTTTCGCGACGGACGCGACTGGTGGCAGTTCCACAACCCGAAAGAGCTGGCCGTCGCCATCACGGCCGTGGCGTTCCCGGAGGGCGGCATTTCGTTCATGCACGCCATCCCGCCCATCGGCACGAAATTCCACGCGGCGTCGGCTTAGAGCCTGTTAGAAAACAAAGGTATCAATGTTTGTTTTCTTACAGGCTCTTATGGCCGGTCCGAATACACACGATGGAACCTTTATTCATTTACAGGGCCTTACGGACCCGAGAGCCAGCTGAACATCGTGAATGGACGGACCGGGACCTACACGGGGACGTTGCACTTCGCATTCGGTCCCGCTGACCTGCAGTAGGGGACGCTCCGGCGCCGGCTACTTCTGGACCTCGCTCATCGGGATGCCCAACGCCTTCGCCACGCAGTCGCGGCTGCGACTCGCAGTCGTCATCCTCGCGGTGTCAGGTGCTCGTCGGTCTTCCGCTGCGGCGCCAGACGGAGCGGTCTCCGGGCTACCGCGCCGGCGCCGCGCGCTGGCGCTCCCGATACGCCACACTCACCTTGACGACGACCTTGCGCGAGACGTGCGGGCCGTTGAGGTGCAGGCTCGGGCGGTGCCCGTCGCCGGGCGCGAAGACGACGAAATCCCCGGCGCGGAGCGCGAGGGCCGCAGATTCCTGCGGCACGCCGAAAAACTCGATGTCCTTCGCGGCGTCGTAGGGTTCGGCCGACACCAGCGAGGCGGCGGGCGCGTACCCGATCGACTCCTGGCCCCGCACCACGAGCTGGATGTCGATGTAGCGCCGGTGGGCCTCGAATCGGACCTGCTCGGGCGGGCGCGTCTCGGCTTCGGAGACCATCACGTAGACGTCGTCACCCTCGATGTCGGTTCGCCCGAGGGGCAGGGCCGCCAGGTCGGTTCGAGCGAGATACTCGAAGGGCCGCTCGAGACCCTTGAGCCCCGGTGTCGACGACCAGTCCTTGAGGTTGCCTTTCACCGCGACTCCTTCCGGCTTCTGTGGCGCGGCCTGCCGCGTGCTCTGCGCCTGCGCCCCGAGCGCCAACCCGGCGGCGATCACCGCCCCGCACAATGCCACGATACGCCTCTTCTCCATACGCCACTCTCCCTGAGTTCGAACGCCGAGCCTGGTGCCCGCGTCAGCCCTCAACCACGCGGGCCGCGCGGAGAAAGTCGGAATCGAAGACGACGCCCAGTCCCCGACCGGAGGGCACGCGCGGTCCCGGCCAACGCGGACGCCCCAGCCGCTCCGAGCACGCCCGTCTCAATGAAGCGCCGCCGGCTGATCATCATCGATCCCCCTTTACTGCATGCGCCGCCGCAGGGCCCTGGACATTATCGCCTACCTGCCCAATCAGGGCGCACGCCGGCGCGCGACGCGCGGGCCCACGAGGGCCCGACGGCGCAGCCATCCGCGGCGCTTTTCGTGTGCCGGGTCCGGTTCCGGCGGCTATGCTGTGCGCATGCTCCGTCGTCTCGAGTTGCGTTTGTTGCCCGCCGCACTTTGCTGCGCCGCAGCACGCGGACATCGTTGGCGGCATCGTCGAAGAGCTCCATGCGTGGAAGCGGCCTGTGGAACGGAGCCTGAGCGGAGCCGACAACCGGTAGCGCCGACGCCTGCCAGCCGGCCGCGATGACGGAGGACCCGATGACGCCAAACGATGCCTCGATGCCAGTCCCATTCGCCAGCACGACCCTGCAGGTGTCCTGCGTCCAGATGCACTGGGCGAAGTCCCTGCCGTTCAATCTCCAGCGGACGCTGCACTTCATCAGCGCCGCGGCGGACGCGGGCAGCCGGGTGGTGCTGTTCCCGGAAGCGACGCTGACCAGCTACTACGTCCCGTACGTCGTCGGCCTCGACCCCGCTGAGGTGGCGGCGGCCCTCGAGGCGGTGCGGGCCGCGGCGCGCGCGCGCGGCGTCTGGGTGATTGTCGGCACGATCAGAAAGACGGCCGATCGGTTCCTGAATCTCGCCCACGTCATCGACCCGCAGGGCGCGATTACGCACGAGTACGCGAAGGTCCACATGGCCGGCCGCGACGAGCAGCAGTACTGCCGGGGCGGCGACAAGCTGTCGCTGTTCGAGATCGACGGCGTGCGCTGCACGCTGGTCATCTGCCGGGACGGGC
>Ga0315292_10000413_pt1 | contig 19783 bp, 44 predicted proteins | sample YL17G13_0_MG_FD_204029 | JGI IMG/M metagenome (GOLD analysis project Ga0315292, IMG submission 204029) | Sediment microbial communities from Yellowstone Lake, YNP, Wyoming, USA - YL17G13_0 | ecosystem: Environmental > Aquatic > Freshwater > Lake > Sediment | place: USA: Wyoming | collected... | reverse complement strand
ATATATATTGTGGTCTAGTTCCCTGTCAAGTATTTTTAATTAATTTTTAAAAATACTTGACAGGATTGTTTTACATAGACCAATATGTTTCGGTTGAAGGATCACAATAGAGCGGAGTATTTACAGTTTGTTCAAAAGTTACTCCGCTTATGAGATTAATTTTGGTGTCTGTTTTTTCAATATTTTTTTTGAAATAATCAAATTCTGCAATATCGAATTTAGTTACATCAAGCTTTTTTCTAGTCATAGCGGATTTTGCAGTTGCAATGGATTTAAAAATATCAAATTGCCATCCGGTTGATTTTTTGTAGGAACGAGTAATTTTTGTAGTTTCACGATCAAAAATTACATAGATATTCATAACAAACCTTTCGTTATTGGTATGCTTTAAATATATATTGTGGTCTAGTTCCCTGTCAAGTATTTTTAATTAATTTGTTACAAATATATTTCCAATTCCATGCTACATATATAAATGTACCATTTTTAAAAATGATTTTATTGATAGGTAGAAAATCCTTTGTTTGAATACATTCTACAAAATCAATTTCTTCTGCATCAATAATAACAGAAAAAGTTTTAATTAAATCATTATTAATATCGTCAGTAATATCTTTATCGGTTTTCCCTATAACGACATTCCATCTTAAAAGTTCAATAGGTGTTTTCATTTGTCAACTCCATTTCTGAAAGTGTCCAGTGAATATTATCTGTCAAGTATTCTTTCAAACCATAAAAACTATTTTTACGGTTTTCATTACATACAATATGATTAAATGACAATTTATTGTCCACAGGATTATACCATATTGTAAACTTGAACGACATGATTCCATCATAATAACCGTTTTCATTCATTGCATGATATGAATTTCGACAAGTGATATTTCCATTCTTATGAAATACATATTCCCATTTGTGACCAATCCCTGAACCATGTGGCAAATTTGATTCTAGGAATGATTCAAGAAAATCAATCCGATCTTCATTCTCAAACGTTTTCTTATTGGTAAATAAAATACTTGGTATTTTTGTATTCAACTTCATGGTATTCATAATAATCCTTTGTTACAATGTTTAACAAATTTAACTACATACGTTTTTTGGATTTTAAATAAGCTTTGATAATTGTTTTGGTATTTTTGGCGCTTTCTCCTTTCCATGTATTCATATTGGAGAGCGCATAAAGAAGTTGAACATCAAATCCATCGGTTCCAAACATTTCAATTGCTTCTGGAATTGCTTGAAGATATGTTTGAGCATATGGATTTTTGCATTCTTTTTTTGCCGTTTTAATTGCTTCATTAAGATTGTTAAACATTTCCAATTAATCTCCTTGTTATTGGTATGCTTTAAATATATATTAAAACTAGAAGCTTGTCAATAGTTTTTTAATTAATTTTTCTGAACATCTGCAAGTGATTGATTTTCAAAATGAATATCACGTTCAATTTTCAATCCATAAGGACCAGTAACCGATTCAAGCTCATTTAAGGAAAAATAACCTAATTCAGTTTCAAATCCCTTAACCAAACCAAAGAAAAGTTTTTCAGCAGGATTGTACTCGGTTGCATACCAAGTCCAATTTGACCAAGGGGTAAAAAATTTGACAATCACGGGAATATTTTCGGGTTTTTTGCCATCATTGGCATAGAGAGCAGGAAGTTTCTTGAGAATTTCTTTTGTCAGCAGTTTCATTCTTGATCTCCTTGTTTGAATGTATTTAAATATATATCATTGCAACTAGAGATGTCAAGTCTTTTTAATTAATTTTTATTTGGTTTCATAAATTCATTCGAACCTATATAACTCAATATAAAAATTAATGCAAACATTATAAAGCATATATCTGGAGATGATTTAGTAATCGCCAACATTATACATCGGATAATCAATGCTATATATAAAAAAGAATGATACACAATTAATTAAATTCATAATGCTGAATACCTCGGAGAAAAACAATTTTCAAGTTTGCCGGTATCATGATCGAGATTTTTATTAACATTTCCTGCAACCGCAAAGAATTTTGACTATGGCACAACTCCAAGTCCATTGAGAATGTCATGCGATGATGTGGCATGTTTAATGTTCTCGCTGCTCGATTGGCAATATTTTCAATGACCATAAAAAAGGCAACCGATTTTATCATTAGTAAACGTTTTTTTAATAGACCGGAGCATAGCAATTGCAACGAGAAATCTGCGATATGGAGCTTCACCTTTTGCTTTTGATTTTCTAACTGCTTTGTTCAGCATTTTCAGCACAACTTTAATAGGAACAAAATTACGATAATTATTATAATAATCAAGACCGATCATTTTATTGACATTAAAAGGATCATAAACAATTGATCCATCAGAATCTTCAAATTTACAAATACTATCAATATAACAATAACACTCTCCGGTATTGCAAAGATCAATCATGCTGATTATGTGGCAATCATTACCTTTAATTGTTTTGGTTTCAGGTGGAAGCATCATTTTGGTATTGTTATCGTTAAAATAATATTTTTGAGTCTGCATAAATTGTCCATCCTCACGCCATACCATTCTGATTTGATTCCCAACACGACACGTCTCGTATTCAGTCCCAGTCTTTTCTACAACAATCATTCTAACTTCATATCCCATAAAAATATCCTTTCAATTAATGTGATAGTATTAATATATATGATGCCGTCTAGTTTGTCAATAGATATTTTAATTAATTATTCTTGAGCAGGATGTTTTGGATATACGAGATTGCATTTGATAGGTCTGCGACCGAAAGTATTTTGATCAGCTTGTTGTATTTCTTTTTCGATTTTGTCAGGGCAACAAATAATCATTCTCCTAGCCTCAGAGAATGAAACACAAATACCTTTATCGACTAGAAGTTTTGGATTAACAGAGTTCATAGATTTCTCCTATTGTCAATAATTTTTATCAGTAATATAAAAAACTTTGGTAGCTTTTTTATCAGCAATATAATACATGACTACATATCGGTCTGGGTATCTATCAACTGATATATATTTATTTATTGCTTTTTGAGCATTAATAAAATAATCAACTTCATCCCATACATTTTTAGTATCCATATATATTTATATTCCTTATAAATTATTAATTATCGATCATCAAATACATAATAATTTTTTGTTTGAAAAATATATCTATTTAAAACGGCTTTTATTATACCGTCTTCTGCAATTTTAAAAGCATCGAAATAAGATATATTTAATTCTGATTTAATTTGATTAGTGAGTATATTTAATCTTGTTTTTTGGTTTCCTGCATATAATTCTTTAGCACATTCAAAAATAAATTCTTCTGGTTTTGAATCTATAAATTGTTGAATGATCATTAAGGTTTTTCTCCTTTGTTAATTGCTCATTAAATTTCTCTCCCATATTCTATTTATAGTTATTAATTTTAAGAAATTCCATATCTTTTTAAAGAAATTTATTTTAACAGATATTATCTGATCTGGTATTAATATAGCTGATCGAATATATTTTATATCAATCCAACCGGATTCTATTAGTCGATAGTTTTTTAAATTTATCGGTTGTTGACTTATACGAATCTTATCATAATCAATCAGATATATATGTCATTTGTCAACTCTTTTCTTTTTGTTGCCTTTCAATATCACGCAAGGCATTTCTAACTTTACATCTCCAAGATACATCAATTAATTGTATTATTGTTGAATTGTTGTATAATAAAAATTCATCTTCTGTAACTCCATTAGAATATAATATTTGTGCCGCTTTTATTTCTGGTGTAGGAGAAAAGCAATCATTAATTATTTTTGCAACATCTTTAGGTTTCATAACTTATTCCTTAGAAACGATAGATCATTTTTAAATACAAATAAACAACATACAATATAGATATTGCTAATAATGTTATATTTGAAATGATAAACCATATTTCAATACTTAACTTTAGAGATTTTTGTTTTTTAACATTGATAGGACAATTCTTACAGACTCTACATACACAAACAGATTTACAATAATTCATATTAATTCTCCATTGCATTAAATTCGGCTAGTACTGTCCATTGTTCTTTAGGAGTTAATTTATCTAGTATTTTACAAAGAGAAAAAGAATATTGTCGTATAATACTAAAACAAATTTTATCTTCTCCGTTTATATTGACAACTGGGACTAGTTCTTTTGATTGACTGATATAATTATAGGAAATTATAATTCCTATAGAATACGGTTCATTTTCATTAGACCTTATTATGACTTTTGAACCAGCAGGATAATTAAAAATTCTTTTTCTTTCAAAGAATTTTTTTTCTATTTCCCAAGGAAGGATTGGTAAACCTTCTTGATCTATAAAAAAAGAAATTTTATTTTTCTTTTTTCCAAACATTATTCATACCTTTCATTAAGTATGATATAAAATATATTATGACAATTCAAAAGTCAATAGTTTAATTAAAAAAGGTGTTTGTTTTGTTAGTTGTGCCTTGGCACTAGTAACAAATCCCCATAACTACTAGACAAACACCTTTCACTGGAGGTATTTTATGCGATCATCTTACGAACAAATTCTTTTCCACCCAGAGCAAGACGAGTCACGCCATTTAATTTGACCTGTCGAACTATAATTTCTTTTTCAGTTCCTTGACTAGAGGAACCCGACTTTGAAGAAAGAAAACCAGATTTAAGACTATTCAATTCTGCTTCTGTCAACTCAGTTCCATCAGCATAACACCAGATGTATTCGCTATGTGGATAATTGGCGTTCATTTCCAAGTAATAACGAAGATAAAATTCACCGCTTTCCTTGTGCTGAATGATGTACTTGTTGATAGTTTTATAGGTATCGCTTGATACAGCTTCAAACGCTTCATCGATACCTTCACGTTTGCGCTGATTGTTTACAGCGTTTTCATAGCTGATTCCCATCGTAACATATTCTTTTTTAATCCGATAGATTTTGCCTTTGAAAATGCTTTCAAAAGGCATTTTGGTATGGCGATCTTTGACAGTCATACTAGGAGCAGTTGTGCTCTCAAGTGTTGCTTGACCTGACGTTCCCATTTCGTTCAGTGCATTGACAAGTTCAATGTTGTCTTTGAAGGTGATTTTAACTGACATATTAACTCCTTTTTGTTATTGTTTCTTAATTAAATATAATATATGGCACTAGGTTTGTCAAGCTTTCTTTTCTTTAATTTTCAGAAAACCATCGACATGATAAACCTTAATATTTTTGGTCCGTTCAATCAAAACATCATGTTCTTTTTGATTTATTAGATTTCTTTCCATTGCCGTTTTAGCCAAATAACTAAAAGATTCAAAATATCCTTGAGGCATAATATAAAAACCTTCACCGTTTTTAGTTCTAGTCTTTTGAATTTTATGTATAAGAACTATATTAAATTTATCTAATTCAATCCAAAGATTTTCTCTGATAGAGATTTTAAACCGACTAGTTTTTGACTTACGGTTTTTCCTTGCAGCAGCTAGATTCGGATTTCCTCTCATTTTATCCTCCCCCTCAGTTAATTAAATATATATTCTGCAACTAGAAAAGTCAAGGATTATTTTATTTTAGTATAACTATTATATAAAACAACTGAAATAAAATTCTGAATTTTACCATTACCATAATATTGTTTATTTGTATTAATTTCTTTTAAATAAAATCCAACACCACAATCATGATCATCATATAAACAACCATTATCCCATTGACCAAAACAAACTTCAAATTGAATTTTATCATTTGGTGGAGAAATAATATCACCAATATAAATTTTATTTCCGTTTTTATCTTTATATCCAGTATATGTTCCTTTTCTCATATTTGATCCTTTTAATTAAATATATATTCTGCAACTAGAAAAGTCAAGGATTATTTTATTCTTTTTTGAGCTTGAGTATAAATATCCATCACGGCATTTTTGAGATTGTTTCTCCAACCTTCAACTCGAAAAACTCGTCTAGTGCTGATCCATCCTTTATTAGTTTGCGTATTAACTGCACAAACTCTAATTGCATCTGCACCTTTTTCCCGGCAAGTCTTGTGGTTCATTCCTATTGAAGAATAGACTTTTATAATAATATGAGGTCTAGAAGACAAAGGAAAAACAAAGATTGTTTCCTTGGTTGATTCAATCTTTTGCCATCCTTTTTCGGCTTTTAAAACTAATTCAAATTCAGGAAGAGTAACAGGTGTGTATTTCATATGATCTCCTTTGTTTTGATGTTATAAATATACATTCAAAACAAAGGAATGTCAATAGTTTTTTAATTAATTTTTTTAATATATCAATTTGATATATTTTAATAACTTTTGACTTGAATTTCTTTTTTACATTCCGGACACATTATAAAATATAGAATATCGGTTGATCCATCATAATATGAAACTGGACGGTTTTGAATATCATTAGGAACATATTGCAATATTACACCACAACTATAACAAACAACTTCTTTAATAATCTTTGGAGATGGTTCCTTCTTTATTACTTTGATCATAAATTATTTCTTTAATTTTTTTAATTTTTTTAACGATTTTTCAAGTAATTGAATTTCTTTTTTATGTCTTAAAATCATGCACTGTTTCAGTTTATTAAAAGCTATACCATCATCCATATAAGTCGGATACCAATAAAACCCCAAAGCATTAGGTAATCGTTTTTCTTTTTTTCTGTCAAGAGTATCATTAAAAAATTCAACATGCCAGTTTTTAGGATTGTTTTTAGATGATATTCTAACACATTTATATTTCATATATTTTTCCTTTTACTTTGAATTTTTAATAATCTGAAAATAAAGTTTTTTAATTCCTTCATTTTCAATTATCTTATTGTCAAGAAAGTTGAAAACATATCCTGAACGACTAGTTTTACCATATGCTTCTATAATTTTAAAGGCAGCATCTTTTCTTGACAAAGAGCGAACGGAATCAGCAAACTTTTTCATATGTTCTATAATTTTTTTAACTTCTTTTGCTGCATCACAAATTTGAGAAGCAAATCCTATAACAAACGAAACACATTCAAAATCAAATTCAGCTTCGATCTTTTTAAGAAAAGTCTTATAATCCGGTTGATCATAACGTAAATACATATCCAAAACATTTTCCATGCTAAGATCAAACCGAAACTTATGGAGCATCAAATACTCAATGCCTTTCAACTTTCGAATGTTTTGACCATGATTATAATAAACACAAATACCTTCAATACCTTTAAACTCTTTAACGGCAGTAAACATTTCATCAAAGGTATTAAAGTTAAAAGTACTAGGTCTTTTAACACCTAGATATTTTGCATCTGCATTTAAAAATTCTTGACTAAACATATAATAATCTATATGTCGGACAATACCTGTCAAGTACAAATCAGCCTCTTTATAATCAATTACAATACGATTGTCAGGAGATACCCACTCATAAATATAACTATATGTATCTAAGCAATCATTTTTGAAATCAAATATCTTAGGGAATCTTTGCTTGAAATATTCAATCTCATAATGATTAGCAAGAGTAATAGTATCATCGCTGCCTCTAGTCCTTACAATCAAATTGCCTTTGTAGTTTGATATGATAAGACAGGAACCATCAATCTTCTCAAGCAATTGACAACCACTGATTGCATAAGGAGCAGGAGTAATATCTGGTTGTTCAGCCCAATTAAAAAATTTCTTAAATCCTGCTGATATTAATTCTCCATCTTGATTCCACATTGATGAACGATAAATAAGATTATCGTTTGTCCATGTAGCACCGATTTTTGGATAAACCAAATATACGGTTTCTGAACCGACTAGTTTTTCATGAATGTAAAATTCTTCTTTATTAATTTTTGATAAGTCGGTTTTCATTTTGTTGATCCTTAATGATTATTCTTATATTAAATATATATCATGGTACAATCACAGTCAATAATTTTTTAATTAAATTGTGCTTCTACGTTTTTTTCTTTCTGTGCTTTTATTCTAAGCGGATTACAATAAGCTTGATTCATTTTTTTAATTAACATATTAATGTTATCGATGGATAAAAATATTATTTCTGTTACTATCGGATCATTATTATTATTTTTAAATCCTATAAATTCAATTTGCAAATAATGTTCTGATGGATTGTCAGAAACAAAATTAAGTATTATACGTTTATAACCAAAGCAAGGATGCCATTCTTTATCTACAGTTTGGAAAAATGCTTTTTCTACATCTATAGTATCAATAGGTTTTTCAATAGTAGTTTTTAATTGAATAGCTTTAGTATTCCATTCTTTATATTTATTAAAATCTGCTATTAATTTTTTTTGCATATTTCCATCAACTACAATACCATGATAAGAAAAATAATTTTCAAAATATAAACAATACATTTCTGTTGTATCATCCGAATCAATTTGAATTTCTAAATTCCTTTCATTCATATTTTCAGTTGATAAACTATAGGACAAAACATTTTCATCAAAGATAACAATATCTTTACAAAATGATATACTTAAAATACTAAGAAACAAAACTAAAAACAATGACTTGAAGTTCATACACAATCTCCTTTTTCTTTTTTAAAGTTAAATATTTTATCTGAAAATTGAATACCTTTAATATTTGAGGAAATAACTTTCCCCAAAGATTTATACCAAGTAATAGTTTTTTTCTGTTTTCTTTCCAATTTTTTAATTTTTCTGGCTCTAGTTTCAAGATCCGTTTTCAACATTCTATATTCCAATGCAATTTCAACATTCGTATTTTTAATCCGGTCATGAGCAGAATTTCTCCATTGAATTAAATCAGCAATAGAATGTTTTCGCAAACTGTCAATCACTTTCTTATCCATATAAATTCCTTTTTGTTAATTTGTTTATATTTCCTGTGCATGTTCAGCATTATATTCTGCTGAGTATATACCTACGTTATCAAAATTTTCTTTGAACATTGCTTGTGATTTGGCTGTTATTAATGCTGCTTTTCGATCATCAGCTATAATCTGAATAATTTTAAAAGTTTTTTTTGTTTGCGTTACTAGTACATTATAAGTTGGCATATGGTCTCCAAAAAGACTAGTCTCTTTTTAGAGAGACTAGTCTTTGATTTGGTTTACAGAAGAGAAGTAGCAACTTCCCATGCTTTTTCTTTAACACTAACACCTGTCAAGATAGCAGAAGCAGTATTTTTTGCTTCTTCTTCTTCTTTTCCAGAGTAACGATAATGATCAATCCATTCGGTAACACCATTATACATATCCCATGCCGACTTTCCGGTATTACCTTTTCCAGTATGAATTAACTGATTGACAGCTTCAAGTTTAGTAGCTGATTGTTTTGTATCATTTTCTCCAAAAACACCTTTCAAGAAAAGGTCAATCATTTTCTGGTCAACAACTTTTTGAGCAAGTTCAGAAGCAAGGGTTTTAAAATGCTCAAAGTATTCCATTGACTTTGCGAGAATTTTATATCCTTCTTCCATCTTGATAGTTGCCGTTTTCGTATGGCGAACCTTGAGCGATTCAGTTGCATCCTTGATTGCTCCACGACATTGATTTGCACAAAACAAACGTCTAGGAGTAAAGAACGCTTGGAAAGTTACAATACCATCATGACCATTGACAAGGGTGATATAGTTCTGCATGGTATCACCAGGACGAACTTCATAATCGCTTCCAATTTTTGCTTGAAGCATTATTTGACTTCCACCATTGATGACATATCCATATTGATACTTTGCTTTGTGACTTTTGCAGATAGCATCAAAGAAAGCAAACGCATCGGTATTCTGAACAGGCATGTATCGGTTTCCTACCACGCCTATAACTTTATTGGTATCGGTCCTAACGATGGCTCGATGAGTCTCGATAGCTGATCCACCAAGAGTAATAAGATTGTCAGGAGCAACTTCAAAATTTGCTCCCATAACTTCTAGTGCTTCGGCAGCACTCTTAACATTATTGAACTTCGTTTGTGTAGCTGTATGCATCATCTCTCCTTTTTAAATTTAATTAAATATATATTATGGGAAACTAGTTTGTCAAGTTTTATTTAATTATTTTTACTTTCTTACCTTTAAAATTAATATAAATATTAGTAGAACAATCAACACAAAATCCTTGAACAACATTGACACAATAATCACAGGGACTATTGGACTCTATTACATTTATATCGTTTTTTTCCCTTCTTGAATCTAATTCCATAGAACAATAATGAATTTCGTCTTGATAATATCCAAGATTCAGATTGAAATCTTTTTGAATTTCAATGACTTCCTTACAATCTTTAATAATATGTCGCAACTCAGCATCAGATAACTTCTTGATTTTCTTTGGGTAAGCGGTGTGATCCATAATTTTAGTCTGCATTTTAAACATCCTTTCGTTATTGGTATGCTTTAAATATATATCATTGCTTCTAGTTTGTCAATAGTTTTTAATTATTTTTTATTTTATAATTGTATTCGATCCCATGCACCTGGAATGATTTGAGCATTAGGTAAAACATTTTTCATATTTTGAGCGCCAACAGGATTGAAACTATGAATAATAATATTTGTAGGTTGATGCTTTACATTATGCGATAACCATTCAGCAACTTGAAATCCTGTTTTTTCACCAGATTCAACAAAAACTTTTCCACCTAGATCATGATCAAGAAATACATAATCAAATGTATCATTTTTAAGATGGGCAATTGTCGCCATTGCCGTATAGGTATGAACTACTTCATGCCCAATTAATTTTTGAGCAAAAATTTTATGTCTATTCTGATCATCGTCTAGTATTAATATTTTCATGCTATATCTCTTATCATTTGATCGAGTCTAGCTCTTTCACGTTTCAAGATAATTTGTTCATTTCTCAATTTTTTGAAAGCGTTTTTGTTATCAGAGATTTTATATCTGATAGTATCCAGTTCCTTTTGAAGCACACCCTTTACTCTTTCTATAACTTCTTTTTTAACTTGCATTTAAATTCCTTTTGTTTGATATGCTATAAAAATATATTAATATCAAAAGAAAGTCAAGAGATTTTTTAATTAATTTTTTGAATAGGATATTGACTATTATCACCAACAGGAATTATCTCATTGTATAATACTACAAATTTATTATCAATAGTATAATCATCGTGAAAATGCCCCATATAAAACTTTTTAAATTCTACTCTGTCAAGCAGAGATTCAAAATATTTTGATACTGTATCTAGTCTTTCAGCTTCAATAAATAAATCTAATCCTTTTTCATGAATATATTTTGCTATGATAGAACTAGGACCAGTATGCCCAACGATATAATCGACTTTAAAATTATGTTTCTCTAAATTATCAAGTCCATGATTAAATTCTTGACTAGAAGGAATCTCTTCTTTCCACCATGATATTCCTTCTATGCGTGAAGATTTATCAACTGAATATGCTCCACCCATACAAAAAAATGTTTCACCATAGATATTATATATCTCTCCTCGTTTTAGATGAAAGATACTATCAGTAACTTTTCCAACAACACCTTCAAACATTTTTACTTGAGGTAAATTGTTAAGTAAATTAAAATTTTCGTGATTACCGCAAACGAATAAAGTAGTCCAAGGTTTTTCTAATAACCATTCACGCCAATAAAGTTCTTGATCATTATTATCCCAGACTAGTCCAAAGTCACCGCATACAATTATATAATCATCTTTGCGTAGATTTTTACCATGAGGGAAATTGTTTGAATTGAATTTATGAATATCAATGTTGCCATGAACATCGCCGGTAATATAATTCATTTATTTTTTATCTTTTGAAAATATAATTTCATTACAGTTTTTAAAAAATGTTCTTGTGCTTTTTCTTTTGCTTCTTTAATAGAAGAACACATAATATATTTACTTTTAATATAAAGATAAATTATATTTTTAATATCATTCATATTCATATGATTTTGAATGGAATAATATAAATCTAAATCTTCAACAGAAGATATTAATTGAATTGCATTTGGATGTAATTCTTTTCCAAATTGAGTAATATTATCTTTCCATTTTAATTTTTTAATTTTCATAAGATTCCTCTTTTAAATTAGAAGGAAGGAAAAGATTCGAACCTCTCTATACACTATAATCAAAAGTTCCATCTATTATAATCATGAGTTATAATATTAGAAACTCTTTTCATATGTTTATGATCACTTAACATACGTCAATTATAGCTTAAAATCATGCCAAATCTGATTCACTCTTCCCATGTTTATTTCTTTTACGATTATACTTTTTCTTATTATCAATTATAGATGATGATCTACCACCTCTCATTCTGATAATTTTTTTACCATCTACTTCTTTTATTGTAATTTCGTTTTTCATTTTTATTCTCCTTGTATAATTAAATATATATTATGGAGAATAGATAGTCAAGAACTATTTATTAATTATCTTTAATATTAAGCCAGCCGACGATTAGCTTTCTATAATAAGAATTTTCCAATAGCTTCTAAGATAGGGTGTTGTGAGGGGCTTATTAAGTATTGACCAATAATATTTAGAATTAGTTAATCTATTACCATCATACATATCGTCAATGATACTGTCTTCAATACTCTCTTCATACAAACACTCCTTTGGTTAAATGTTACGTTTACCTTCTTCATAGATTACTTTACAAGTAGGAAATCTTAAAGATTTCTTTCCATTTTTATCTTCACTTTCTCCAAAATACTGAACAGTAATTTCTTTACCAATAAGAAGTTTTGGTTTCAAAAAATAACGTTGACGTTCAGGAATTGAGAATCCACTACCAACACCAACCGGATTTCCTTTATGAAGAATAACAGCTTTTGTCATAGTGATAATTTCAATTTCAAGTTTTGTTTTTGGATCAATAATACGCATAGGTCCGGTTTCAATATCATTTACAGTATATTCAGCATCAAAGAAATTTTTTACCTTCTGCATATTCTTAGTACGTTTGCCTTCATACTTGCAATCTTTACGGATGATACGACCTTCCCATCCTTTTGCACAAGCTTCCTCTAACATTTTGTCAAGATGTTCTGCACTCTCAACAAGTATCTGTTCAACAACTTCAATATGATTATCCATATCATTGAAATTATTATTCAATGTTTTAATACGAACAGATAAAATATCATTGGAAGTTTTATTATTAAATTCTTCAACGGTTAGCATATCAAACAATAGATATTTAGGATTCTCTATTGTATGATCTTTCCTTTTAATTTCTGATACAATGCTTTTAAAATTTTCAAGACCGTATTCATCAACAATACAAATCTCTCCATCAAGAACAATATTATCAAGCTTTTTTACTTTGATAATTTTTTTAATAACCGGTTTCAAATTATCAAGAGTAAAAAATTCATTTCCTTCCCTTGAATAAAAATGAATTTCGCCATCCTCAACAACAGTGATACACCTGCATCCGTCAATTTTTCTAGAACCAAACCAACGTTCCTTTTTAAAATCTACTTTTTTCTCATAAGATTTAGCAAGAGCAACATCAAAAGTTGGAATTAGATCGGCCCATATATTATTGATAATAGATACATCGATTCTAGCTTTAAGATTTTTATCAAAGATGTTATAAAGCAGTTCTTGATATTCATTGTTTCGATTAATAAAATCATTAGTAGTATCAAGAGCATCATGACCTGTAATTCTACGTTCAGTTAGATCATCGAGAAGGGTAAACAAATCATTATATTTGACAGAAGAGAGTTCATCTAGTGCTGCACGTTTTTTAAGATTTTTAGAAGTAATGTTAAATTTCTTGAAAGGATTATAAACATATTCTAGAATTGTTTTATTTTCAGGATATTTTTTAAGAATAGCTTTTTTATCATTTGAAGAATTTGTTTGGTTAAGTTCATTAACCATTTTTTCAAGAGCAGAAAAATTCATTTTCATTTTAGTTATTCCTTAGTTTTTGATAATATTTTCACGGATTATTTCAATAAATACTTCTCCTGTATAAGAGAAGTAGTATTTAATATTTTCGGTTTTAAGATAATCAAACAAACCATCAAATCTAGTTACTTGAGTTTTTTCTGTTTCATTCATCGATAAAGTATTTCCGGTAATTAAGAAAATAGGTTTCTCCATTCGGATATGATCTTCAAGCGTACTATTCATTTCTCTATAGGTTTTACCTATTTTAAAATCTGTTATTTGAGTTGCCATGTTTTTTCCTTTTTATATATTAAATATACTTTATGGCACAACTAAAGTCAAGAACTTTTTAAAATAAAACTGGAGAATTTTCATTCTCCAGTTTCGATAGTAATAGAGGAGGAAACTCTAATTACATCTTAGGAGTTTCAACAACCGGATTGGTTGAAGTAATATCTTCAACAGGCTTAACTTCAACCGGCATATTTTCAACCGGCTTAACGGTTTTCTTAGCAACTGACTTAACAGCTTTCTTGGCAATAGGCTTCTCTGTTTTCTTTGCAGAAACCTTCACGACTTTCTTCTCAACCTTCTTCACGATTTTCTTGGCAGGAGTTTTCTTCTCCGTCTTTTTCACCGTCTTCGTGGCAGGAGATTTCTTGGCATCGACTTTCTTTGCCAAAGCAATCTCACGAAGCTTGATAGAAGTATAAAGAGCTTGATACGACAAACCGACTTCATCGGCGGCATCCTGAATTGATCCCTCACCCTTCATACGATCATATACCGAAAGAGCAGCAGCACAACGAGAACGATACTGAACACCATTATGAGTAATTCCAACCATTTCAAACACTCCTTTAAAAAAGTTTATTTTTGTTTTCTGATTTCTGATTTTTGAACTACTACTTAAATCTCTAAGGTTTTAAAAAATATTCTATTTTTATTTTTTAGTTCCTCATTTGATTTCTCCTTTCGATTTTCTTTTTGTTTTTTGTTACTCTTCTAATATACTTTGTTGCGTCTAGTTTGTCAAGTCTTTTTTAATTTATTTTGTTTTAATTTCCTTTATTTAACGTTATGCATTAAAAATATATTGTGGCATCTAGGTTGTCAAGAATTTTCTTCTAATTCTTTTTCTTCTAATTCTTTTTCTTCTAATTCTGGATATTTATTCATTGTATTATTGAACCGTTCATCAATGACTTGCATAGGAGGATTTGTAATAGGAAGTTTCCAAGGATTAGGAGCATATGTTACAAAAAATCTATGAATATTATTTTCAGAAATTTCTTTAGAATTTTTTATAATTTGTTCTTTAAAAGGTTCAACATTTCTTTTTAGATTAATTTCAGAAGTTCTTATTTCAATAGTTTTGTTTGCTGTTTTTAATTTAGGAGAATCAACAATTTTAGGTTTGCTATTTATATATTTTTTAAGAATAGCATAGACAGCTTGAACAGTTATATTTAATTGTTCTGATGCTTTCTTTTTAGAATCTGCATCATTTGTCAATTCACTATTATCATACATATAATGTATAACATGGGCTTTAGAATTAAAGTTCATTCCTTTATATGTGCAAATCATTTTATTTTCCTTTAAAAAAGAGGATCGATGTTTTCGTTTTCCATATCTTGTTTAGCAGAATTAAAAGCATTTTCATCCTGCTCATATTCTTTAATAAGATTATCTACTTCTTTTAATTCTGCTTCACTAAAAATATCATCGGGTAAATTCATACATTCTCCTTTGTAAAATTAAAATAATAAACTTCCTTTATCATCCCATTGTGTATATAATTTACAATCTGGTCGAAGAATCATATATTTGATTACATTATCTTCAATTTCGGTTGACATACAATCATTATCAACAACGATTGACATTTCATTTAAAGAATATTTTATTGCTCCAAACGAAAGCTTGTGCAATTTAGTACCAATTGATTTTATATATTCAATAAATTCGTTTATATATCTTGTAGAACATTTATTATTTTTAATCCAAATATTTTCAATTAAATAATCCTGACTAGAATTATATAATACTCTTAAAGTAACTTGATCAGCATGAAGAATTTTACATTCTGTAAATAAATCCGTCGGAGGCATGGCAAAAGTATTAGTCATGTTTAATGATAACCGAAGATTAAATCCCATATCTTTAATATTTTTACAAAGAGTAGGAATATTAAATTTTAATTTGTCAGGAGTACCATTAATCTCAGCATTCAGATCAGAATTAAAACTTGACAAAGAAAGAGAAATAGTTTTAATTCCTACATCATATTTAAGTTTTTCTAAATTTTTAAGACTAGCATAAACACCACTAGTCTGTATTTCCATCCATTTGAACGGACTGGCAAGACATTTATTCAGCAAAGAAAAACGTTCAATGAAATCCATATTTGCCATAGGTTCGCCGATACCTGTTAGGATAAGATTATGAACGTTATTATCTCTAGCAAACTCTAGTCGGTTTTTATAATCTATCATATTCTTATACCAATTTTCCAAGCTTTTGATTTTATCTTCATATATATTATCATGCATATGAGATACACAAAATTTACATTTATTAGGACAACTAGCAGGAACACAAACAGAAAGACTTTGAGCATTCATTATTATACCTCTTGAGATTCTAATAGTTTAAGATCACTAGAAATTGATGGTAGAAGTTTTTCCATTTCTTCTTTATAAATTAATAATTCTTCTTTAAGTCTATGTGCATTTTCATCGTCAATTTGAACTATAGTTTCAACTGGTAGAAGTATTTCTTTTCTACCATTTACTTTTTGACATCTAATACTAAGATTGTCACAATGATAAGTTGATAAAAATTTATATTTTATATTTTGATATACAAAAAAATCACACTGTCTCATAGCATATCTTAAACTAATTTCTTTCATAATTAATTTCCTTTAACAATAAATATAGAAGGATCGTTATATTCTCCTCGGAATTGAGCAACGATATTTTTAAGACAGGCATAAAAATGTATTGTATTAATACATTTCGTTCTGAAGATTATACGATTTCTGTTCTCTATTTTGAGAGTAAGATCGTTTTCATTTTTTCTTATGATATACTTTTCTTTTTTCATTCTAATCTCCTTGTGCCAATAATATATATGATTGCTAGATACTTGTCAATAGTTTTTTAATTTGATTTTCTTTTTGGCATATATTATATTATAGGTATGGAGAATAAGTATATGATTAATAATGATGTTAGACCTATTGAAGAAGTTGATCCTGAATTTGCTTCCCTTGTTTATGATATTTCTAATAAGAAATATCAATATGGATATAGAGCATTAATTCAAAATGATCAAGGGATTTATTTAATTCCCTGTCCTGTCGTTGTCGAAAAAATAGGAAGAAATGATATCTGTCCTTGTGGTAGCCAAAAGAAATTTAAAAAATGTAATTGCCCCCAATATCATTAATCTATTCCCTCAAAAAATTTCATAAGAGAATGTTTGTATAAAGTTAAAATTAATTTTCTATACTGCCATATAGATTCAAAAGGAATTTCTCTTCTTAAAACAACACCATAATAATTATTTGGTATTTCTCTTGTAAATGTAGTTTTAGAAGCATATCTGCCATATGCTTTTGGATTTTGATTATCCCCTGTATATATTTCTACTAGACTAGTATCAATATTTATTATATATGCATATTGACAAAAAAGACTATCATGTAACATTTGATTTTGATTACTGATATATATTTGATTACTTTTTTCATATGTATAAAATTCAGGATAATCAACTTTTAATTTATTTTTATCCTTAGTATTTTTAATAATTTTTGCAATATGTTCTAGTTCTTTTAAATCATTATGTAGAACTAAATCCAAAACTTGAATACCTAGATGATTAGGATAAGCATCAGCTTTAATAAAGATTATCTTTTCTTTTTTGTTAATTATAAATCCCCATGCGCCTTTGGTAGTCATTTAGTAGGTTCCTTTCTAAATGACCATTTATCAAATCCACTTTTTTGTATTTTATCTTCATTACTGATCTCCGGTATAGTTTTTCCTTTTGTAGTTAATACTCCGCTGATAAAAGAGAATATATTTTGATATGCATTGAGTAGTGGACTAAATTTTAATATATCTGACAATCCTATATAATTTGTAGGAACATCATTCAATAGATTATATAATGGACTATTATGATTATATAATGAACTATTTTTAATATCTATAGTCTGTCTATTATATATTATAGTTCTATCTTGTCCATGTGCTTGAACACAATCATAATAATCATAAAATTTAGATATTATTCTCATACATTTATTTTAATAACCTTTCCGTATATGGTATGAGTCCATCCATTATTATGTCCATGATTATTTGCTATTAGATAACCACGTTCTAAACTTACAGCAACAATTTTATGGGCATCTATATATCTGCCTTTTACTTTGCAGAATACTACATCATCTGTTTCATATGTATTACATTTTTTAAATGTTAAAGTCGATCCACTTTTAATAATAGGAACCATAGAATTACCAAATACTTTCATACTAGTAGTTCCTTTAGATTCTAATTCAGACATGCAACGTTGATATTTATTCATTTAAAATCCATTTTAATAATTTTAAAACGTTTACCAACATTAATATCACTAGGCTGTTTACAGGTTGCATATTCTTTTGTATCGGTATACTGAATTAACATAGGAAATATTGATTTTTCTTTTTGAGATTCGCTTTTTTTAAGAATCCATTTGTCAAACAATCCTTCATTTAAAATTGCTCCTTCTTTTGCAACGGGTTTAATTGGTTTTAAATTAGAAACACCCGAACCACCGACCGGAGCAATAGGTTTATTAGGACCATAAGAAGGTTGATATCCTTCTAGTATTCGCTGTCCATCATTTACTTTTTTTTGATTTTTTTTACCTTTAATCCATGCCATAGATTACTCCTTAATATCATCAAATAAATAAACAGAATTTTCTAATATGTCAATTAGTTGTTGCGACATTTGAAAACGATCTCTATTAATTTCAATAGACTTTTTAAGATTGCCATCATGGTGTCTTAATGTTGATGCTTTCCAATCGCACAACATCTCAATCAAATCAACGATGGTCATATCCGATACACCTTTTTTATGATGTTCTGGATGATGCCTGTTTCTAGAATAATGATGATCTAAAGCTGGCTTTAAATCTTTTAGAAATTGTTTATACTCAGGAGAATTATAACTACAATCTTTTAATTTATGAGTTATAGTTGTGAATAATTCTACTTCAGGAGATTCTAATTTTGATTGATCATGATCTTCTCCACGTTTTAATAAATCAGTAATAATAACATTAAGACATTTTTTAACATTATCAATGTGCTTTAATGTTTCATAATTAGTATTTGTTATTTGATCTTGATCATGCTCTTCTGTATCCATAACATCTCCTTACAGTAAAGATAAATTTCCAGTAATAATATCTATCTTTTCAGATTTATCTGGTCCTATAGCACAACAAGTATATGTTGGTTCTTTAAATTCAGTTTTACCACAATCTTGAATTAATGAACAGGGCAATCCTGCTTCTTTTGCCTTATTGTAAATGTCTAAAAGTTCTGCTTCTGAATTAACTAATAAACATATTTTAGTAAAAATACCATCAATCCATTCTTGAACGTCTTGATCGGCTTGAAAATAATAGTTAGCATAATTAGAATTTGAACTATTTTCTTTTCCCATAACGTCAAAAAATACTTTCATAGAAGCATGAGCAACTTGTACAGCAATTTTTCCAGTTCTAATTTTTTGTCCTTGTATATTTCTTAAATCAGTTCTAACTACAATAACTTGTTTAATCATATTAGTCTTCCTTTTTATATTTACAATTATTAGTATTTATCGATTATGTTATGAATATC
>Ga0315292_10000411_pt1 | contig 19839 bp, 12 predicted proteins | sample YL17G13_0_MG_FD_204029 | JGI IMG/M metagenome (GOLD analysis project Ga0315292, IMG submission 204029) | Sediment microbial communities from Yellowstone Lake, YNP, Wyoming, USA - YL17G13_0 | ecosystem: Environmental > Aquatic > Freshwater > Lake > Sediment | place: USA: Wyoming | collected... | reverse complement strand
GGGCGAGGGTGGTCGCGGGCGTCACCAGGAAGATGACGGCCGACAGCGTCACCATCGAGCGCATGAAGAAGAACGCGGCGATTGATGCGGCGGCCGGCCACAGGATCGGCCACAGCACCCAGCGCAACGTCTGCAGGAAGCTCGCGCCCAGCGTCGCGGAGGCTTCGTCGAAGGTGCCCGAGACCTGCCGCAGCGCGGTGACGGCGGTGAGGTAGCCCTGCGCGTGATAGTGGCAGATGTTGCAGGCGACGATGATGGCGAGCGTTCCGTAGAGGAAGCCGAAGGGATTCGCCGGATTGTTGAAGGCGAAGACATAGGCGAGGCCCAGCACCATCCCCGGCACCGCCGCCGGCATCAGCGCGAGCGCGTGGATGGCACGGTTGACGGGGTGCTTCCATTTTTCGCCGAGGAGCGCGGCGGTCAAGGCCACCGTTGTGCCGAGGATCGACGTCGCCAGCGCCACTTTGGCGCTGTTCCCGAGCGAGTCGAAGCCGCCGGGGATGTCGAGCGCATAGTGCCGCAGCGTGGGCGTGAAGTTGTAGGGCCACAGCTTGACGAAACTCCCGACGAGGACCGTGGCGGTGACGGCCAGCATCGCCGCGGCCAGCAGGACGACGAGCGCGTAGAGCACCCATCCGGCGCGGCCCGGTGTCACCGGCGCGAGCCGCACGGCCCGGTCGGTGACCGCGGCCACCTGCCGGCCGGACAGGTGGCGCCCGACCGCGAACGCAATCGCGGCAGGCACCATCAGCACGATGGCGATCACGGCGCCGAGGCCGAAGTTCATCTGCCCCGACACCTGCTTGTAGATCTCCGTCGCCAGCACCGCATAGTCGCCGCCCACCACCATCGCGGTGCCGAAGTCGGTGATGGTGATGGTGAACGCGAGCAGCGCCGCGCTGATCAGGCCGAAGCGCGACGCGGGGAGCGTCACGGAGGTGAACGCCTTCCAGCCGCCCGCGCCCAGCACGGTGGCCGCCTCGTAGGGACGGGCGTCCATCTGCGCGAGCGTCGCGGTGAGCACCAGGACGACCTGCGGCAGGCAGTAGAGCGCATCGGCCACCACGATGCCCCAGAATCCGTAGATCGAGAGATCGAGGCCGAACACGCGGTTGACGACGCCGTTGCGGCCCAGCAGGAAGATGATCCCGAGGCCGAGCACCAGCGACGGCGCGACGATCGGCATCGCGATGATCGTGCGCAGCAACCCCTTGAACGGCACCTGGAAGCGCGCGAGCGTGAACGCAAAGAGGTAACCGGCCACCACCGACAGCACGGTCACCGTGACCGAGACCGCCAGGCTGTTGCGCACGGCGATCCAGAACCGCGGCGCGCCGAAGGCGGCCGAGAAATTGGCGAGCGCGGGGCCGCCGGTGCCCGCGTCGAAGCTCTTCCCGAATACGACCAGCAGCGGCTGAGCGACAAAGACCAGCAGCAGGCCCAGCACGAGCGTGGCCAGGGCCGCGAAAACCAGCCGGTCGGTGTCGAGGCGCGCCGGCATGACGCCGCCGGCCTCAGCGACGTTCATCGTCGAACGCGAGCGCGGATCCGCCCGGAAGGCTGACACTGACCGGCATGCCGGCGAGCCACGGCGAGTCCGGCGGCGCCACCGCGACGAGCGCTTCGTCATGGACCGTCACCGTGACCCGCAGGACTCCGCCCAGGAAGCACTGCGCGGTGACGGTTCCGGCGATCACGCCGGCGCGATCTTCAGGATGCGCAAGGCGCAGCGCTTCGGGCCGCACCGCGAAGCGCGCGCCGGGCCGGTTCGCGATGTCGGGCGCGAGGCGCTGCGCAAGAGCGCGCGACAGGAAATTGATCGACCCCACGAACCCGGCCACGAACGGGGTCGCCGGCGTGTCGTAGAGTTGTCGTGGCGTGCCCACCTGCTCGATGCGGCCCCGGTTCATGCAGACGATGCGGTCGGCCATTTCCATCGCCTCGTCCTGGTCGTGCGTCACCATGAGGGTGGGAATGCGCAGCCGCTGCTGCAGCGCGCGCACCTCGTGGCGAAGCGCGATGCGCACCTGCGCGTCGAGGGCGGAAAGGGGCTCGTCCAGGAGCAGAAGGGTCGGATCGACGGCGATCGCGCGCGCCAGTGCCACGCGTTGCTGCTCGCCGCCGGACAGTTCGTCGGGGTGCTTGCCGCCGCTGCCGGGCAGGCCGATCAGCGCCAGCAGCTCCTCGACGCGAGTGCGGATGCGCGCGGGCGCCATCCGCCGCACCCGCATGCCGTAGCCGATGTTCTGCGCCGCCGTGAGGTTCGGGAACAGCGAGTACGACTGGAAGACGATGCCGAACCCGCGGTGCCGGGCGGGCACGCGCGTCAAGTCCCGGCCGTCCTGCAGGATGGTGCCGGCGTCCGGCAGGACCAGCCCCGCCAGAATCCGCAGCAGCGTCGTCTTGCCGCAGCCGCTGGGGCCGAGGATGCAGACGAATTCGCCCTCGTTCACGTCGAGATCGACGTCATCGACCGCGACGCTGTCGCCATAGGATTTGCGGATGCCTTTCAGCGCGAGGAACAAGGGCCCGCGCTCCGCGTCAACCGACGAATCCGAGTTCCGGCGGGCGCCCGCTCATGAGGTCGGCGATGGCGCGCGCGCTCCCGCACGACATGGTCCAGCCGAGGGTGCCGTGACCCGTGTTCAGGAACAGGTTCGGGTAGCGCGTGCGCCCGACGACGGGCACGTTGCTCGGCGTCGATGGACGCAGCCCGGTCCACAACGTGACCGCATCGCGCCGTCCGGCGCGCGGAAAGAGCTCGAACACGCGATCGACGATGGCCTTGCACCGCGCGGTATTGAGCGCGGTGTCGTAGCCGGTGAGCTCGGCGGTCCCGGCCGCCCGCAACCGGCCGCCCAGACGCGAGAGCACGATCTTCATCTGCTCGTCGGTGATGGAAACGGTGGGTGCGCCGGCGGGGTCGTCAATCGGCAGCGTCACCGAGTACCCCTTGAGCGGATAGATCGGCACGCGAATGCCGACCGGGGCCAGCAGCAGCGGGCTGTAGCTGCCGAGGCAGACGAGGAAGGCGTCCGCGGCCAGCCGCTCGCTCTTGCCCTCGCGGCGCACGCGAACGCCGGCGATCGCGCCGGACTCGCGCTCGAGCGCTTCGATGGGCGTGTCGTAGAGAAAGCGCACACCCGCGCGCTCGCAGTGCGCGGCGAGCCCGACGGTGAACTTGTGGGCGTCGCCGGACTCGTCGCGCGGCGTGAAGATCCCGCCGTGGATCTCGATCCGGCTTTCCGCCAGGGCAGGCTCGATGGCGACGCATTCCTCCCGGGTCTTGAACTCGCGCGCGGCACCCGGCGCGCGCATCGCGGGCTTGACGGCCGCCTCCAGCTCGTGCCGGTCGGTGTAGATCTTCAGGATGCCGCGGCGCACGCCGTCATAGTCCAGCGCCAGCTCCTCGCGCAGCGCGCCCAGCACCGCGTGGCTGTAGGTCACCACCGCATGGATGCGCTCGATGTTCCGGCGGGTGCGCGACGGCAGGCACTCGACGAGGAATTGCGCGCCCCACAGCCACTGGGCGAGGTCGGCGCGGGGCCGGAACAGCAGCGGCGCGTCTTCGTGCCCCAGCCACCGCAGAATCTGGGCCGGGGTGGAGGGATTGGCCCACGGCGTCGAGTGGGTGACCGAAACCTGCCCGCCGTTGGCGAAGCTGGTTTCGAGTGCGGGTCCCGGCTGGCGGTCGACCACGGTGACCGCGTGGCCGTCACGCGCGAGGAACCAGGCACTGGTCACGCCGACTACGCCGGCGCCCAGGACGAGAACTTTCACTGTGTACTCTTGCGGCTAGCGGCCGATGTCCGCCTTCCAGCGCTTGAGCGTGTCGCCCCGCGTGGCGGCCGACGCGGCGAAATCCATCTTGAAGAGCACGGTCGTCACGTCTTCGGGCAGGCCGGCGGCGCGCATGTCGGCGGTCGGGGTCGCACCCTTGACGGTGACGATCTCCTTGTTGCGGCTGTACGCCTGCACCGCATTGGGCGACAGCGTCCAGTCGAGGAAACGCCGGGCGTCGGCCTTGTTCTTCGCGGCGGCCATCAGCGCATTGGCCCCCAGCTCGTAGCCCGCGCCCTCGGCGGGAATGACCATCTTCACGGGGAAGCCTTCCTTCACCGACTTGATCGCGGCCTCGGCCAGCGAGGCCCCGATCGCGAACTCGCCCTTGCTCGCCAGCTTGCACGGCGCCGAGCCCGATTGCGGGTACTGGGCGACGTTCTTGTCGAGGTCCTTGATCATCTTCCATCCGGCCTCCGTCCCCAGCCCCTGGATCAGGGAGACGATCTGCAGGTAGCCGGTGCCCGAGGACTCCGGGTTCGGCATGACGATCTCGCCCTTGTAGACGGGATGGGTCAGGTCCTTCCAGCTCGCGGGCACCGGCAGGTTCTTCTGCTTCAACCGGTCGAGGTTGACGCACAGCGCCGCCATGTACCCGGTGGCGGTGAACCAGCGGCCCGCCGGATCCTTGAACCGCTCCGCAACGCGGTCGATGCCCGCGGGGGTGTAGGCCTCGGTGAGCGCAAGGATGCGCGGGTCGAGCATGTTCGTGAGGCTCAGCGCCCAGATGACGTCGTTGCGCGGATTGGCGGACTCGGCCGCGAGGCGCGCGGCAAGATCCCCCGTCGACAGCCGCAACACGTTGACCTTGACGTCGGGCAGGTCCTTCTGGGCCACCTTGACGTACTCGGCGACCTCGTCGCTCTCCAGGTTGGTGTAGACGGTGATCTCGCCGGCGAGCGCGGCACAGGTGGCCGCCGCGGAAAGCACGGCGCCGACGGCGATGCGGAAAGCGAAGCGATGCACTTGATTCCTCCTCGTGGGGTGTGGCGGGTCTCTCGTCTGTGGGTGGCGAAATGATGTCTATGCCGCGATTGGCGCCCGCACGATGTCGACGCGGCCCGCATGAGCGGCCAGCATCGGCGTGGTCGCGTCGTCGGCATTGCGTGCGTCGTAGTCGGCCCCCGCATGCATCGCGTCCTGCACGCGCGCAAGATCATTTGTTTCGACGGCTCGCAGCAAGGATACGGACATCCGAGTTCTCCCGGTCACGCCAATGATTGTAGGCGATTTCGAGAGCGTTCGATTGGTCGCCGCTCGTCCTGACCCATCGTCCGCGCAATACAGAAACGACAGCAACGCATTCATGCGGCGACGCGGCGGGCGACGGCTGCGCCCATCCATCGAGAACAGCTCGCGCAGGTCAGGGCGCGCCAGCAGGTTCAGCTCGGCAAAGCAGGTGCGAGCGGCCTCGCCTTCCACGCGGCGCATCGTGTCGACCGCGAGCCGCGGCGCGGTCGCCGACCGGGGCGGCGACTGACGCGGGCGTCTGCGGAGGAATGGTCGCCGCCGTCGCGCTGTTATCCTGATCATTCAAGGGAGGCTTCATGAATCAGACCAGCGTTTCCAGCCGTCATGTGGTCGCCGTCGCGGCCTTCGCCAGCGCCACGATCCTTCTCGGAGCCTGCGGCACCGCGGGCATCAGCGGCAATCCCGGCCAGCCCGTGCCGGCGCCGACTTACCGCGTTGGCGACCGCTGGACGTATCACGGCGAGGAGGGATTCCGCGTGAAGGCCGTGTGGGACGAGACGCACGAGATCACCGCAGTCGGCCCGGACGGCATCACGGTGCAGGTGACGACGACGGGGCAGGGGCAGAACTCGGTGCGGACAGAACAATGGCGGTCGCCCGGCGTCGTGCAGGTCGGCGCCGTTCTCGACGACGGGACGAGGCGTTTCGATCCCGCGCTCGTGCGCTACCAGTTTCCGCTGACGACCGGCGATTCCTGGCTGCAGCGGATCCGCAACCTTGACCAGCCGCCGGGCCCGTTCGGACCCATGCTGCGCCACGTCAGCGTGGGCGGGTACCAGGGCGTCACCACGCCGGCCGGAACGTTCGACGCAATCATGATGCGGGTGATCCTGACGCTGGACGACGAAACGGCCTTCCGCTGGCCCACGCAGTGCACCGGCATCGTCCGGTACGCGCCGCCCGCCGCGGCGGCCGCCGAGATCGAGTACACCTGCTGGTGGCGCGACAAGGGCGACCAGGACGCCATCAATCGCCCCGGTCCGAATCCGGTGCTCCGGCTCACGAGCTACAAACGCGGGACCTGACCCGGAAGCGGCCGATCAGCCCGGGCGCTGCGCCGGCGCGCGGCGCTTCGGGCGCGGTGTGCGCAGGAGACGCCAGCGTCGCATCTGGCTACGGTGTCGTGACATCGACCAGCCCTTTCTTTCTGAGCATCGGCGCGACCGTCGGCGCGCGTCCGCGGAAGGCGCGGTAGGCCTCGGACGGCTCGCGCGTGTTGCCCGTCGAATAGATGTGCTGCCGCAGCCGGGCCGCGACCGCGGGATCGAACGGATCGCCGGCCTCGACGAAGGCGTCGAAACCGTCGGCGTCCAGCACTTCCGCCCACAGGTAGACATAGTATTGCGACGCGTAGCCCGCACTGGCGAACAGGTGGCGAAAATGCGTCAGGCGATGCCGCATCACGATGTCGTCGGGCATGCCGATGCGTTCGAGTTCCGCGGCTTCGAACGCCTCGGCATCGAGGCCGGCCATCGAGGTCCTTGCGTGCAGCGCCAGATCGACCAGCGCCGAGGCCGTGTATTCGACGGTTTCGAGGCCCTGGTTGAAGCGCCGCGCCGCCTCCAGGCGGGCGATCAGCGCGTCGGGGATGGCCTCGCCGGTGCGGTAGTGGCGCGCATGGCGCTTCAGTACCTCCGGCTCCGACAGCCAGTGCTCGAACAGCTGCGACGGCAGTTCGAGGAAATCGCGGAGGACCTGCGTTCCCGAGAGACGCTCGTAACGGACGTCGGACAGCAGCCCGTGCAGGCCGTGGCCGAATTCGTGGAACAGGGTGCGCGCATCGTCGAACGACAGCAGCGTGGGCTCCCCGGGCGCGCCCCTGGCGAAATTGTTGTTGTTGACGATGATCGGCGTGACCGGGGCCTCGCCGTCGCCGCCGATCCTGCTTTGCAGCCGGAAGGTGCTCATCCAGGCGCCGCCGCGTTTGGTCGCGCGCGCGTAATTGTCCTGCAGGAACAGGCCGATCAACGCGCCGTCCGCGCCCCGCACCTCGTAAGTCCTGACGTCGGCGTGATAGGCCGTGAGTTCGAGCCTCTCGACGAAAGCGATGCCGAACAGGCGCGCCGCGCAGTCGAACGCCGCTTCCACCATCCGGTCGAGCGGAAAGTAGGGCTTGATCTCGGCGTCGGCGAGATCGTACCGCGCCTGCCGCACTTTCTCCGCGTAATGGCGCCAGTCCCAGGGTTCGATCGCCACCCGCGCGCCGCTGCCCGCGTGCTCGGCATCGGCGTGTGCCTGCAGCGCCGCGCGCTCGCCGGCCGCGCGCGCACGTGCCGGGGCCCAGACCTCGCGCAAAAGCCTGGCCACAGCCTCCGTGGTGCCGGCCATGGTGTCGGCAAGCGCATAGTCGGCGTAACACGCATAGCCATGGAGCTGCGCCTGTTCGAGCCGCAGCGCCATGATCTCGCGAATGAGCGGGCGATTGTCGTGCTGGCCCGGCACGATGCTGCCGTCGCCGCGCCGGATCCAGGCCGTGTGCGCAGCCAGGCGCAGGTCGCGCCGCGTGGAAAAGGTCAGAAAAGGCACGATCAGCGAGCGCGAGAGCGTGATGACGTGACCGTCCAGGCCGCGTTCGGCGGCGGCCTGGCGCGCCGCCGCGCGCAGGAAATCCGGCAGGCCGGCGAGGTCCTCCTCGGCGCGCAGCTCGAGCCGGTAGTCGGCCTCATCGGCGAGCACGTTCTGGCTGAACCGGGTGGTAAGCTCGGCCAGCCGCTCGATCACCGCTGCGTAGCGTTTCTGCGCGACACCCGAAAGCTTCGCGCCCGCGCGGACAAAGTCGAGGTGGACGCGATCGAGCAGGCGCCGCTGCTCGGCATCGAGCCCGAGCGTCTCCTGCCGCGTGTGCAGGGCGTCGATGCGGGCGAACAGTCCTGCGTGCATGCAGATCGCATTGCCGTGCGCGGCGAGCGGTGCCGCCATCGCGCGCTCCACCGCCTGCAGCGCCGGTGACGACGCCGATGCCGTCAGGTTCGAGAACACCTGCCGGATGCGGGTGACGAGACGCCCGCTGCGATCGAACGCGGCGACGGTGTTGTCGAAGCCGGGGCTTGCGGCAGCGTTCGCGATGGTGTCGATATCCTCGCGGTGCGCCTTCTGCGCCACGTCGAAGGCCGGCGCGAAGTGCTCGGCGCGAATACGGTCGAACGGCGGCAGGCCATGCAGCGTCGTCCAGTCTTCCAGCAGCGGATTGGCAAGCAGGTGGGTAGAGTGCGGCGCGTTCATCGTTATCCTTACCGTGAGGTTGGCGCGATTCTACCTGCCCGCCCGCGGGAGCCGGCGGACAGGGCCGCCGCCGTCGCAGCAATCGAACTGCGCCGGTTGGTCGATGATCTCGCGCTCGGACATGGCGAGCGCGGTCACCATCGAGGCCGGCACGCGGATCTCGCCCGAGAAGCCCGGGTTGCAGGCCTCGACGAAGGCCTGCATGTGGTACTCCGGCTTCCCGGCGACGACCATGCAGTCGACCATCACCCCCGGGATCTTGACGTGCCGCGGCGATGTCCCGGTTTAGGTGCGTGATCACGCCCTGGGGCAGGTTGTACGCCTCGATGCGGTTGCCGACGCCCAGTGCCTGCAGCTTCGGCACCAGGCCCCAGTGGCCCTCGATCACGCGCTTGACGAGCCCGTCATACCCGAGAAGATTGAGGCCGCGTTCCTTGCCGCCGCCCTGGCCTGCGGCACTCAGGGTGCGCCGTACCCGCCGCCGCCGGGTGTGTGGATCTCGAAAATATCGCCGGTCTCCATTTCCGCCTGGCCGATGTGGTCCAGTGCCTCGAGCCGGCCGTCGGCGCGCACGATGCGATTGACGCCAACCGCTCCCGGGCTGCCACCCGCCATCCCGAACGCGCCGTGCCGGCGTCCGTTGGACAGGATGCTCGCTGTCATCGGTTCCAGGAAACGCACGCGCCGCACGCCGCCGTTGCCGCCGCGCCATTTTCCGGCGCCGCCAGACCCCGCCCGGATTTCGTAGCTCTCCAGCCGGACCGGGAAGCGGAATTCCAGTACCTCGGGATCGGTCAGGCGCGAGTTCGTCATGTGCGTCTGCACGACGCTCGTCCCGTCGAAGCCCTCGCCGGCGCCCGAGCCGCCACTGATCGTCTCGTAATACTGGTGCCGGGCGTTGCCGAACGTGAAATTGTTCATCGTGCACTGGCTCGCTGCCAGCGCCCCGAGCGCACCGTACAGCGCGTTGGTGATGCACTGGGACGTTTCCACGTTGCCCGCGACCACCGACGCCGGGGGGGCGGGGTTGAGCATCGACCCCGCGGGGATGATCACACGCAGCGGTTTCAGGCAACCGGCATTGAGCGGGATGTCGTCATCGACCAGCGTGCGAAAGACGTAGAGCACCGCCGCCATGCACACCGCCGTCGGCGCGTTGAAGTTGTTGACCTGCTGCGGCGACGTGCCGGTGAAGTCGATTTCCGCGCTGCGCTCCGGCGCGTTCACCCGGATCGCCACCGTGATCTGCGCGCCGTTGTCGAGCGGCAGCGTGAAGCGCCCGTCCTGCAGGCGGGTGATCACACGGCGCACCGACTCTTCCGCGTTGTCCTGCACGTGGCGCATGTACGCCTGCACGACGTCGAGGCCGAAGTGCCCGACCATCCTGTGCAGTTCCTGCACCCCTTTCTCGTTGGCGGCGATCTGCGCCTTGAGGTCGGCCATGTTCTGGTAGGGATTGCGCGACGGGTACCTGCCGCCGCGCAGCAGCGCCAGCATCTCCTCTTCGCGCAGCACGCCGCGGTCGACCAGCTTGAAGTTGTCGATCTCGACGCCTTCCTGCTCGATCGTCGTGGAGAACGGCGGCATCGAACCGGGCGTGATGCCGCCGATGTCGGCGTGATGCCCGCGCGACCCCACGTAGAACAGCGGCTGCCGCGGGTCGGCGTCGAGGTAGACGGGCGTGATCACCGTCACGTCGGGCAGGTGCGTCCCGCCATGGTACGGATCGTTGAGGACGTAGACGTCGCCCGGCTGCATCGAGTGCCGGTTCTCGCGGATGACGGTCTTGATGCTCTCGCCCATCGAGCCCAGGTGCACCGGCATGTGCGGCGCGTTGGCGATCAGGTTGCCCTCGGCGTCGAACAGCGCGCAGCTGAAATCGAGCCGTTCCTTGATGTTGACCGAGTATGCGGTGTTCTGCAGCTGCAGGCCCATCTGCTCGGCGATGTTCATGAACAGGTTGTTGAACACCTCGAGCAGCACCGGGTCGGCGTGCGTGCCTGCCGCAAACGTGATTGCGCGCTGCGTGCGTCGCTCGAGCAGCAGGTGATCGAGCGCGGTCAGCGCGGCTTCCCAGCCCGGCTCGACGACGGTGGTGGCGTTGCGCTCGGCGATGATCGCCGGACCCGCGATGACGTCGCCCGGGCGCAGGTCCTCGCGGACGACGAGCGCGGCGTCGTGCCAGCGGCCGCCCGAGTACATGCGCACGGTGTCGCGGCAGGCGGCCGCGCGCGGCGGGGGCAGGGCGTGACTCGATTCCTCCGGTGAGTCGCCGGGGAGGATCGCCTCCACCGAGATGGCCTCGACGACGATGGGCTTGCCCGGCATCAGGAACGCGAAGCGCTGCCGGTAGGCGTCTTCGAATGCGGCTTCGACTGCCGCCAGCGCGCCGAAGGGCACGATCAGGGCGGTATCGGTGCCTTCATAGCGCAGGTGCACCCGCCGCCGCGTGGTCACCGGGCCGCCGCCGGTCTGCTGGCGCCCGAGTTCGGCCTCGCCCTCGGCCGCCAGCGCGTCGAGTTCGCCGGCAATCGCCGCCAGCGCATCGCCGTCGAGCCTGCGTTCGATGGCACGCTCGCGGATCACGCTCTGGTCGGCGAGCCCCATGCCGTAGGCCGAGAGGACGCCGGCGAGCGGATGCACGAACACGCGCGTCATCGCGAGCGCATCGGCGACCTGGCACGCATGCTGTCCGCCGGCGCCGCCGAAGCACTGCAGCGTGTAGCGTGTCACGTCGTAGCCGCGGGCGACCGAGATCTTCTTGATCGCATTGGCCATCTGCGCCACCGCGATGTCGACGAAGCCGGCCGCGACTTCCTCGGCCGTGCGGCCGACCTGCGCGGCGAGCGCGCCGAACTTCTCCCGCACGACCTCCGGACTCAGGCTCTCGTCGGCGTGCGGCCCGAACAGTTTCGGGAACCAGGCCGGCTGTACCTTGCCCAGCATCACGTTGGCGTCGGTGACGGTCAGCGGTCCACCGCGACGGTAACAGGCGGGACCCGGATTGGCGCCGGCGCTGCGCGGCCCCACGCGAAAGCGCGCGCCGTCGAACTGCAGGATCGACCCGCCGCCCGCGGCCACCGTGTGAATGCTCATCATCGGCGCGCGCATCCGCACCCCGGCCACCTGCGTTTCGAACTCGCGCTCGAATTCTCCGGCGAAATGGCTGACATCGGTCGAGGTCCCACCCATGTCGAAGCCGATCACCTGGTCCTGCCCACCCAGCTGCGCGGTGCGGGCCATGCCGACGATGCCGCCCGCCGGCCCGCTGAGGATCGCGTCCTTGCCCTGGAACGCGTGGGCGTCGGCCAGTCCGCCCGAGGATTGCATGAAAAAGAGCTTCACGCCCGGCATCTCGGCCGCCACCTGCTCGACGTAGCGGCGCAGGATAGGCGAGAGGTACGCATCGACGACGGTCGTGTCGCCGCGGCTGACGAACTTCATCATCGGGCTCACCTTGTGGCTGACGCTGACCTGCGTGAAGCCCGCCGCGCGCGCGAGTTGCTCGGCGGCGAGTTCGTGCGCGTGATAGCGGTAGCCGTGCATGAACACGATGGCGGCGCTGGCAAGGCCCCGCGCGCGGGAAGCCCGCAGCGCCTCCTCGAGCAGCGCCGTGTCCAGGGCCTCGATCAGTTCGCCGCGCGCGCCGATGCGTTCCCGCGCCTCGATCACTTCCGCATACAGCAGTTGCGGCAGCACGATGCGCCGATCGAAGAGGCGAGGGCGGTTCTGATAGGCGATCCGCAGCGCGTCGCGAAAGCCCCGCGTGGTCACCAGCAGCGTCGGCTCGCCCTTGCGCTCCAGCAACGCGTTGGTGGCCACCGTCGTGCCCATCTTGACGCACTCCACCGCGGCCGGCGTGATCGGCTCCCCCGGTGTCAGGCCGAGCAGCCGGCGGATGCCGGCGACGGCTGCGTCCTGGTAGCGCTCTGGATGCTCGCTCAACAGCTTGAGCGTGACCAGCGTCCCGTCAGGGCGCTTCCCGACGATGTCGGTGAAGGTGCCGCCGCGGTCGATCCAGAATTGCCAGCGTGGGCCCAGGTGATCGTGCATGGTTGGGTGCGCTCGGGATCGAACTCCATTGGGACTTTACGCAAGTCCGCCGCGGGCGCGGCGGTCGGGGACGTCTCCTTCGTGGTACGCGCGGACCCCGGGTTTCGCGTTCGCTCAACCCGGGCTGCGCGCTACGCGCGCCATTCGGCGATCAACGAGGCGACGAGCCCGGTCCATCCGGTCTGATGCGATGCGCCGAGACCGGCGCCGGTATCGCCGTGAAAATACTCGTAGAAGGAGATGTAATCCCGCCAGTGCGGGTCGTTCTGGAATTTCGCGATGCCGCGGTAGACGGGGCGCTCGCCATCGGGGCCGCGCACGAAAATCGCGATCATCCGATCGGCCAGGGTCTGGGCGATCTCGCCGATCGTCCATTCGCGGCCGTCCTTGCCTTCGATGACCAGTTCATCACCATAGGCCTTCGCCAGCTTGCGCAGCGACTCGATCATCAGGAACGCCGTCGGAAACCAGATCGGCCCGCGCCAGTTGGAATTCCCGCCCTTGATCTTGCAGACGGCCTCGCCCGGCTCGTAGGCCACCCGGTTATGGCCGAGCTCGAACGGGTGCTCCGCATGCGCCTTCGACAGGCTGCGCAGGCCGAAGTCCGACAGGAACTCGTCGGGGTCGCACAGGCGTTCCAGCATCCGCTTCAGCTGGCTCAAATCGACGATCGTCAGTGCGAGCGTGTCGATGCCTTCGGTCGCCGTGCGATTGACGCAGTGCTGGACCAGGTCGCGGCGGTTTTCGAGAAACCAGTTGAGGCTGGTGGAGAAATCCTTGAACTGCGCGATCCAGTCGGCCTCGATGCGCTCGACGGCATAGAGCGGAATGAGCCCGACGAGCGAGCGCACCCGCAGCTTCTCGAAGTTGCCGTCGGGGTAGCGAAGCACGTCGTAGAAAAAACCGTCCTCCTCGTCCCACAGGTTGTAGTTCCGGCCGCCCATCCGCTTCATGGCGGCGCCCACGTACACGTAGTGCTGGAAGAACTTGGTGGCGAGCCCTTCGTAGGTGCGATTCTCCTTGGCCAGTTCGAGCGCGATGCGCATCATGTTGAGGCAGAACAAGCCCATCCAGCCGGTGGCGTCGGATTGCTCCAGCACCGCGCCGCCGGGCAGCTTCTCGGACCGGTCGAACAGCGTGATGTTGTCGAGCCCGAGAAAGCCGCCTTCGAAAATATTGTTGCCGCTGCTGTCGACCTTGTTGATCCACCAGGCGAAGTTGATCAGCAGCTTGTGGAAGCATTTCTCCAGGAACGCGCGGTCGGCCTCGCCCGAGCGGATGCGGTCCATGTTGTAGACCCGCCACACCGCCCACGGGTGCACCGGCGGATTGAGGTCCGAGAATTCCCATTCGTACGCCGGGATCTGGCCGTTGGGATGCTGGAACTGCTCGAACAGCATGAACCACAGCTGTTCCTTGGCGAACTCGGCGTCGATCATCGCGATCGCCACGGTGTGGAAGGCCAGGTCCCACGCCGCGAACCACGGGTACTCCCATTTGTCCGGCATCGACAGCACGCGCATCGAATTGAGGTGCCGCCAGTGCGTATTGCGCATGTGGTGGCGCGAAGCCGGCGGCGGAGCCCGCGGGTCATCCCCCTTCAGCCACAGCTCGACGTCGAAGATGTAGTTTTGTTTTGACCACATGAGGCCCGCGAGGGCCTGCCGCTGCACGCGGCGCTCGTCCTCGCTTGCCTTGGGCGGGTGAATGCCGGCATAGAATTCGTCGGCTTCGCGCAGCCGCTCCGCGACGATCTGGTCGACGTCCTTGAGCGGGGCGCGCATTACCGCCGGGCAAAGGCGCAGCCGGATCACGGTCGACGCCCCGGGCTGGACGCGGCGCTGGTAGTGCAGGCAGGCCTTCGTGCCGCGGCCGGCCGGGTTCGTCGTCGCCTCGCCGTCGACGACATGGCGGTGGAACGCGTCCTTGACATGCGTGCGTCCGTCGGCCGCGGTTGCGCCGTGGAGCCGGACGACGTTCGTTTCGTTGTCGGTGAACAGCAGCTCCGCGTCCGGCTCGCCGTACAGATGGCGGCGCCCCAGCTTGTATTTGAAGGGCAGGTTGGAGAGGCCGTCGGCGTCGGCGTCATCGGCGATGAGGGTGACGTACCCCTTGGTCGAGACACCGCGCCAGATCGCGGGCTCGCGCCGCCGCTGGTCGCCCCAGGCCCAGATGTTGCGGAACCACAGTTGGGGCAGCAGATGCAGGACGGCTTCGTCCGGGCCGCGGTTCCAGGCCTCGATCCGAATGCAGATGTCGTCGACGCCTGCCTTCGCGTACTCGACGAAAACGTCGAAATAGCGGTCTTCGTCGAAAATGCCGGTGTCGAGCAGCTCGAACTCGGGCCCGGTCCCGGCGCGATTGCGATTCTCGTCGATGAGACGCTGATACGGGTAGGGGGCCTGCGGATACTTGTACAGGTACTTCATGTAGCTGTGGGCCGGCGTGTTGTCGACGTAGAAGTAATACTCCTTCACGTCCTCGCCGTGGTTGCCCTCGTTCGAGGTCAGGCCGAACGCGCGCTCCTTCAATATCGGGTCGCGGCCGTTCCAGAGCGCCAGCGAGAAGCACAGGATCTGGTATCGGTCGCAGATCCCCGCGAGGCCATCCTCGCCCCAGCGGTAGGCCTTGCTGCGCGCCATGTCGTGGGAAAGGTAATTCCAGGCCGATCCGTCGGCGCTGTAGTCCTCGCGCACCGTTCCCCACGCCCGCTCGCTGAGGTAGGGACCCCAGGCGTGCCAGTCGGCCACGCCGTCCTTGGTTTCCTGCAAGCGCGCCTTGTCGCCCGTGCTCATGTGTGTGCGTCTCCTGTACCTGGCTGCCATGTCGCCGCCGCGCCTCGGGCGCGTCGCTGCCGAATGGTACGACGAATCCCGTCAGCCGCGAGCACTGCCGGTCCCGGTGGTGCTGCGCAGCGGCAGCCGGCAGCCGGAAATCGGAAACCGGAGCGATGTGCGAGCGCAACATGACCGCCGCGTCGCCGCCCCCCGGCGGCCCGCGTCCGTTGCGAAATGGCCTCGAAGCAAATATATTGTGCCGTCGATTTCATCATTTCCTCACTCAAACCCGGATTGCGTCGCTACACTCCGCATTCACGCCCGCGGCATGGTCTGCGGACGTCGGCCAGGGAGACGAAGGACTTTGCGCCATCAATCGCTGCTGGAATACGCCAACTACCGCTACTTCAAGGTCGCGACGCTCGTCATTGCGCTGGCGATCGGCGTGTATGTGTGGGACAAGCCGCCCGGCGGTCCGAACGGGGGCACGTGGGTGGGCTACGGCCTCGGGAGCGTCGGCGCGCTGCTGATCCTCTGGCTGCTCTGGTTCGGCATCCGCAAGCGCCGGTACAGCGGGACCGTGCCGCTGCTCGGCTGGCTGTCGGCCCACGTGTACCTCGGCGTGACGCTGATCGTGATCGCGACGCTCCACGCCGCCTTCCAGGTCGGGCTCAACGTCCATACGCTCGCCTACCTGCTGATGCTTTTCGTCATCTTCTCCGGTTTCTACGGCGTCTACGTCTACCTGCAGGTTCCGCGCCAGCTGACCGACAACCTGGGCGACGAGACGCGCAGCTCGCTGCTGCTCAAGATCTCGGATCTCGACAAACAGGCACGGGAGCTGGCGCTCGGCTTGCCCGACGAGATCAACCAGGCCGTGATGAAGGCCGCGCAGGACACCCGGATCGGCGGTTCGTGGCGGCGGCAGCTCGCCGGGACCGACCCGCGCTGCGCGACGGCCGCCGCCGTCCGCAAGCTCGAGGCGCTCGGCAAGACGTTGCGCGGCGAGGACGCGAGCACCAACCAGCGGCTCTACACGCTGCTGCTGCGCAAGCAGGAGCATCTCGCCGCGGTGCGTCGCGACGTCGCCTACAAGGCTCGTCTCGACCTGTGGCTTTATTTCCATGTCCCGGCGTCGGTCGCGCTGCTGGCTGCGTTGATCGCGCACGTGGTCAGCGTGTTTTTCTACTGGTGACGGGCGCACGGTGAAGATACAGCTGGTCAAGGTCACGCGGAGCCGCAAGGGCCACCCCATCCGCGCCGAGGGCACGGTCGACGCCGAATCGCCGGTATTGGGGCGTGGCGCGCACTGTGCGATCCACTTTTCGGACCCGCGCGTGGCGCTGGAGCACGCGAGCATCTCGGGGGCTGCCGGCGCCTGCCGCGCCAGCGCCATCGGCACCGCCGCGCTCAACGTCGACGGCCGCCGCGCCGGCGATCTCGCGCTCACGCCGGGAACGAAGTTCGAAATCGGACCCTACCTGCTGGCCGTGGAGGAGCCGCCGGCCGGCTGCGATCTCGCGCTGAGCTACGAGCTGCTGCTGCCGCTGCCGGACGGCATGACCGAGATCGCCGCCAAATCGCGCCTCAGTCTCGACGCCACCGGCGTGTCGAAGCGGTCGCTGGCGTGGCTCGGGTTCTTCGTCATCCTGGCGCTGTTCCTGGCGCTGCCTGTTTTCAACGCTACGACGCCGGTGATGCGGGCGCTGACCGCCGACCTCAAGATCTCGCCCGACATCGCATGGAATCCGGGGCCGCTGGCGAGCCCGCACCAGTGGCTCACCTACGATTGCGGCGCCTGCCACAGGCTGCCCTTCCAACGCGTTCGGGACAACGAATGCCTGAAGTGCCACGAGAACATGCCTGGCCACGTCCACGACCAGACGCTGCAGACGGCACTCTTCGGTGCCACCCGGTGCGCGGAATGCCACCTCGAACACCAGGGCGCCAAGGCGCCGGTGCGCGCGGACGCCCTGCTGTGCAACGCCTGTCATGCGGACATCAAGCGCGCGCTCGCCAATATGAAGGGCGCGCTCGCCGAGACGACGCTCGAGAACGTGGGTGAATTCGACGCGGCGGACGCGGCGTCCCGCCACCCGGAGTTCCGCCTGACGCTGTGGCGCGCTCGTGGAGACGTCGCACCTCAAATTTCCCCACGACACGCACCTGAAGCCCGGGCTCAAGGGACCGGACGGACGCGAGACGATGAAATGCGGGAGCTGCCATGCGCCGGATAGCGGCGAGCAGGGTTTCGTGCCGGTCAGCATGGAGCGCCACTGCCTGCGCTGTCATGAGCTGCGGTTCGAGCCCGCGGTGACGTCGCGCCAGGTGCCGCACGGCTCGGTCGACGACGCATGGCTGCTGCTGCAGGAGTTCTACGCCAACGTCAGCCTCGCCAATGTAGCGGTCGACACCGTCGACACCGGGGCGGTCGAGCGGCGGGTGCCGGCGGCGTCGGAGGCAATCGTCACCGAAGAGCAACGGAGGCGCGCGCTCGCGTTCGCCCGGCACAAGGCGCAGCAGGTTGGTGCCGACCTCTTCGAGAAGCGTGTTTGCGTGACCTGCCACGACGTGCGCCGCAGCGATGCCGCGGCGGGAGGGGACAAGAGCGCGGCGCCGTGGACGGTGGCGCCGGTGCATGTGGCGAAATCGTGGCTGCCCCATGGCCGCTTCGATCACGCCAAGCACAAGACGGCGCAGTCCGAATGCAAGGACTGCCACCACGCCGAGCGCTCGCACAAATCCGGCGACGTGCTGATCCCGGACATCGCGTCGTGCCGCACCTGCCACGCCGGCACGACGCCGATCGCCGGCAAGGTGGTCTCGACGTGCATCTCCTGTCACGGCTACCACCTGGATGCCAGCGGCGCCAGGATCCGGCCGAACCCGGCGGCGTTCGGGGTCATCAAGCAATGACGGTCGTCGCGCGCATTCTCGCGCTGGCCGCGCTGCTCGCGCTCGCGGCCTGCGGAGGAGGCGGAGGCGGCGGCGGCGGCTCGGGCACGCCGGGCCCCGATCCGGCGCTGCTGACCGTTGCCGACGTGCAGAAGATCATTGCGCAGGCCGTGGCCGAGGCGCAGGCGCGCAACGCGCAGGCGACGATCGCGGTGGTCGACCGCGTCGGCAATGTGCTCGCCGTGTTCCAGATGAACGGCGCGACACCGTTCAAGATTTCGTCGGAAACGGGCGCGCAGGGCGGGCTCGAAGGCTACACCATCCCCAACCCGGGGCTGGGCGCCATTTCCATGGCCGTCACCGGGGCCTATCTGTCCTCGGCGGGCAACGGGTTCACGACGCGCACCGCCAGCCAGATCATCCAGGATCACTTCAATCCGCAGGAGAACAAGCAGCCCGGCGGACCGCTGTTCGGCGTCCAGTACAGCCAGCTCACCTGCTCCGATCTCATCCGCCATCCGAGCGACGGAACCGTCGGGCCGAAATCCGCGCCGCTCGGGCTTGCGGCCGAGCCGGGGGGGCTGCCGCTGTACAAGAACGGAGCGGTCGTCGGCGGCGTCGGCGTCATGGCCACGGGCCTGTATTCGCTCGACCTCGACATCCTCGATGTCGACACCAACGTCAACGAGCTGGTCGCGGTCGCCGGCAGCCACGGCTTCGGCGCCCCGACCGACCGCCGCGCCGATCACATCACGGCCGACGGCCGCACATTTCGCTTCACCGACAACGAAGGAACGATCAGCAATCCGGCGACCGCGCCGGCGTTTGCCACGATCAACGGCGTCGCAGGCAATCTTCTCCCTGTCGCCGGCTACTATGACGGCACCGCGATCGTCGCGGGCGTCGAGTTCGGCACGCCGGCATCGGGGATACGCCCCGACACCAATCCGGCCTTCGCCGGCCTCAGTGCGTTCGTGCTGGTCGATCGGGTGAACGTCAACCGCTATCCACCCAAACCCGGGACCGACGGACTCCTGACCGAGGCCGACGTCACACAGATCCTCAAAAGCGCGATCGACGTCGCCAATCGCGCCCGCGCGCAGATCCGCCAGCCGGGCGGTTCGCCAGCGGAGGTGACGATGACCGTCGTCGATACGCGCGGCACGGTGCTGGGCCTGATCCGGACGCCGGACGCCCCGGTCTTCGGCATCGACGTCGCGTTGCAGAAGGCGAGGTCGGCGGCATTCTTCTCCAGCCGCGACGCCGGCGTGGTGCTCGAATCGCTGCCGCCGGCCGCGTACCCCCTCAAGCCGTCGGTGTCCATCGGGTCCTACGCCGCGGCGACGCGTCGTTTCCTCGACGATCCAACCGCATTCGCCAACGGCGTCGCGTACAGCAATCGCGCCGTGGGCAATCTGGCGCGGCCCTTCTTCCCCGACGGCATCACCGGCACGGCCAACGGCCCGCTGTCGGTGCCCATCGCGGAATGGAGCGTCTTCAACGTCGGCCTGCAGCTCGACTTGGTCGCCAATGCCATCTTCGCGTCGCTGCTGGGCGGCAGCGGTCCCGCCGACTGCACCGGCTCGCCGCGCATCGCGAACGGCATCCAGATCTTCCCGGGCAGCGTGCCGATCTATCGCGGCACGCTGCTGGTGGGGGCGATCGGCATCTCGGGCGACGGGATCGATCAGGACGACATGGTCGCTTTTCTCGGCCTCGCCAACGCCGGCAAGGCGCTCAACAATGCCATCGCCAACGCGCCGACGAGCGAGCGCGCCGACAACATCGTGCCGCAGGGCGA